>WNGR01004256.1_pt1 | contig 15480 bp, 18 predicted proteins | sample 5407581 | NCBI WGS metagenome assembly WNGR01 (sample SAMN13153383, study PRJNA577476) | soil metagenome | isolation source: 80 cm soil or saprolite under Garry oak tree replicate 2 | place: USA:California | collected 2016-06-15
TACTTCTAGATCGGTGAAATGGCTGATAGCGCCATCTTGATTGTGGGTGCCATCCACGTTCCAGATCTTTATGGGTTTTTCTACAGGGAGGTATCCGATTTTGAGCCGGTGGAGCAAGTTCTTTGAGATGAAGTTGTCTGTTGCTCCTGAGTCGATGAGGACTTCTCGTTCAGCCGTTGCGTGTGCAGATTCAAATAAAACTGGGATTCGCATAGATCAATATCTGCTATTGTACACGCTAATTCGTAGTGCCTTTGCCCAGGCTGCCGGGTTTAGGCGTTGAGAAAATCCTTTTTGCCAAATAGCTCGTCAGCGAAGCAGTCACAAACTTCTTCGCTTTCCGCATGGAGGGTTGCGATAAGGGCCTGCACTTTTTGTGCTGTGCTTACTGGTCCTTGGGTTTGGACGGTGACGACTGGGGTGTTGGATGTGGATGCTTCTGCTGCCCTTGCTCCCTGGTTTGGACAATATCTGGCGATATGTCCTTTCTGGTTGCAGCGGAAGCAAAGTCCGCTTTGTACCCTTTGCCGTTTTTCTTCATCTGTAAAGGTTGCTCGGGCCCTAGTACGCCCGATGTCCATGGCGTTTGGGTTCCGATTATTGAGTGCGTTCCTCCACTGGAACTTTGTTGCTCCTCCTCTTCGTTCTCCCCCTTTGACCCTTTCTTTCAGGTAGATATATTCTTGCTGGTGATGTCTTGCTGCGCGTGTCCAGTTGTTCCATGTTACTGGATGGTTGAATTTTACGCAGTTGGCCACTAGTTTATAAGGTAGGGCCCTTTGGAAGACGTTGAGGGTGGCTTCCCCATCGAGGTCATATCCAGCCTTCTTTGCAGTGGTGGCAAACTGGGCTATAAAGCCATCGAGGTCGTCGCCCTTCATCCTGAGTTCCCGTACGTTATGTTGGGCTTTTTGCTTTTCCGCGGTGTCGGTATACGCTTGGCAGAATCTTGTCTCAATTGTTGCCCATAGGTGTTCTTCTGCATGGGGTACTCCTCCTGTGACTTGATCTATAAGCCACTGTGCTTGTTCTTCGACCCAATCATTTATGAGGGGTCCTCGAATATATGACAAGAATGTCATGCTTCTTTGGTAAGGGATGGCGAGTTGTTCCACGTGGGGGTTCATTCCTCGGTAGAGAAGGAAGTTAAGGAGGAAGGCTTTGCTTTCCTCTCTGTCTCCGTGGAATTCTTTTGGTGGGTTGCCTCCCAGCTTTCCTGTGAGTGCGGGGGGACCTACAGGTACTCCACCTCCGCCTCCTCCTCCTCCGCCACCACCGCCTCCGCCGCCGCCACCACCACCAAGGGGAATGGTTTGGACGGTGAGGCCGGTAATTGCAGGTGCTGTTGTGGTGGTTTGTGCTTGGGTGCTTGTCATGATGTAAGGCGCGAAGGGTTGTGGGGTGGGTGTTGCTTGCTTGCCCTTGTCTGAGGGATCTTCGGTATCGGCTAGTTCTCCTTCGGAAGAGTCGATGTCTATTCCGTGTGCTGGCTTGCTTCTGTAGGGTCCTAGTCTGTATTCTAGCGGTGCTGGCTCTGTTGTAAACCAACTATGTGTTTTGTCGTCGTAGTTGATTAATGTCCAGAGTCGTCTGTCTTCAAGGAAATGGACAGGGATGTATCCTTGAAGGTTTTTGTTGAATACGTAGTAGCCTTCTTGGTCTGTGAAGCTTTTATAGATGGCTGTTCCTTTGACGTTGTCGGGGAGATCGTCTTCTGTACTTCTTTCGATGAGTTCTGACTGAAACGTCGCTCGGGCTCTGCTAGTCAAAGCCACGGTGATGAGAGACTTGACTTAATGTAACGCCACAACTGGTGTTATCATGCGACGTGCGTTCGTGGTCTTTCTTTGTAGAGTGAAGCCATATCAGGGCCTCAGTTCAGTGATGCACAAGTACCAAGTCGAGCCATGCTCAAGACTGGTGTGAGTGGAAATGCTAAGTCGTCTACTACGACTAGCGGGTGCGAGACAAAATCGAAGGTCCGCTTCTGATTGGGTATGTGAGGCAAAATGAAGGCCCACGTCAGTGAGAGGCAAAGATGAAAGCCCTCCTTTGGAACAACCCAAGAGTTCCCTATCTGGTGAGACGAGAATGTCGTAGATTGGAAGAAGTCAAGTCTACCGTACAAGCTAGGTAGACTACAGTTTATATACTAGTACAGGATGTTTGTGTTGAACAAACATATGACACGATCCTAATATCCGGATCCTAGGAATGAGTCATGAATGACATATGTAGTGAGTAAGCATGAGTCAGCGTGCGTCATAGTGACGTCAGTAGTGATGTCATATGGAACGATTTGTAAGTAGTGAGTCATGAGTCCTGAGTCAGTATGAGTCATGGGGGTCTCAGCATGTGTAAGGTAATGAGTCATGTGGGAAAAAGAAGTGAGACGTGTCCGGATCGTAACATCAATGCAGCTCTGAGCCATGTCCACTGCCAACCACCACCACCACCACAGCGATGGCAATGACGATGGGGGGCACTGCGACACCACCAACGCAGACACTAGCTGCGTGACCCACCAACCATGGTGGCTCAGCTAATGCAGCTCTGAGCTGCGTGCACCACAAACCATGACCACTACAACGCCAACCACGACGCCACCACCATAACCACAGCAAATGCGGTGATGACAACAATGCCCGCAATGACAATCATGAAGACAAGGCACACAACGACTCCAGCAAAGACGATTGATGGCAATGGCTCCTGTGACTATGACCCCTGGCTCCCATGATACAACTACAATAAAGATGATAACGGCAATGGCAGTGATGGTGGCAGGGGCCCTGTAGATGGATTTACATGTGTATATAGACTCTTGTAGTATTATTGTACTGCTTGTAATTCAGTTGTGGTTGGTCTTTGGTTGGTCTTTGGGGGGTTGTGACTGACTCAAGACAGGCCAGTTCAGACCAAATAAACTGGTCTTTTTGTGCCCTGCAACTGCAGAGAACTGGTTTCTGTCAGCTCAGTCTGGTTTGGGGCAAAGGATGAGATAGAGGGACTGGTTCCAGGTCTGGTTCTTCCAGATTAGGGCAAAAAACCAGACTGAGTTGGACTTTCAAACACTAGTGATATGCATGGATCCAGCAAAAATTGCTGGTGTCAACACTTGGCCAACACCCAAAACTCCCATGGAAGTATGCAAAATACTGGGCTTCCTCAATTTTTACTGCCCTTTTATCAAAGACTTTGCAAGAATCACATGTCCCCTACACCAACTCACATGAAAAGACCACGAATGGCACTGGGGACCAGAGGAACAAAAGGCATTTGACACACTACGGGGATTGGTAACAGCCAAACCAGTACTAGCACATGTGAAACTCGATGACCAATTCAAGTTGGAGGTAGATGCATCAGGATATGCGGTGGGTGCAGTACTTCTACAGTGTAAAGAGGACAACAAAAGGCACCCTATAGGGTATTATTTGGCAACACTCAATGAGGCACAACAAAACTATGACATTTATGACCTCGAACTTCTTGCCATAGTCATGGCACTCAAGAATTGGTGACCTTTCCTTGCAGGATCCCCTCACAAAATTATCATCTATTCAGACCACCTCAACCTACAATACTGGCAACTGCCACAGAGGATATCCCAAAGGGTCGCAAGAGAAGTGCTCAAACTATCAGAGTACAACTTTGAGATATGTCATATTCCAGGAAGACTGAATGGACAAGCTGACGCCTTATCAAGAAAACCTGGTTATGACCAAGGGGAGAATGACAATGCCAATGTGACAGTATTGCTGGACCATGTATTCACTCAAGCCTCAACTATAGAACTGGCTCCCCCACTAAGACAGATACTATCGCAAGAAGAGATGGAACCCATGAACCCAGTATATGAACAAAATGAAGACATCTTGAAACCGTGGGTAGATGCACACTGACTCAAGAAGATCAAAGGAGTATGGTACAAAGAGGGAAGATGGGTAGTGATGGGAAGAGCGGAACATAAAAACCTCTTCATACATGCCCACCACAACACACCGGTATATGGGCACCCAGGGATTAACAAGATGTACCAGTTAACAAGCCAACAGTACTGGTGGCCCAATATGCATCAAGACATTCAGGATTATGTGAAAGGGTGTGCAGAGTGTCAAAGGAACAAAATCAACACGTGACCCACCAAGGCACCACTGCAACCTATATTCCCCACACACAAAGCTATGCCATTTGAAACCATTGCCCTGGACTTCATCACTAAACTGCCTGTATCACAGGGATATGACTCCATACTCACTGTAATGGATCATGATTGCAGTAAAGCAGCCCTGTTCATTCCGTGTCAAGAAGCTATGACAGCAGAAGAAATGGCAGGGTTGACTGTCCAACATGTATTCCCACAATTCAGACTTCCACTAAAGTTCATAAGTGACAGAGACCCTAAATTCACATCTAGGTTTATCAGAGGGCTGTGCAAGGGCACAGGGACCATGCAAAATATATCCACAGCTTATCACCCAAGGATGGACAGACAATTGGAATGGACCAATCAATGGCTCAAACAGTATCTAAGGTTCTGGGTCAATGAATGACAAGACAATTGGCACTCATACCTGCCCCTCGCCGAATTTGCACATAACAACTGGCCCAATGAGACCACAGGAGTGTCCCCTTTCTTTGTCCTATATGGGTTCAACCCACGTGCTGATTGGACTGATAAGCCATCCCCTATACCACAAGTGGTGCTCCAACTTGACCAGTTTAAAAGGGCAAGACAACGCACCCAGGAACTGATGATCAAAGTGTAGCAGTCATGGGTCAAGAACAAAGATATGCCCAAATATCAAGAAGGAGACCTCATGTGGCTTGAAGGATGCCACCTACATACTAACCAACCTGCAATAAAGCTTGCATCCAAAAGACATGGCCCCTTTCCCATCATTTAGGTGATGTCCCCTGTTAACTATCGATTAAAACTTCCCACACAGTGGAGCATTCATGATGTATTCCACATCAATCTTCTCACACCCTATCACGAGACAACAATCCATGGTCCAAATTATTCTAGACTGCCTCCAGACCTGATTGATAAGGATGAAGAATATGAGGTTGAGAAGATTCTAGACTCTTGGCAGTTCGGAAGAAGATGTAAATTGCAATATCTTATCAAATGGAAAGGATACCCAGACTCTGATAATGAATGGGTCGACAAAAAAGATGTACATGCAAATGATGTGATAAGGGAGTTTAAAAATCAAAACCCTGTGTCTGAAATGCATATAAACCAAGGATGCACAAGCAAGTCTCCCATTCCCTCTCATCCTCATCCTCATACATCCCTCATCAATAAACTCATCTCTTTTATGACAGAGGTCAATGTCTACTGCTTGGGCACCCCAAGGCATATCTTCGCAGAAGAGCTCACCAGTGGACTCATCACTGAGCATGAAGCACATGAACTCTGCGCCAAGAAGTACATCCAACCCCACATCACCAACGAGAACAAACTTGCCACTCCTCTTACCCAGCAAGAGTTGGAGTGCATCAAACTACAATTCCCAGACGTTGCTCAGAATCCAATGCCCCCACATGCATTATCACCCATGGTGTGAAGAATGTCAGACCCTGATGGATTGGGAGCCACCCCAACCCACCAGGCCGACACCCAAGAAATCGATAAACTCATTTGGGAGCCTGAAGAAGGCAGTGGAGGCGAGGTTGTGTTGCTGATCCCCTTTCATGGATCAGAAGCAGTGACAACAAGAGTTCAAGAAGCTCACCTCACAGTGGAGGGAAGAGCAGTTCACATGTGCCATCGCCAAGAGAAGTGGGCAGTTTGCAGCCCAGGAAGCACTGCACCGGCAAGCACACCAACAATGTGTGGCCCATGGAGCTATGCCTCTGGTATGAGGGAAGAGGACATTTACCCAGATGAGCACCTGTTTATTCAGGTCCTAAAAGATTCTGATGACACAAATGAAACCCCATATGCGCCCACAACCACAGGCTTCCCACTATATAAGGGAAGCTATTGCACCCATGCAAAGACGGTGCCTGCCAGATTCCAGTGGAATGATGGGGACCACTTCATACCGTTCCCCATCCAGGCTGCCAACTCAAACGAAATCAAACAAGCAGAGTACATCCAGATGATCCTCCACCCCAACCTGATGGTGGTTGGGCTACATGATGACAGTGACAAGGTGTACACCAAACCCCTGTACACCTCTCCCATCTACCACTATGATGGGAAGCTGGTATATATGGCACAGGAGTTGGAGGTCCTCAAGATGGACATGGAGGACCAAGAGAAGACTGACCATATGATCAGTCGCCTCCATGACCCCTCGCTGACTGCAGAAATCCATCGCTTTTGGATGGTGTCGCAGGAGCTGGACTGAGTTGAAGAAGCCATGGTGGACAGCAAAGACCAGTGGGGAGAATTGGCAGCGATGAAGCTAAAGACCATTCGGAGGTTGGAGATGGCTGATGCATTACAGAGGATGAAGGAGCAGGATGAAGGACTCATTGACAATATATTGCAGTCTTGTGCAGAGGACTCACAACGTGGGCGTTGCTCCTGAAAAGGGGGTGATGTTATGTTCTTGCTCAAAAGACACTTACTCACTGGTTATGACTACATGGGTAAGCAGTAATTAGTCATGGACATATCATCAGTCAGCCAAAGTATCACATGTACAATATTATGACTCAACCCTAGGATAGTGGTAGTAGGGTTTACGGATTCAGGAGGAGCTTCAAAGCTCCTTGACAACTGTATAAAGGCATAGTAGTTAAAGACCAAGTTCTCTAGCTTGGTCTTCTTGAATCACCACTCAAGTTCCTCTTCTACTCTGTGAGATGTAAGGGCTCCTCTCCCTTTCTCTACTTGTATCAAGAAGCAATCACTGTCTCTAAAGTCCAAGTGTCATCGGACATTGTGACCATCTGTATCACATGACCATTGAAGTCCATGTATACCTACCTTTGGCCAAGTCATATTGTGTGCTGCCCCTCAAGAGTCCAAGTCAGGGCTGATGTTAAGTGGTAACGTAACACATGAGCACCTTATCCAATTGATGGGGTCACTCCAGATGAAAGGGAAGACTGAATACAATTAAATGCAAAGTGCCAGTGTAGGTATCTGGCAAGTGCATGGCCTAGAGGTGCAAGGTGAGTGAGAGGAGGGAGAGAGGGGTGTGAGCAGAGCAAGAGAGGTGCAAGAGGGATGAGTGGGGGGAGGAATGGCCAAGGGAGCAGTTGCTGGCATGACAGTCTTTGCAGGGGTGGATATTGAGGCATGGCCATGAGGGATAACAGAAGCCTCAATGGGGCTCAGTTCTGCCATGCTGAAGTGACCTTGACAAGTCCAGGTCTGTGCACATTGGGAGGCATTTGAGGCACTACCAGCAATGCTGGTGAGTTGTGGCCAAGTGAGGTATCAGGGGTGTGAGTGGTGCAAGCAGTGTGAGAGGGGTGAGCAAGGGAGGGAATGGCCAAGTCTTCACAGGGGTGGATATTGAGGTGTGGCTATGAGGGATAACAGGAGCCTCAATGGGGCTTGGTTCTACCATGCTGAAGTGACCTTGATGAGTCCAGGTCTGTATGCATTGGGAGGTGTTTGAGGCACTACCAATGATGCTAGTGAGGTCAAGGCCAAGTAAGGTATTGGGGGAGTGAGGAGGGGTATGAGGTTGGTGGAACAGGAGTAGCTGAGGGAGCAACCACTGGTGCAACAGTCTTTGGTTTTGCAGAAGTGGATATTGAGGCATGGCCATGAGGGATAACAGGAGCCTCAATGGGGCTTGGTTCTGCTGTGCCAAAGCGACCTTGATGAGTCCATGCCTGTGTGCAACAGGAGGCATTTGAGGTGATACCAATGACACAGGTGAGGTTGAGGCTGGGTGAGAAGTCTCAGAGGTATCAGGGGGTGAGGAGGGGTATGAAGAGAGATGCGAGAGGCCAAGAGGGCCATAATGGAGGTGAGTCCAGTGGTGAGCAAATGACAGGGCCAAGAGGGTCACAAATGTACCTGGCAAGAGCAGTGGTGAGTGAGCAATGAGGCCAAGGGCCATGGTGGAAGGATGGAGGCAAGACCAGCAAGGGATAGAGTGAGAGCATTGCTGGCAAGGGTAAGAGTGAGAGTGAGGGCAGTGAGGGTGAGGGTGAAGACAGCAAGAGTGAGAGTGAGGATGGCAAGGGTGAGAGTGAGGCCAGCAAGGGTTAAAGCAAGGCCAAGCAAGGCCAGGCAAGGGAGAGGATGAGAGTGTGGTGGTGAGGGTGAGGGTGAAGGCAGCAAGGGCAAGTGGAAAGGAGAGGGGCCATCGCTGAGCTAAGAGGCAAGTAAGAAGATGGAGAGGGAGGCTAGGGAGCATACCTTGAGATGTTGGAGAAGGTAAAGAGCTTCAAAAGTCACTGAAGGGTGAAGACAAGTGTGGTGGAGGACATGGGTAGCCAGGAAGCATGCGCCTTGAGATGTTGGAGAAGGTGGAGCTGCAAAAGTCACCAAGGGGTGAAGACAAGTGCAGTGGAGGACATGGGTAGCTGGGAAGCACATGCCTTGAGACATCAGAGAAGGTGGAGCTGCAAAAGTCACTGAGGGGTGAAGATGAGTGCAGTGGAGGACATAGGAAGCCAGGAAGCATCACTGAGGGGTGAAGATGAGTGCAGTGGAGAACATGGGTAGCTGGGAAGCACACACCTTGAGACATTGGAGAGGGTAAAGAGCTGCCAAAGTCACTAAAGGGTGAAGATGAGTGTGGTGGAGAACATAGGTAGCCACAAAGTGCACCTTAAGACATTGGAGAAGGTAAAGGGCAACAAAAGTTGGAAGAAGACAAGTGCAGTGGAGAGTGTAGCCACTTCGGTTGGAGGACACACAAGTACACCTTGTGCATGCAATACCACCCCTGCAGGCTCAAAACCTGATGAATTATGAAGGTGGAGGGGCAGAATATGTTATATTCACATAGTAGTGCTACTGGTATATAGGGTTGTGCCACACTACCTCAGGTGCATGCAAGGGTGCATGGAATGAAAAAGACTACATTACTCTATTGTGGGGGTGGTAAGTGAGGTTGGGAAGGCAGGTAATAGCCATAAGACCAGTAGAAAGGATATGCTGAGTGATAGGGGGCATGTGCATACATTCTGGGATGGTAAGCAGTGGAAATGGGGTACCATGCAGGGGGGGTAGAGGGAGGCTGGGGAGCAGATGAGGTGTCTGTGTGCACATGATGCCATTCTAGTGTCTGCAAGGGAAGATTAGTGGCAGCAGATGAGGTGGGTGCTGCTGCATTGTGCACTGTGGCCTGCATGCCAGGCAAGGTGTGGGCTGTGTACCATGCAATGGGGGCCAAAGCAGATGGTGGAGGGGCCAAACTAGGCAGTGGAACAGATTGGGCTGGGATACCCACATGCTTGCAGCCACATTTTGAGGGCTGTGTGAGAGGGGGGGCCATGCTGTTGGCTGTGGCTGCAACAAGGGTGCATGCTTCAGCATTCTGGGCTGCAGTTTGTATGTCCAGTGCAGCATGTTAGCTGGAGCTGAGTCCACCACTGTATGGATCTGATAGCTTCACATGTGGCTTCTTGCGATTGAGATCCCCAATGCATTCTGTCACTGGGGGTTCTGGAGATGACATGGTGGAGGGGTGAGGGTGACATCTCTTCCACTGTTGCTTTGCCCCCATTCACTTGGTGGTCTCAGTCCATGTGCCTTGATTGGGTGGGATAAGGTCCTTGTCCAGGAGGGGGCTCTCTGAGGAGCGTGAGTTCTGGACAATGGCAGTTAAGTTGTTACATTCTCGAATCACATCTCAAAAGACACTTACCTAATGGTTATGACTACATGGGTAAGCGGTACTTAGTCATGGACTTATCATCAGTCAGCATGAGAATCACATGTACAATACAATGACTTGATCCTAGGATAGTAGTACTAGGGTTCTGGTTTCAGGAGGTGCTTCAAAGACCTAGCTCTCCAGCTTGGTCTTCTTAAATCACCACTTCCCTTCTCCTCTATACTGTGAGATCTAAGGGCTCTTCCCCTTTCTCTGCTTGTACTCAAGAAGTGACCATTGTCTCATGTCCAAGTGTCATCAGACCTTGTGACCCCATTATATCACATGACTACTGGAGTCTGTGTATACCCGCCTTCACTAAGTTGTGTATCATGTGCCACCTCTAAGCCTAAGTCAAGCTGACATTCAGTGGCAACATAACATCAAGACCAAGCTCTCATTGTGGCATGCCTTACTACAAGAGAACATTGGGCCTTCATGCCTTACTCAATCAAAGAAAGAGGAGACCACAACATACCTCTCATCTACCTCAAAGAAGCCAGGTGGAGAACTGTTAGAGGGAGCACAGGATACTTTGTCAATATCCCCACAAGACCATCACAATACTACCCAGTTGAGTTTAACCATGTCTGTGTGTGTTGGTGCAAAATCACTTGGAACAAACCAGAGCAAGTGTGGAACATTGTAAGACCCACAGGACTAGATTATCGCTGTGACATATTCAAAGATGAAGTACAAACAGCAGGGAACATAGGACAGATTGATGGACAACCACCCATAACTCCAAGAACTCTGGCCCCCTCCACAGACAGTAGGGAAGAAGAAGAAGCAAGTGAGAACACTGAAAACACTGTTGAATCTGGAGCACCCAGGAATACAACAGAAGAAGAAAGACTTGTGGACCTAGCTGAGTCCATCCATATTAATCCACCAGAAATGGCAACAATGACAGAAGCTGTCAGAGAAGAGGAAGGAATCATTCATGAACAAACAGGACATTGCATATGACACATTGCCAATGTAGTGGATGATGAAGCAGCACTGCAACATGCTACAGGACCTGATGTGGCAGATCCACCCAGTGGTGGACCTGAAATGTTACCAGAACTCCTGCCAATCAGGCTCCCACAAGATGACTGACCTGGAAGAGGATTCCCAGGTGGAGGATACCCCAGAGGTGGAGGTTTTCCAGGAGGTGGAGGAGGATTCCCTGGCAGGGGCAGATATCCCAGGGGTAGAGGAGGCCCTCCTGGAGCAGGACCCCCAGGTGGCAGATGGGGACCCCCACCCATTCAAGTACCACAAATCAACCAAGGGAAACTGGTAGGAGAACTGCCCACCACTTTCAATGGAGATTGAAAGCAGACACAACTCTTCATCAATCAATGGGAGTTGTACTGGGGGGTCAACAATGACAATGCCCTCATGATAAACCCCTACCAATGAGCTATGTTTTTCCTCACTTATGTCAAAGGAGCTCATATTAATGAATGGGTGGTGGCTGTGAACCAATGGTTGGCACACCAATTACAAGGAGGAATCAATGCACAAGATGAGTGGCTTTGGAATGAAGTAGCCACATCATTCATTCAATGATTTGCCGATAGTTTGGCCAAAGAGAATGCACAATTGCTACTACAACAAGGCATCAAAATGAAAGGGGAGGATATTGATGCGTACATGGTTGAATTTGAAGAGCTTGTCAGAATAGCAGGCTACTGATTTGATGTACCCCAGACAATAGAAACCTTCATTGATGGATTGCCCACAGGGCTATACCAGAAGATCCTCAAAATCAACCATCCAGTTACCTATGAGCAGGCAGTGGAAACAAGCAGCCATAGACTGCCAACAACAATACATTCACATGAAGGCATGACTGAAGGCCCATCAAGGAGGGTTCACATCATCAAGACCACAAGGATGGGCACTGCAATGGCAACTGACAGATCTGAATGCCATGGATACTTTGGCTGGAAGATCATGTGGAAGGGTCACAGGAAGTGAAGAAATGAACCCCAGTACAATGTCCCATGGAGGATATATACCTTGTGGAGGGTACACACCCAGGGGAGGATCCCTCCAACAAGGGAGAGGAGGAAGACAGCAGAGAGACCTCCATGAAGTTGAGTGTTACACATGTCATAAAAAGGGACATCTCAGTTGCAATTGTTCCCAGCATGTATGGAACCAACAACAAAGCCAGGGATGAGAGGCAGTAGTAGATGATAGGAGTGTCCTTGACAAGGACCAAGTACTGGTTGCTCGCACTCAAACACCACAACAACAAGCGGACACATGGCTTCAAGGAATGGCCACCACAGGAGAAGATGTACAAGAACTCATTATGAGGGATCTCATAGGAAGAGAGGGTTTTCAGAATGCCTAAACCCATTGGCCTGGGTGAGGGCAGTCCATAAATTCAATTCTGTAATAGTGACTACGTGATTTAGATCTATGTGCATTCCTGTCTCTATCAGAACTAGCAATGCAATGGCCAACATCAAAGGACTTGTAGACTCAGAAGCTACCAATTGCTTCATGAGTCCCACATTCATTAAGAAAATGTGGTTGGGGAAAAGACCCCTGCAAAAGCCAAGAAAGATATGGAATATCGATAACACTGTGAACAAAGCTGGGTTGATCACTCATTATGTCAACCTAGACATACAAATGCATAATATTTACAGAACACTATGGTTCCTTGTCACCAACATTGGGAACGAAGATCTTGTACTTGGATACCCATGGCTATCCACCTTTGAACCACAGTTCAATTGGACCAGTGCAGTTATAAATGAGAAAGTGCTACTGATAGTCATCAGGTCTGTAAACCCTCAGATACCAGGAAAAGACCTGATAGTGGCACATCTTCAAACACAACAAGAGGAACATCACCAAATCAGAGCCACCACATCCACAGAGCTTGCCATACAGGCACAGCAATATACAAAGAAAGCCAAAGTACCAAAGGAATACCAACAATTCGCAAAAGTATTCAGTGAAGAGGAGTCAAAACATTACCCACCAAAATGCACATGGGATCATGCCATTGAGTTCAAAAAGGACACACCAGATGCTGTAGACTGTAAGGTATACCCTCTGAATCAAATCGAGGATCAAGCTGTGCAAAAGTTTCTCAAAGACAAACTTGAAAAAGGCTACATCCATATATCAAAATCACCCTACACATCTTCTTTCTTTTTCATTTGCAAAAAGGATGGAAAACTATGACCAGTACAAGACTACCAAAAGATCAACACCCTCATTGTGCGTAACCAATACCTGCTTCCACTTATATCAGACCTCATTCACGATCTGAGCAACACACACATATACACAAAACTCAACATCTGATGGGGATATAATAACATTTGCATTCATGAAGGGGACGAACAAAAAGCAGCCTTCAAGACACAATACGGCCTCTTTGAACCAACAGTCATGTACTTTGGTCTTACAAACTCACCTGCCACATTTCAGACCATGATAAACTATATATACCACAATGTCATCCTCAAACATGAACCACTTGGGACAACAATCCAAGTCTATATGGATGACATTGGAATAGTGACATGAACAAACATGGAAGATCACATGGCAGCAGTGTGCAATGTACTATGGGTGGCACAAGAACACAACCTATACTTCAAACCAGAAAAGTGCACATTCCATGCACCATCCATGGATTACCTGGGGGTAATCCTTGAAAAGGGGGTGACACATATGGATCTAGTAAAAATCACTGGAATCAATACCTGGCCAGTACCCAAAAATGCTACAGAAGTATGAAAGGTATTAGGTTTCCTCAATTTTTACCACCCATTCATCAAAGGCTTCACACACATCACACACCCCCTACACAAATTAATGTGAAAAGACCAAGAATGGTGATGGGGAGCAGAGGAACAAGAAGCCTTTGACAAACTACAGGCATTGGTAATGGCCAAACCAGTATTAGCTCACACAGACCTTGATGAGCAATTCAAGCTGGAGGTAGATGTGTCCAGATACGCAGTGGGTGCAGTACTCTTACAATGTAAAAAGGACAGTAAAAAGCACCCCATAGGATATTACTCAGCAATGCTCAATGAAGCGCAATGAAACTATGACATTTACAACCTTGAACTGCTCACAATCATTATGGCACTCAAGAATTGGTGACCTCTACTTGCGGGTTCCCCTCATAAAATCATCATATATTTCAATCACCTCAACCTACAGTATTGGTGTCTACCACAAAGAATATCCCAAAGAGTTGCAAGAGAGGTACTTGAACTATTGGAGTACAATTTTGAGATATGTCATATCCCTGGAAAGCTAAATGGACAAGCTGATGCCTTATCAAGAAGGCCAGACTATGACCAGGGAGAAAACAATAATGCCAATGTAACCATACTACCAAACCACATCTTTGTCTGAGCCATGAAACTAGAACACGCCCCTCCATTACAATGAATAGTATTGCAAGAAGAAATGGAACCCACAAACCAGATATATGAACAAGATGAGGACATCCTAAAACCATGGGTGGATGTGCATTGACTCAAGAAGATTAAAGGGACCTGGTACAAGGAGGGAAGACATGTAGTAATGGGAAAGGCAGAGCACAAGCACATTTTCATACATGCTCACCATGACTCACCAGTATATGGACACCCAGGAATTAATGAAATGTACCAAGTAACAAGCTGAAAGTACTGGTGGCCCAATATATGCCAAGACATTATGGACTATGTGCAAGGATGTGCAGAGTGTCAGAGGAACAAGATAAACACATAACCCACCAAGGCACCACTACAACTGATATTTCCCTAACATGAAGCTATGCCATTTGAAACTGTTATGCTGGACTTCATCACTAAATTGCCCATGTCACAGGGGTACAACTCGATACTCACTGTAACAGACCACAACTGCAGCAAGGCAGCCCTGTTCATCCCATGCAAAGAAGCCATGACAGCAGAAGAAACAGCAGGGCTAATTATCCAACACGTATTCCTGCAATTTGGACTCCCATTGAAGTTCATAAGCGATAGAGACCCCAAGTTTGCATCAAAGATCATCTGAGGGCTATGCAAAGGCACAGGAATCACACAAAATATATCCACAGCATATCACCCAAGGACCAATGGGCAATCAGAACACACCAATCAGTGGCTTGAACAGTATCTATGGTTCTAGGTCAATGAGTGGCAAGATAACTGGCACTTGTATTTGCCCCTTGCCAAATTCGCACACAATAACTGGCCCAGCGAGACAATAGGGGAGTCCCCCTTCTTCATCCTATATGGGTTCAACCCCCACACTGATTGGACTGATAAGCCATCCCCTATCCCACAAGTAGCGCTGAGACTAGACCAGTTCAAAAGGGCAAGGCAGTGTGCCCAGGAACTGATGATCAAGGCACAACAGTCATGCTTAGTAAAAAAGGAAAGTCAGCCAGTAGTCAGGTGGTAGTCAGGTGGTAGTCAGAATTTTCAACAAAGTCAATAAATAGTCACCTTGTAGTCAGTTCAAAGTCATAAAGACTTGGAGACAATCTTAAATTGGGTGTGGTGAGGCTGGTAGGGATGGGGAAGGGGAAAATGGGGGTGTGTAAGGGAAACACAGAGAAGGGGTAGACAAGGGCAGCAAGGGGATCATAGGGAAGGGGAACATGGGGATGGGGGTGGGGGAGAGGAACATGGGAAAGGGGAGTATGGGGATG
>WNGR01007124.1_pt1 | contig 15479 bp, 14 predicted proteins | sample 5407581 | NCBI WGS metagenome assembly WNGR01 (sample SAMN13153383, study PRJNA577476) | soil metagenome | isolation source: 80 cm soil or saprolite under Garry oak tree replicate 2 | place: USA:California | collected 2016-06-15
CAACATCTATTGCTGGACCTGAAACTGCCGAATTTGATTGTGACGCCTCATGTTGCGTGGGCCAGCAACGAAGCGATGCAGGCGCTCGCCGATCAGGTGATCGACAATATCGAAGCCTTCGTGCGCGGTCAACCGCGAAATCTTCTCACTTAACTAAACCGTTTCGCCTGCGCTCGTCTGGTTCTCGTCGTGATGATCGGCCGTCGTGTAGAGGTTAAGGATTTCGCGCCCCTGACGCGAGCGCGGATCAATCGTACGCAGATGCTTCCGGCCCTGCATCTCCCATATCGCCGTCACGACTCCGTCCTTTTCAACGGCGTGATAGGTGATCTCCTCTGCGTTCGCGGTTTGGCTTGACGATTCAGCGGCAGCCTGCGCCGCGGACTCAGTTTCGGACATAAAGACTTCGATTCGCTCCTGTTTTCGGATTTGTAGTAGGCGGGAAAGATTCTGGCACAGCGCCGAAGCCGATGTCTAGCAAGCCAGACAAAGCGAAGAACAAATCCCACTCAGTCGCCTGAGCCTGCGATTGACTAGCCGCCGAGTGACTTCTCGACCGCGCGGCGCGCGGAAACAACGCCCCATCCCTGCCGCTCGACATCAATTCCCGCGACCCGTTCGGCAGTGTCGATCAAAATGCGCTTAATTTGTTGCGGCGTGAGATTGGGATTTGCTTCCAGCATGCAGGCGACGATCGATGAAACGATGGGCGCGGCGAACGACGTCCCGTCCACGTACTTGTAATGCTGATTAATAACATTGCCCTCGCGCAGCTTGATCGAGATGAGTTGTCGCAATAGAGGAATGCGCAGATCGGCGGCTTCATCCAGATCTTTGTCGTGGGGCAGAATCGGCGCCGCAACCCAGATGCCGGGCGCAATGACCTCCGGCTTTTGCAAACCATCGATCGTTGGTCCGTAAGACGAGCGATACATGCCCCGGCGCGCGCGATCGAGCGAGTTTTGATCATCCAGACCACCAACTGCGATACACGAAGGCGCGCTTGCGGGTGGCAGAACCGCATGTCCGGGCAGGTGACCGGCGTTCCCGACCGCGCAAACCACCGTCAGCCCGGCGCAGGTGCATTGCTCGACCGTTTGCGATAGTGAGTTCGTCAGATAAGTCTCTTCAAAATCGCCACCGGCGGAGATGTTCACAACCCGGATTGAATGTTTTTCGACATTCTCGAGGAGCCATTCCAAACCGCGTTGGATCTGCTGTTCAGTGATTCTGCCGGTGCGGCCGATCTTCACCAGCACCAGGTACGCGTCCGAAGCGATGCCGCGATAAAAACCGCCGGCCAGGCTGCCGTTACCCGCGGCGACGACTGAGGTCATCATGCCGTGCCAACTGGCGGCATCATTCGTTTCGAGCGAGGTCTGATCGCCTTCTTCGGCGAAGATGCTCTGGTAAGCGAGAATCCGATTTTTCGGCGTCGTTAGATCGGGGTGAGCATAGAATCCCGAGTCGAGAAAAGCGATGGTTACGTTGCGTCCGGTGAATCGTTCGTCCGCGTCCATTCGCAGCGGCGTCGGCAAAACAAATTGGTTCTGTTCGAAGACCGAAGCGTGCGACTCAATTTGTTTGTGCGCGCGAGTGAAAAGTTCCACACAGCGCCCGCAGGCCTCAACGGCGTCGTTTGTCCTGGCGTTTGGCCTGATGATTGTTTGCAGATTGGCCGGCAATCCGGCGAGCGAAAAGAGCTCGTCCTGCACCGACCGATCACAGACCGGACAAACGGCCCCCGCGGACTCGCCCATCTGCTTCAGCCTGTCGGCCGTTTCGACGATGTTTTTCATCTTGTCAGTAAGGTTTGTTGCGGCTTCGGCGACAAGCACTCTCGGCCTCGATGATAGATCTCAACCTGCTAACATTCACAATCGCTTTCTTGCGTGCTTCAGTTCCGCTGCCACCCGCTCAGGAGCCGTGCCGCCGATTTGCGATTTCGTCGCGAGCGTTCGGTCCAGCGATAGAGATTCGAAAACGTCCTGCTCGATCAAGGGCGAAAACAAATTGAGCTCGTCGAGAGAAAGATCCTCCAGTTCAAAACCATGGTTAATCGCGTGGGTGACAATGCGTCCAACTGTCTCGTGCGCTTCGCGAAAGGGCAGGCCTTTGCGAACGAGATAATCCGCCAACTCGGTTGCATTCAGAAACCCGCAGGCAGCAGCGGCGCGCGCTTTCTCTTCATTCACCCGAATATTCCGGAGTACCGTGGCCGTAACTTCCAGACACGCGCGCGTAGTGTCAACGGTATCAAAAAGCGCCTCCTTATCTTCCTGCATGTCCTTGTTGTAAGCGAGCGGCAGGCCTTTCATCACCGCCAGCAGCCCGATTAGATGACCAAAGATGCGTCCGGCTTTTCCGCGGACTAATTCCATCGAATCCGGGTTCTTCTTTTGAGGCATCAGGCTCGAGCCGGTTGCGACAGCATCGCTTAGCTCAAAGAAGCCGAACTCGGTTGTGGCGTAAAGAATGATGTCCTCGGCAAGACGCGAAAGGTGCATCATGATAAGCGATGCAGCGCTGATGAACTCAATGCCAAAGTCACGATCGCTGACAGCATCAAGGCTGTTTTGTGAAACCGATGCGAAACCGAGCGCCCGCGCCACCTCATCGCGATCAATTGCGAACGAAGTCCCGGCGAGGGCTGCCGAGCCGAGCGGCATGACATTCACTCGCTTCCGCGTCTCAGCCAGGCGCTCGCGATCGCGCGCGAACATTTCAAAGTAGGCAAGACACCAATGGGCCATGAGTACGGGCTGCGCTCGCTGCAAATGCGTGTAACCCGGCAACACAGCGTCACAATTTGCGTCAGCAAAATCGAGCAGCGCAGTTTGAACACCTTTCACTGAAGCCCCGATGCGGTCTATTTCCTCTCGCAACCACAAACGCAGGTCGGTGGCTACTTGATCGTTCCGACTGCGTCCGCTGTGGAGCTTCCCACCGGTGTTCCCGATCATTTCAAAGAGCCGCGCTTCAACAAACGAATGCACGTCTTCAGCTTTCACTTGATCGAAGTAATCCGCGTTGCGGCTCTGTTCAAGAATCTGATTCAGCGCGTTCTTGATTTGGTTCGCTTCAGCCGGCGCCAGCACGCCGGCGCCCTGTAAGCCGTCGCAATGCGCAATGCTCGCGCGGACGTCGGCGTCGAAGAGCCTTTGATCGAAACCAAAAGAACGATTGAAATCTGCAAAGCCAGGATCTATCTCACCTGTGAATCGTCCGCCCCACAGGCCCTTGTTTTTTCCGTAGCCCATATTCTTTTCAGCCGCGCGTGGGCGCATCGACGGAGTTTAGACTTGACGAACCTGCATAGTCAAGGCTATTTTATGCATGTATGCAGAGAAAATGCAACTATCCTGCATTAAGGCACGTCTGAATATTTGTGGGGCTTAGAGTCGGGATTGTGCCCGACCGAGCAGGCGGTAGTCCGCCCCGAAACGTGAATATTAATGCTGAAGCGGGAACGCCAAAAGAAGATTCTAAATCTGATTCGGGCTACGCCGATTGGGACGCAAGAGTCTCTGCGTGCGCATCTTGAGCGTGAAGGTGTTCCGGCTACTCAGTCGAGCGTCTCGCGAGACCTGGAAGAGCTGGGGGTCGTCAAACATCGGGGCCGGTACGCTCTGCCACACGCGAATGGAGATTCGACGCGAGGATTGCTGAGCCTCGACGTTGCCGGAGAGATTCTGGTGATCGCGAAATGTCTGCCTGGTCGCGCGTCAGCCGTTGCCGTGGAGATCGACGACGCCGCGATTTCAGAAATTGTCGGCACCCTGGCAGGAGAGGATACGATCTTCATCGCGGTGCGTGATCAGAAATCGCAGCGTGCGGCGATGAAGAGAATTTGGGAGTTCATAAGATCAAAAAAATCGTTCTCGCGTACTCCGGCGGACTTGATACTTCGGTCATGCTGCGCTGGCTGAAGGAGAAGTATCAATGCGACGTGGTCTGCTACTGCGCTGACGTTGGTCAGGGTGCAGAGATGGAAGGCCTGGAAGAAAAGGCGAAAGCGACGGGCGCATCGAAATTGTACATCGAGGATCTGCGTGAGGAGTTCGTACGAGATTACGTGTGGACCGCTGTTAAGGCCAATGCGATTTATGAAGGCGTGTATTTGATGGGCACATCCCTGGCCCGTCCGATAATTGCCAAACGTCAGATTGAAATTGCCCGCCGGGAGAATGCTGATGCCGTCGCCCACGGCGCAACCGGCAAAGGAAACGATCAGGTCCGTTTTGAGCTGACCTACTACGCTCTGCAACCGGATATCAGAGTGATTGCGCCGTGGCGCGAATGGGAGTTCGGCGGGCGCACAGACTTGATTGCTTACGCTGAAGCCCATGGCATTCCGGTCAGCGCGACGATTGACAAGCCATACTCGACAGATCGAAACCTGATGCACGTTTCTTATGAGGGGGGCATTCTTGAGGACCCCTGGTCGGAACCTCCCGAAAATATTTTTCAGATGACGCGGTCACCTCAGGACGCGAACGACGAACCTCAATATTTGGAGATCGGTTTTCAGAAAGGCGAACCTGTATCAGTCGACACCGAACAGTTGGCTCCCGTCGCTTTGCTTTCCCGGCTCAACGAGATCGGCGGCGCGCACGGAATCGGTCGGGTCGATCTGGTCGAGAATCGGTTCGTAGGCATGAAATCACGCGGCGTGTATGAGACTCCCGGGGTCACGATTCTGCACGCGGCGCATCGGGCGCTCGAATCGATCACGATGGATCGAGAAGTAATGCATTTGCGCGACTCGCTGGGCGTCAAGTTCGCGGAGAATGTCTATTACGGGTTTTGGTTTGCGCCTGAATTCGACTTGATGCGGAAACTGATTGACGAGACTCAGCAGGCCGTGAATGGGCAGGTGCGCGTGAAGCTTTATCGCGGGAATGTAATCGTGGCCGGCCGGCGCTCGCCGAATTCGCTCTACGACGAGCGGGTGGCGACGTTTGAGGCTGACACGGTTTATAACCAGCGCGATGCAGAAGGCTTCATCAAGCTAAACGCGCTGCGGTTGAGACTGCGAGGAGGCGCCGGAACTAATTGACCGTACAGAGGCAGCGGGCTAGCGCAGGGTTTGATCTCCGGCGGCTAGTACGGGCCCTAACATGGTGGTGGTTGAGATGACAGACGTACAGATGATTGACGTAGACAAGATCGGATCGGCGACTTCGCCGCTTAACCTGGCGCGCAATCTCATGGTGACCGGCGAGACCCATTCGCCCTGCGCGGGCGATGTAGTTGTAGTGCGCGTGCTGACTGATAACGCGACGTACAACATGCTGGAACTGCCCACGGGAAGACTGGCAAAGGTAAATCCCGGCGACGTTTTGGCGGGAGTGTTGGGCCGTCGCCGCGCGCTTAAGGGTTTTGTGGGTGATGTTCCCGAGACCGTTGCGGCGGGCGATGAACTTCACCTGCTCAACCTCGGCGGCGTGATCGGAAGTTGCAGCGGTCATCATTCAAGTCTCAACGATGCGATTAAGGTTGAAGTCATCGGACTGGCGACAAACGGCGGCGGCGCCATCAGGAATATCCGTGACGTGGCCCTGCCTTTGCGCGACACACTTGGCCCAACTGCGCCACTGGTCGTGATTGCCGGAGCGTGCATGAACAGTGGCAAGACCTACGCCGCTACGGAGATTATTCAACAGGGGACACGCAACGGCTTGCGCGTGGCGGCAGCGAAACTATCGGGCATTGCGTGCTTGCGCGACACTCTTAACATGGCCGATCACGGCGCGATTGCCACCGCCAGTTTTCTCGATTGTGGTTTGCCGTCAACCGCCGGCGCCGGCGACCTGTCGCCGGTCGCCAAAGCGATAGTCGCACGACTGAATGAAAGCGCGCCTGATTTAATCGTAATTGAACTCGGTGATGGAATTCTCGGCGGATACTCAGTCGAATCTATTTTCGAAGACGCGGAGCTGCGCGCGGCCATGACGGCGTTGGTTTTTTGCGCCTCGGATTACGTGGGCGCGTGGGGCGGGATCGAGCTGTTTCGCCGGCGCGGAATTGAGGTTGATCTCGTCGCCGGTTCAGTTACTGATTCGAAGATGGGCGAGGATTACATCGAGCGTGAGTTCAAGGTGCCCGCAAGGAATGTGCGGCGGAATGGCGCGAAACTTTTTGAGATCGTGCAACGCAAAGTTTCGAGTTCCGGGTTTCGAGTTTCGAGTTCAGAAAACAATTTGTTGCCAATCGAGTTGGCGACTGCTGACGCGACCGGAGGCGATAAGCAGTGAACTCGAAACTCGAAACGCAAAACTCGAAACTACGTGTCGCCATCTTCGGCGGCTCCGGTTACGGCGGCTCAGAATTGCTGCGCATTCTGTTGCCGCATCCAAACGCCGAAATTCTGTTCGTTACTGCTAACGAGCATGCCGGCAAGCCGGTCAGCGAAGTTCACCGAAACCTTTTGGGCCTCACGGAACTGAAATTTATCAAAGCGACCGAAGATCTCGAGAGTCTCACCAGTCTTGATTGCGCATTCTTTGCTTTGCCGCACGGCCAGGCGATGGACGTCGCGCCCCGGCTTCCGGCAAGCGTGAAACTAATCGATCTTTCCGGCGATTTCCGTTTGCGTGACGGCGAAGTGTTTGCCGCACATTACGGGCGCGAACATACGGCCATGAACGTGCAAGCTGAGTTCGTTTACGGCCTGACTGAGACAAATCGAGAGGCAATCAGGAAAACGCGCTGCGTGGCGAATCCGGGATGTTTTGCGACCGCGACCCTGCTGGGAATCGCGCCTCTGGTAGCTAATAATTTATTGAGTTGCCGGGTGATCGTCGACGCTAAAACCGGTTCTTCGGGTTCGGGCGCAAAAGCTGCGGCGAATACTCATCATCCCCAGCGCAGCAATTCGTTCTACGCTTACAAGCCTTTCACGCATCAACACGTGCCGGAGATTGAGCAGGAACTAAGATCGATCGGCGACTGGAAGAATGAACTTATTTTCATGACGCATTCGCTGCCCGTTTCGCGCGGAATCTTTGCCTCGATATATACGGAGACAAAACGCGAAGTCACCGAGGCTGCCGCGCGTAAAATGTTCGCGGACTTTTATCGCGATTCCTTCTTCGTGAGGCTGGTCGAAGGCTCGCCCGATATCAACTGGGTAAAGACGACAAACTTCTGCGACATTGGATTTGCCGCGCGCGGAAGGCAACTGGTTGTGTTCACGGCGATCGACAATCTGGTGAAAGGCGCGGCCGGCCAGGCGGTGCAAAATATGAATCTGATGTTTGGATTGGATGAGACGACAGGTTTGATTTTAACTGGCAGCAATCCATGAGCGCCAACTTCAAACCTGCGGCGATCAAGCCGGCGATCGCGTTTGCCGCATTCGATCGAATTGATGTTCGCCTCGGAACGATAATCTCAGTTGAAGATGTTCAGGGCTCGGACAAACTACTCAAATTGACAGTTGATTTTGGCGATCATCGACGCACCATCCTCGCGGGAATGAGGCAGGAACGTGAGAATCCGCGCGCACTCGAAGGCCAGCAGGCTTTGTTTGTTATCAATCTTCGAGCCGAGGAAAACGATGGGCGAAGTATCGGAAGGAATGATTTTCGACCTTGGTTATGCGGATGGCATTAGACCGGCGCTCGCAATTCCGGAAAGACGCGTGCCGAACGGAACCAGAGCAGGATGAAACCAGAACCATTAATTAGTTTGAAAGATATAACGTCGCTGGAAGAGCAATATCAACTCGCGACTTACAAAAAAATGCCGGTAGTCGCTGAGCGGGGCAAAGGTGCCTGGTTATATGCGTTTAACGGCGAGCGCTATCTTGATCTCTACGGCGGTCATGCGGTTGCCGGCACCGGCCATTGTCATCCGCACGTGGTGAAAGCGATCCATGAACAAAGCGACAAACTGCTTTTTTATTCGAACCTGGTTTATTCAGAAGCTCGCGCGCGCGCAGCACAGAAACTAGTTTCAGTCGCTCCTGATTCTTTGACCAAAGCTTTCTTCTGCAATTCGGGAACTGAAGCAAACGAAAACGCCATGCGCATGGCGCGCATGATGACCGGCCGCGAAAATATCATTACCTTCGACGGCGGATTTCATGGGCGCACCGCTGACGCGATCAGCGCGACGTTTCTTGGCAAGTATCGCGAGCTCGGTAAGCCCAACGTGCCCGGGCACCTGCGGGCGGAGTTTGGCAATATCGACTCCGTGCGAGAGCTGGCCGATCAATCGGTTGCCGCAATCATGCTCGAGCCTATTCAATCGATGGCCGGGGTGAAAACGGCGGCGCCGTCTTTCTATCGTGAACTTCGCGAGCTTTGTGACGAGCGCGCTATCGTCCTGATTTACGACGAAGTGCAGACCGGCATAGGTCGGACAGGCGAATGGTTTTTCGCGGGCAGTGCGGCCGGAGATACGGTTGTGCCCGACATAATTACGCTCGCGAAATCCCTGGGCAGCGGCATCCCCGTGGGCGCGTGCGTAGTGAGGGAAGAAATCGCTTCGCACATAAAAGAAAATGATCTGGGGACGACTTTCGGCGGCGGCATGATCGCAATGGCCGCAGTCACAGCGACGCTCGAAGCAATCGAAGATGATCAAATGCTGGCGAATGTCTGCGATGTTGAAGCGTATTTGCGCGAGCGCCTGAAAGAGATCGAACAGGTGGTGAATGTGCGCGGTCGAGGCTTTTTGCTGGGGCTTGAATTCGCGGAACAGGCCAGGGCGATTCATGAAGCGTTATTGCAGCGCAAGATTATTACCGGCACCTCCAGCGATCCAAAGGTGCTGAGACTCTTGCCGCCGCTGTGCCTCGCTCGGGCAGACATCGATTTGTTTGTTCAAATTTTGAGACAGGTTGTTTGAGCCACAGAGAACAGAATTATTCAGTGCCCACGCATTTTCTAAGTACCGGAGATTTGTCGCCCGCGGAAATAAATGAATTGATTAATTCCGCGCTCCAATTCAAACGCGGTGACAACCCATCCCAACCGCTCGCCGGTCGTTCCGTGGCGCTCGTCTTTTTCAATCCCAGCCTGCGCACGCGCGCATCAATGCAGGTGGGAATTTACGAGTTGGGTGGTAATGGGATCGTTTTGGAGCCGGGAGGCACGAGTTGGACACTGGAACATCGTGAAGGCGCGGTGATGGACGCAGACAAGACTGAGCACGTCGCGGAATTTGTGCGCGTGCTTGGCCGATATTGCGTGGCGATTGGCGTGCGGACCTTCGCAGCTTTGAAGAACTGGCACGAAGAGCGGACCGATCCAATCCTAAACGCGTTCGCCAAATACTCTGACGTCCCGATCATCAACCTTGAGTCGGCGATGCATCATCCCTGTCAGTCGCTGGCCGACATCACGACGATTCGCGAGAAGCTCGGCGACGGTCGTAAGAAGGTTCTATTAGCCTGGGCCTGGCATCCGAAGCCTCTGCCGATGGCGGTCCCAAACAGTTTCGCTCTGGCCGCAGCACAAGTGGGTCACGATCTCACGATTGCGTACCCGCCGGAGTATGAACTCGATGATGAACTGATGGAAGAAATTAGCAGGCAGGCAACCGCGGCGGGTGGCAACATCACGATTCAGCATGACGCCGAGAAGGCTTTCGATGGCGTCGACGCTGTTTACGCTAAAAGTTGGGGCAGCAGGCATTTTTATGGCGCGCCGGAAAAAGACATCGCCGCGCGCGCCCAATATCGCGGCGAATGGATTGTCGACGAAGCGAAGATGAAACGAACTGGCTCCGCGATTTTCATGCACTGTTTGCCGGTGCGCAGAAATGTGATTGTAACTGATGCGGTGATCGACTCTGGTTCCTCGGTGGTCATCGAAGAAGCAGAAAATCGTTTGCATATACAAAAAGCGATCTTGGCAAAATTGATTGAGGGGTAGTTTCACGCGAAGACACCAGGACATAAAGAAAGGCGCGCAAGTAAGACAGATGACCGACACCAGCGAAGTTGGAAGCCAGTTGCGACTGGACCTCTTGCGCGAAGCGCTGCCTTACATCCAGCGCTTTAAAGGCAAGACTTTTGTCGTTAAGTTTTCGGGTAAAGTCACCGAAGACCATGATCGGTTGATCTCGCTCTGCGAAGAACTTGCTCTGCTGCATCAGGTTGGCATTCGTGTCTGTGTAGTCCACGGGGGCGGGAAACAACTGAGCGATCTGGCCAGGAAGTTGGGCATCGAGCAAACAATCATCGAAGGCCGACGCGTGACCGACGACGACACTCTGGAAATGGCAAAGATGATTTTTGCGGGCAAGATAAATACAGACATTCTCGCCGCGCTTCGTCATCGAGGCGTCGAAGCGGTTGGCCTCTCGGGGGTTGACGGTAACATCGTGCATGCCGAGCGCCGCCCGCCGAAAGAGGTTGTCGATCGCGCGACCGGCGCCAGCGCGCAAGTAGACTTTGGCCATGTAGGCGACATCGTCGAGATCAACGCTCGGCTGTTGACGGTGCTCCTCGATCAGGGCTACTTGCCGGTCATTTCTTCACTCGGCGCTGATGCGGAAGGAAAAGTTTTCAACATCAACGCCGACACAGTCGCCGCTGAAATCGCCGTACAACTTCAGGCGGAAAAGCTCGTCCTGCTTTCGGATGTGGATGGGATTTACCTGCGAGCAGGTGAGCCGGAAACAAAGCTCTCGCGCCTGACTGCCAGGGACGCGGAAAACCTAATCAATAACGGAAGCGCCACCGCTGGAATGATTCCGAAGCTGCAAAACATTACTGCGCTCCTGTATCGCGGAGTAAGGAGCGCGCACATTATTAACGGCAACTCGCGCAACGCTCTGCTGGCGGAAGTATTCACCGATGAAGGCACGGGCACAATGATCTCGGCCTGAATCACTAAGGCGATTCGAGCACCACCAGCTTGCCGGGAAAATCAAAGGTCACGACGAAGTCCTTCATGAAGCCGTTGCCGATATTGACGTGAAACCTGGCTTTGTCATGGCCGGTCCCCGGCAGCCAGAAGGTGGCCTCAACTGATTCCAGTGATAGACGGCCGAGCCTCACACTCTTCAGGATTCCCGTCCTGTTTTTGTATTCGCCGTTATAGCCGACAGCGGTCTTCGTTTCTCCGTCCTGCGCCTCTTCCTCCAGACCCAGAATCTTTATTGCTTCAGGAGTCAGCGATAGGGTGCCACTCGAACCCGTATCGAGCGTCGCCCGCATCTTTTCGCCGTTGATGAAAACAGAATCGATCAGCACGTCTTCGTCATAACGAAATGCAACCGCTATTCGATTGACCATATTCGGCGCGTTTTGAATCCCTGGATAAGGCGTGGTCTCGTAAAAACGGATCTTCTGGGACGGGTAGTCAATCTGCACAATTCGATCTTTGAGAAAACTATAGCCCAGAACTCCGTGTATCGGCCTGCCGATTCGTTCGGATATCTTCTTAAGGTCGATCGTCCCCGCAGCGATGTTCCTGGCGGTCAAGTTTCCAAGTTCGATGGAAGGTATTTTAGTCGTAAAGGTAACGTTTTTGTCCGTGCCTCCCCCGCTGGCCTGATAAGCTTTCGACCCAACGCTCAGTCCGGCGTCCCGCGCAGTCTCGAGATCAATGGCGGATGGATCGGTATCCGTATCCAGCAGCATGGTGAAGGGACCTTTCCCTCCAATCTTCACCTCGAGGAGAATCTGGTCATGCACTAATTCAAATGGTATTTCGAAAAAATGATTCCTGGCCGAGGTTTGGGCGCGCACAGAGACCTGGACGGCTGACAGAAAACAAAGGGCAATGGTTGCCAAAACACCGGGGGCTTCTCGCATTACTCTAAGCAAAGTTGCTCCTCTCATTCCATATGCGGTCGGTGAGCAACCATATGGTACACGTTTTTGCCAGCGTCCACTTGCGAAGCTCACATCATGGCAGAATTTTCCGGCGATCAATCGCTGCAAATCCGAAGTACCGATGCTCCAGACTCGAGCGGATATTTCAAGTGGCACGCTCATTGCCAATTGTCGACCCCGGAGGTTGACGATGAACAAGATGACAGCATTCCTCATGGCGGCGGTGATTCTGATGGCGATGGCGGTACCAGGTTTCGCCCAGGGTCGCGATCGTCGATGTGATTCGCGTTCGCGCGGGACGACCTACCAAACCTATTACGATAATTCGAGTGCTTATTACGGTTACGATCAGCAATATCGGGGTAGAAATTTTTGGGACAGACATCGTGACAAGCTGAGTGTCGGCGCCGGTGCGCTGGGGGGCGCAGCGATTGGCGGGCTCGTCGGGGGCCGCCGGGGCGCAGCAATTGGCGCGCTCGCTGGATTAGGTGGATCAGCGCTATACACATACAAGCTTCGTAATCGCCGTTATCGATATTAGTCAGATTGAAAATCTTGAGTTCGGTCGTCGTTTGGCGATCGTGGGTTGAGGCCGGATTGTGAAGGGGAGAGCGCAGTCCGGCCTCGATTTCTTTCCACAGGTGTTTGACTCAGGAGTAGCCCGACCTGAAAATGCGCTGGAATGAAACGCGCCGCGAAAAAAAGAACGCCTCACTCCCTTAGTAAACCCAGGCTTTCGCCATTCGCCAGCTGCCTTTTGCGTGAATGGAAACGGCTCGAACTGCCGCTGAAAACTACGAGTGTCGTGGTTGCAGTTTCCGGCGGAGCAGATTCGACAGCTTTACTCCTCGCCCTTCACGAACTGATCACTAAGAAAAAACTCACGCTGCGATTGGTCGTCGCTCATGTTAATCACGGCCTCCGCGGAGATGCCGGCGCCGAAGATGCTCGCCGCGTCAAAGCTTTGGCCACAGAGCTCGGATACCCCTCGGCCTCGCGCAGGATTAATGTCAGGAAAAAAGCCACCCAAATGCGAGACAATATCGAGCAGATGGCCCGGCTTGTACGCTATGAATTCCTGGCGCAAACGGCCAACAAGAAGCGAGCGAAAATTGTTTTGACTGGGCACACCCTGGATGACCAGGCCGAAACAGTTTTGCTGAATCTTATCCGCGGGAGCGGCGCGGACGGCCTCGGGGCAATGGAACCAGTGCGGCCTTTTCAGCCGAAAGGTAAGACAATCCTTGTGCGTCCTTTGCTGGCCTGGGCAACGCGCGTGGAGACAGAGAAATATTGCCGCACGCAGAGCGTGGATTACTGTCACGACGAGATGAATGTGGACGAAAAATTCACCCGCGTGCGTGTTCGCCGGGAGGTGCTGCCATTGCTGAACACCTTCAACGGGAAAATTGTCGAAACCCTGTCGCGAACTGCGGAATTATTGCGCGCAGACTCCGCGGCGCTGAACGGTGCTGCTGAACGGTTACTGGAATTCGCAAGCAAACTCTCGCCCGCGACCAGATCCGATATCATCCCCGCGCTTGATGTGGATTTGCTGATGATGGCGCCGGCTGCCATCCGCCGCCGCGCTCTTCGACAGTGGATTGCCCGGGGCCGTGGCGATCTACGACGGGTCGAATTCGTGCATCTTCGCGCGCTGGAAGGCCTGCTGTCGGGGAATCGTGGAGGGCGCACGATCGAATTGCCCGGCGGCGCAAAGGTTTCGCGCTTGCGCGGCCGGCTGCGGTTTCATGGCGGTAAGCGGTGAGCGGTGGGGAGCGTGCGTAAACCGGCCGTGGGCGGGAGGCAGAAGGCAGAACGCAGCTTGACGCCGGAGGCGTTCACTAGCTCAGCCTGCGTCGAGCTCAGTTAGCTTTATCGATGCTCCGAACCGATTTCGCCCGGTAAACGTAATATCGCTGGAGACGGACGCGGGACACCTGGCCACAGTCTCTGGGCATCATAAATGACCGATGCATTGAAGGTTACCTTTTTAAAGCGACAAACAGCGCTGATCTGAGGTATGATTGGCGACGGAGGCAGTACTATTTTGAGCTCGACAGCAAGACAAATCATTTTTTGGGTATTAATAGTTGCGGGAGCACTTTTGCTCTATAAGTTAGTGAATCCCGGTAGCAAGAACTCCACGAATATCGATCTGGTCCAACTGGATCAGAAAATCCACAATAAAGATCTAAAACAACTGACAGTCAAACAGACGGAGACCGTCGCCATCGATCGAACGGGTCAAACCTACGTCGTGCAACTTACGAACGAGCACGCGAAAAATGACATACTGAACGAAGCCCGCGCGCTCGTTGATGGAAAACCGCTCGTCGACAAAGTCGAGGAAGAGGGAAGTTCCAATTATCTGTGGCCGGCGTTGTACTACCTGCTGCCGTTCGTTTTGATCTTTGGTTTTTGGATTTTCATGCTCCGGCAAATGCAGTCCGGCGGCAACAAGGCGCTTTCCTTCGGCAAATCCCGAGCGAAACTGCTCAGCAATCAGCAAAAGAGAGTCACTTTTAAGGATGTCGCCGGTGTCGAAGAAGCCAAGGAAGAACTGCAGGAAATCATAGAATTCCTCAAAGAACCGCAGAAGTTTCAAAAGCTCGGCGGCCGTATTCCCAAAGGTGTTTTGATGATGGGCCCGCCGGGAACAGGCAAGACTTTGCTTGCCCGGGCGATTGCCGGTGAAGCGAACGTACCGTTCTTTTCGATCTCGGGTTCCGACTTCGTCGAGATGTTTGTGGGCGTTGGTGCTTCGCGCGTGCGCGACCTCTTCGAGCAAGGCAAGAAGAATGCTCCCTGCATCATCTTCATCGACGAAATTGATGCGGTCGGCCGTCACCGCGGCGCCGGTCTCGGCGGTGGTCACGACGAACGCGAACAAACATTGAATCAGTTGCTGGTCGAAATGGATGGGTTTGAATCAAACGATGGGGTGATCCTGATCGCCTCGACGAACCGTCCGGACGTTCTGGATCCGGCGCTGCTTCGTCCCGGACGCTTTGATCGCCGGGTCGTTGTCTCCCGGCCTGACGTGCGTGGCCGCGAAGGTATTTTGAAAGTCCACACCCGCAAGATTCCGCTGGGCGAAGACGTCGACATCAGCGTGATTGCGCGAGGCACTCCCGGCTTCACCGGCGCTGACCTGGCGAACCTCGTGAACGAGGCGGCGCTCAACGCCGCGCGTTACAGTAAGAAAGTAGTGTCGATGGCTGATTTTGAATTGGCCAAAGACAAAGTGCTGATGGGCGCCGAGCGCAAGAGCATGGTGATTTCAAATGAAGAGAAGCGCGTAACCGCCTATCACGAAGGAGGTCACACTCTCGTTGGTTTGAAAGTCCCGAATGCCGATCCGGTTCACAAGGTGACAATCATTCCGCGCGGAATGGCGCTCGGCGTGACGCAGCAACTGCCGGAAGGTGATCGCCACAATTACACGAAGGAATATTTGCTCGGTCAGATTTCGATTCTGATGGGCGGTCGTATCGCCGAAGAAACATTTCTCGGCAATATTACCACCGGCGCTTCGAACGACATTGAGAAGGCGACCGAGTTGGCCCGCGCAATGGTTTGCGAGTATGGAATGTCTGAGCTTGGGCCGTTGACGTTCGGCAAGAAGGAAGAACAGATTTTCCTGGGCCGCGAGATTGCCCAGCATCGCGATTATTCGGAGGAG
>WNGR01004264.1_pt1 | contig 15466 bp, 19 predicted proteins | sample 5407581 | NCBI WGS metagenome assembly WNGR01 (sample SAMN13153383, study PRJNA577476) | soil metagenome | isolation source: 80 cm soil or saprolite under Garry oak tree replicate 2 | place: USA:California | collected 2016-06-15
GAATACTTTGAACAGATCAGACAGGGGATGGATGGGAAAGACTCTGTTGTTCTGTATACTGAATGATACAAGAAGTCAAGTCTAAGGCTACAGTGCTAAAGACCTGAAGTACTTATAGTAAATGAGAACAATAAGTAACGAGTACAATAGATGTCACGAGAACAATGGCATCACGAGTACAATAGGCCACAGGGAACAATAGAGAAGTCCGAGTGGAGCCTATGATGTCACCAGAACAATAGAGTCATGAGTCATAGTCTGTCAACATGTGATAACAGGTCACATGGAACAATAGAGGTCACGACAACAATAGAGACACGGGAACATACCAAGTCACAAGTCTGTATAGTAGGTGGTCACATGAGTCAACAGCTGTGAAACACCATGAGTTGCAGAGAAAAGGTTAAGCATGGGGTAAAAATAAAGAAAAATTAATAGAACGGTTCTGGGACGTAACACAATCCCCCGCTCAGATTTGAAGTCGCCTCAATTCAACAAACCAGTCAAGTCTTGTTACTAGCGAGAGCTAGTCTCGTCCTTGATACCAGTTGAGGTCAGCCTCTTCGTAGGTCTCGGTCGCAGGTCCCCAAGGTACTGCTTGCACCTTGGTCGGGTTGCAGTGGTGGCGTGATATGAATCCCAGTGCGCCTGTGTTGCCGCAGGTCCAGCACATCTCATACTTGGAGCACTCCTCCCTAGTATGGCCTGGGTTACGCTTCCAACAAGCGCCACACACCTTTTGCATGTCTTCGCGGATCTTCATCAAGCCTACCCTTTCTTTGAGGGTCATCTGCGGCAAGGTCTTGGCTTCCATCATAAACAATGGCCATCCTTCTCGTCATCCAGTTCCGACGACCTGGTTCTCCCTGGCCTTCTTCGTCCTCAACACTCCAGACTGAGTGTCATCTTGTCTGTTAGCCTCCTCTATGGTGCACTTTACCTCCTGCATTACCAGTACCTCTATCTTAGGTACATGCGTCATGGAGTATGCCCACTCCAATGGGTCTTCCTCTGTCAAGCCTGTGGCATCTTCTTCTTCGTCGTCATCGTTCTTGAGTGTCACACTTGGCTCAGCCCTAGAGGCATACTTGCCAGTCTGCTCTTCCTGTGCCAATAGCTGATTTGCATCATGCTCTAATCCCTGAGCATCCTTGGCCATCTGGGCTAACGGTGAGGTGAGAGTGTTGGTGGTGGTGGGGGAAGAGGGGGTCCTATCGCAACAGCATGTCCAGCCACTAACGATGCCTCAAGCCTACAACATGTGCGAGTATTCTTTTGGCAACTGGCACTGTCTACAGTGGACCAGTCCAAACTCCCAGTAGCTTGGGAGATTTGCCTTTGACGAAGTCTTCAATGCCTTTGTCCTTGGCGTTGTCAGGGGTGTTGACAGAGATGATGCCACCTCCCTGGGAGTGGAGGGCGACATGGGTGATGGAGTGACTGGGGTTGAGGGAGTAGAGGTAGAAACAATGGGGGCAGAATAAGCAGACATTTGAGTGTGAAGAGAGGGATGTTTGGAAGAGAAGGGAATTTTTGGAGAGGAGGGAATTTTTTGGAGAGGAGGGAATTATTTCTTCTGTCCTTGCTCTTCTGCTTTTAAGTCACTTTTTCTTTGGTTCTGCTTGTCTTTGTTTCTTCTTGTTATATTCCGTTATCAACCTATCCACATGAAGGTTTTCCCTTGGCTCCCAGGAGTTGTCACTTGTGGGATACCCCTTCCATTTGACTAGAAAGTGCATCTTGTGCCCTCGGCCTCTTGGCTGTGCATCTAAGATCTTCTCGACTTCGAATTCTTGTTCCCCTTCTATCAGGTCAGGAGGTGGATGGGTAAAGTTTGGCCTGTGTAGTTCCGTCTCCTTGTATGGCGTTATTAAGTTCGCATGGAACACGTTGTCTATCTTCCAATGCCGAGGTATCTCCAATCGATTGATAGACAGCTTCCGATAACTGTTCCAGAACTTTGAAAGGCCCATATCGTTTTAGACTAAGTTTTGCCAATGGGTAAAGGGTTTTGATATTCATCCCTTCTACCCAAACTTGGTCCCCTTTGTTGTATGGCTTGAACCTTCTATTTCCTTGGTTCTTTAGTGCCATAGTCTTTTGTGCTCGTCCCATTTCTGCAAGCACCCTGTTTCTGGCTTGTTCCATTTCTTCAAGCCAGTCCATCACTGTAGGCATGTTGCTGATTCCCAACCAGTCTGTCCTAGGTGTAAATCCCATGATTAGATCAAATGGGGTCTTCTTCGTTGTTTCATGTGGCCATTGATTATGTGCAAACTCCACAAATGGCAGCCACTTGTGCCAGTTGTTTTGATCTTCGCAAAAGCATCTAAGATATTGTTCCAGCCACTGGTTTGTTCTTTCTGACTGCCCATCAGTTCTAGGATGGTACACAGTGGAGATGTTTTGGCGTATCTTGAGTGCTTGGCAGAATCCTTTGGCATACTTGGACATAAACTTGGTATCTCGATCTGAGATGATCTTCTTCGGCACACCAAACTGTGGGTAAAGATACTTGAGTAGAAGTCTGGTGATGTTACGTTGCCACCGAATGTTAGCCTTGACTTAGGCTCTGAGTGGGGCGCGATATGACTTAGCAGAGTAGCGTATACACACAGACTCATAGTCACGTGGCACTGAGGGGTCACAAGGTTCTTGACAACACTTGGACACGAGACAATGGTCAACTTAGTTGCAGGTAGAAAGGGAGAGAGCCCTTAGATCTCGCAAGGTAGAAGAGGAAGTAGATGGCGATTTAAGAAGACCAAGCTGGAGAGCTAGGTCTTCAATGACTACATCTTAAGTACTACAAGAAGAGGGCTTTGAAGCGCCTCTTGAACTCGAACCCTAGTATGCGTATCCTAGTATCAAGTCATCATATTGTACATGTGATACTAGGCTGACTGATGTGTAAGTCCATGACTAATTACCGCTTACCCATGTAGTCATACCAATGAGTAAGTGTCTTTAAACAGCCCCCAATCTGAGAACGTAACATCACCCCCTTTTCAGGTTGCTATGCCCATGTAGCTGAGCCTCCTGTGCCGTATGTAAGGCATCATCAATCAGTCCGTCATCCTGTGCCTTTATCCTCTCCAACGCGTCAGACATTTCCAATTGTCGAATAGCTCCCAACTTAGCTGCCACCAGATGTCCCCACTGATCCTCGTTCTCCACCAAGACTTCCTCCATGCACTCTAACTCCTCTGTGAGTACGTGGAACTGGTGCACTTCTGCCACAAGTGAGGGGTCACTGAGACGCTGGATCATTCAATCCCAGCGGTCCCGGTCCGCCGTGTTGGATTTGAGGATTTCGAGGTCTTGGACCGTATACACCGGCTTCCCACCAAATGAATAGATGGGTGTAGCGTACAGCAGCTTGCTGTATACCTTATCACTGTTGTCGTGGAGTCCTACGACCAGAGGATTGGGGCCCATGATGGTTTGTATGTATTGCGCCTGCTGGACCTTGTCGTCGTGGGGTCCTCGGATGGGATAGGGGATATACTGATCCCCGTGATTGTGGACGAACCCTGGGGGTGCTTGTCCCCTCAATGACGACGAGACGCCATAGCTTCCCTTGTATAACGGGAAGCCGCTTGTAGTGGTGGTGTAGGGGGTCTCATTTGGGTCGTCAGTGTCCTTCAGCATCTTAACGAAGATGTGCTCAGCTGGGAAAAGGTCCTCCTCTGTTACGCTTGTAGTGCGACTCCAGGGTCCTTTCGTGGATGGCGTACTTGCTGGCGCAGTGCTTCCCGGGCTGCAATGTGTGCACTTCGCTTCACGACGGCCTTCTTGAATTGTTCCTCTCTCCACTCCGAGCATACCTCTTTCATTACCACCGGTCGCTTGACCTGGTAGTCGAAAGGGAACTGGTAAGGTGTGTTCACCGCCTTCTTCAGCTGTCCAAAGCTTGGTATCGAGGTCTTCTGTCTCCACCTGATGGGTTGGGGTCACTCCCATCCCATCAGGGTCTGACAGCTGTCGCACCATCGGTGACTGTGCATGTGCGGACATTGCAGCCTGCGCAACATCTAGGAATTGTAGTTTGATTCGCTCCAATTCTTCTAGGGTGAGGGAAGCGACAAGGGTGTTTTCATCGGTGATGGTGGGGCGGACATACTTCTTGGCACATAATTCTCATGCCTCCACTTCAGTGATAAGTCTGGAGTCAAGCTCAGCAGCGAAGATGCGCCTTGGAGTTCCGAGGTAGTAGACATTGACATCGGTCATTGGTGAGAAGAAGATGTGTTTGGATGGTAGTCATGAGGAAGAGGGGATGAGGGACTCACCGGTGAGGCTTGCGCTTATATGCGTTTCTGGGGCGGAGTTTCAATTTTTGAACTCCCTTATGGCCTCGTCAGCATGTACGTCATTCCTATCGACCCACTTGTTATCTGAGTCTGGGTAGCCCTTCCATTTGATGAGGTATTGCAATTTGCGTCTTCTGCCAAATTGCCATGAGTCCAGAATCTTCTCGACCTCGTACTCCTCCTCTTTTCCGACCAAGTCTGGAGGGGGTCTAGAATAGTTTGGCCCATGTGTTGTTGTCTCGTTATAAGGTGTGAGAAGATCGATATGAAAGACGTCATGAATGCTCCACTGCGTGGGAAGTTTTAATTGATAATTGATGGAAGACATCACCTGGACAATAGGAAAGGGGCCATGTCGTTTGGGCACAAGTTTTATCGTTGGTTGATTGGTATGTAAGTGGCATCCTTCTAGCCACACGAGGTCTCCTTCCTTGTATTTGAGCATATCTTTATGTTTGACCCATGACTTTTGGGCCTTGATCATCAGTTCCTGGGTGCATTGTCTTGCCATTTTGAATTGTTCTAATCGCATAGCCACCTAAGGAATGGGTGATGGCTTATCAATCCAATCAGCGCGCGGGTTAAACCCATATAACACAAAGAAGGGGGACTCCCTTGTGGTCTCATTTGGCCAATTGTTGTGTGCGAATTCCACTAATGGGAGATAATGATGCCAGTTATCTTGCCGCTCATTGACCCAGAACCTAAGATACTGTTCTATCCACTGATTGGTGCATTCCGATTGTCCATCAGTTCTTGGATGATACGCTGTGGATATGTTTTGCTCCATTCCAGTGCTTTTGCACAATCCTCTGATGAACCTTGATGCGAATTTCGGATCTCGGTCACTAATGAATCGTCATGGGAGTCCGAATCGTGGGAATATGTGGCATATAATCAGTCCCGCTGTTTCTTCTGCCATCATAGCTTCCCTGCATGGTATGAATATGGCGGCTTTACTGCAGTCATGGTCAGTGACAGTGAGTATGGAGTTGTATCCCTGCGACACTGGTAACTTAGTAATGAAGTCCAATGTGACAGTCTTGAAGGGCATGGCTTCAGGTTTCGGGTATATCGGTTGTAGGGGTGCGTGGGTAGGTCGCGTATTGATTTTGTGTCATTGGCAATCAGCGCACCCCTTGACGTATTCCATCACGTCCTTGCACATATTCGGCCACCAATACCTTCTGCTTGTCAACTGGTAGGTCTTGTTGATTCCTGGGTGTCCGTATGTTGGTGAGTCATGATGGTTATGTATAAACACCCGGCAATGACTTAGCCCTCCTGTTACTACCCGTCTTCCATCTTTATACCAAGTCCCATCGATCTTCTTGAGCCTATGCGCATCCACCCATGGTTTGATAAGGGTCTCGTCTTGCGCATATATGGGGTCTTCTCGTTCCATTTCCTCTGCTGATACGACCCTGTGTAATGGTGGAGCTTTTCCTGTGGTTGTGGCCCTGGCGAAGACTCTATCCGGTAAAACCACAATATTCGCATTGTCATTTTCCCCTTTGTCGTAGTCTGGTCATCGCAACAGTGCGTCGGCTCTTCCATTTTGTTTTCCTGGTACGTGCCTTATTTCAAAGTCGTACTCGGAAAGTTCTAGTACTTCCCTTGCTACTCGTCGGGATATCTTCTGCGGCGACCTCCAATATTGTAAATTGAGATGGTCTGAATATATGATGATTTTGTGCAGGGAGCCTGCGAGTAAGGGTCACCAATTCTTAAGGGCCATAATGATAGCTAGTAACTCGAGATTGTAGATATTGTAGTTTCGTTGCACTTCATTGAGTGTTGCCGAATAATATCCTATGGGGTGCTTTTTACCGTCCTCTTTTCGCTGTAGTAGTACAGCACCCACCGCGTATCCTGACGTGTCCACTTCCAGTTTGAATTGGTCCTTGAGATTTGCGTGGGCTAGTACTGGATCCGCAATTACCCAGGCTTTTAGTGTGTCGAAGGCTTCCTGTTCTTCTTTGCCCCAATGCCACTCTTGGTTTTTGTGTGTTAGTTGGTGAAATGGGCATGCAATGAGTGCAAAGCCTTCAATGAAAGGGCAGTAAAAATTGAAAAAGCCTACTGCCCTCCATACTTCTGTGACGTTTGTGGGTACTGGCCATGTGTCTATGCCAGCAATTTTTACTGGGTCCATGCGTGTCACCCCCTTTTCAAGGATTACCCCTAGGTAATCCATGGATGGCGCATGGAATAGGCACTTCTCCGGTTTAAAGTAGAGGTCATGTTCTTGTGCTACGCATAGAACATCGTGAACGGCTTTGACATGATCCGCCATATTTGTCCTTGTAGCAATGCTGATATCGTCCATGTAGACGCGGATAGAGGTGCCGAGTTGCTTGTGCTTAAGGATGACATCTTGATAGATGAAGTTCATCATGGTTTGGAAAGTTGCTGGCGAATTCGTGAGTCCAAAATACATGACCATAGGTTCAAAGAGTCCGTAATGCGTTTTGAAGGCGGCTTTTGGTTCATCGCCATCCCGTATCCTTACATTATTGTATCCCCATCGCACGTCCAATTTTGTATATATGTGGGCGTTGCTCAGGTCTCGTAAGAGGTCAGATATGAGGGGTAGGGGATACTGGTTGTGCACTGTGAGGGCGTTGATTTTTTGGTAATCTTGTACAGGGCACAATTTCCCATCCTTTTTCTTTATGAAGAAGAAGGGGGACGCGTAGGGTGATTTGGACACCCATATGTATCCCTTGTCAAGCTCCATTTTGATGAAGTCCTGTACCGCTTGATCTTCCGTTCGATTGAGCGGGTATATCTTGCAGTCTAGTGCATCGGGGGATCCTTCCTTAAGTTCTATGGCGTGATCCCATACTCTTCGAGGTGGGTATCGTTTCGATTCTTCTTCGCTGAATACCTTTGCATATTATATTGTTGGTACTTCTTGGGGACGGTGGTACTTTTAGTGTATTGTTGGGCAGCGATAGCGAGGTCCATAGCATTAGTGGCTTTTATCTTTGCGCCGCTTGTTGTTGTTCCCCCGATAATTGGGTCTTGCCCGGGTATACGTGGGTTTACTGATTGAAGAACCACAGGTAGTGCTTGTTCATTGATCACCGCGTTCGTCCAGTCAAATTGGGGTTCGAATGTGGCCAACCATGGGTATCCAAGAACTATGTCTTCGTTTCCGATGTTGGTAACAAGGAATCTCATGTTCCTGTGTGTGTGTTTTGTTTCCACGTTTAGATCAGTATAATGTGTGATCGACCCAGCTTTGTTTTCCATATTATCAATGTTCCATATTTTCCTTGGTTTTTGTAGGGGTCGTACTCCTATTCTCATTCTTTTGATGAATGCCAGGCTCATGAAGCAATCGGTCGCTCCCGAGTCGACAAGTCCTTTGATGTCGGCCATTGCATAGCTAGTTCTGACAGAAATTGGAATTCGCATGGAGTGGAATCACGTAGTTACTATTACAGAATTGAGCTGATGAATTGCCCTCACCCAGGCCGATGGGTTTAGGCTCCTTGAAAATCCTCCTGTCCTAGGAGATCTCTCATCACAAGATCTCGGACTTCTTCTTGTTCATTTGCTACCCCGCAAAGCCATGCATCAGCTGATTGTTGTGGGGTTTGTGTTGAGCTTCAAGCCTTGACAATTTCCTCTTCTATCACACTCCAATCGTCGACCACCGCCTCCCTTCCTTGGCTTCGGTTTTTGTTCCAAGAATGCTGGGGACAATTGCGACTAAAATGTCCTTTTTGTCGACAAGTATAACACTCAACTTCATTGAGGTCCCTTCTAGGACGATTTGGTGGTCCTCTTCCTCTTCCTTGCAGGAATCCTCCACGTGGATTGTAACCTCTTTGAGGTATGTAGCCTCCGCACATGGTTCTGGGATCTATCTCTTCACTCCCAGCTATTCTTCCCCTAGTTCTTCCAGCTGAAGTATCCATGGCATTTGGGTTGGCAAGTGGTTGAGTCGGTGCCCACCCCCATGGTTGTTGTTGTTTTGGTGTGCCTCCTTGGTGTGCTCGTAGCCTTGCTTTCATGTGCATGTACGTTTGTTGCCTATCGATGGCCACTTGTTTCCATTGTTCGTAAGTGTGTGGTCGATCCAACTTGAGTATCTTTTGATACAACCCCATGGGTAATCCTTCGGTGAAGGTTTCAATTGTTTGAGGTACGTCAAACCGGTATTCGGCCATCCGGACCGCTTCTTCGAATTCAGCCACGTAGGAGTCAATGTCTTCTCCCTTCATCTTGAGGCCTTCTCGCAATAGGGTCTGCACTTTTTCTTTGGCTAGACTGTCGGCGAAGCATCTTTGAAAGGAAGCCACTACTTCACTCCAAAGTCGTTCATCTGTGGTTGCGATACCTCCTTGGAGTTGCCTTGTCAACCAGCGGTTTACGGCTACAACCCATTCGTTAATGTGGTTTCCTTTGATATATGTGAGGAAAAACATAGCCCGTCGATAGGGATTGATCATGAGGGGGTTGTCGTTATTCACCCCCCAGTACAACTCCCATTGGTTGATGAAAAGTTGCGTGTTTTTCCTTTCGCTGTCGTAGATGGAGGGTGTCTCCCCCACTAGTTTTCCTGCTTGGGGTTGTGGCAATTGAACTGGCGCCGGTCCCCATCCTCCACCAGGGGGTCCAGCTCCGGGTGGGCCTCCTCCAGGGTATCCTCCACCTCCTCTGGGTACTTCTCCACCAGGGAATCCTCTGCCTCCAGGGAATCCTCCCCCAGGGAACCCTCTTGTGGGCCTATCATCTTGTGGAAGGCGAATGGGTGGTAGTTCTGGGAGTCTTTCTGGTCCTCCGCTGGGTGGATCGGGTCTGTCAGGTTCTTGGGCTCGCCTTAGAGCTGCTGCGTCGTTAATCGTGTCAGTAGCATGTTCCATTCTGTGCCCAGTTTGTGTGTTAATTTCGTTCATGATTTCTTGTTGAAGGTAGGTTGTTTCTTCTCTAGCTGGCTCCGTCATTGTGGCCATAGCTGGTGGGTTTATGTGAATAGACTCAGCTAATTCAGCTAATCTCTCCTCTTCAGTGGTGTTTCCTGGTGCTTCAGATTCGATCGTGTTATCGGAGTGGTCGCTGCCTTCCTCTTTGTCTTCTGTTGATGGTGCAGGGGTTCTTGGAGTTTGAGGTGGTTGTCCGTCTATAGGTCCCACTTGTCCTGCGGTTTGTACTTCGTTTTCGAATATGTCACAGCGGTAGTCTGGTCCTGCTGGCCTTTCAACGTTCCACCTGTTATTAGGGGTGTTCCAAGTAACTTCGGTCCAACACATGAAGTTATGGTTAAACTCAATGGGGTAGTACTGCAATGGTCTTGTAGGGATATTTACAAAATATCCTGTGTTTCCTCGAACGGTTCTCCACCGTGCTTCTTTGAGGTATATGAGAGGTACATCTTGTTCTCCTCATTCTTCGATCGAATAGGGTGCAAAGACCCAGCAATCTCTGGTAGTAAGGTGCGCCACTGTGGGAGCTTGGTCTTAATGTTACGTTGCCACCGAACGTTAGCCTTGACTTAGGCTCTGAGTGGGGTGCGATACGACTTAGCAGAGTAGCGTATACACACGGACTCGTAGTCACGTGGCACTGAGGGGTCACAAGGTTCTTGACAACACTTGGACGCAAGACAATGGTCGACTTAGTTGCAGGTAGAAAGGGAGAGAGCCCTTAGATCTCACAAGGTAGAAGAGGAAGTAGATGGCGATTTAAGAAGACCAAGCTGGAGAGCTAGGTCTTCAATGACTACATCTTAAGTACTACAAGAAGAGGCCTTTGAAGCACCTCTTGAACTCGAACCCTAGTACGTGTATCCTAGTATTGAGTCATCATATCATACATGTGATACTAGGCTGACTGATGTGTAAGTCCATGACTAATTACCGCTTACCCATGTAGTCATACCAATGAGTAAGTGTCTTTAAACAGCCCCCAATCTGAGAACATAACAGGTGACCTCCTTGGCGCTGATTGCTTCTTGGCAAGGTATGAATATTGCTGCTTTGCTGCAATCATGATCCGTGATCGTAAGTATCGTGTTGTACTTCCCAGATTGAGGCAACTTCGTGATGAAGTCCATAGCTACTGTTTGGAAGGGTAGCGTATGTTCTGGGGTGATGAGGATCATTGCTGGTTTCAGGGGTCCTGTGTTGACTTTGTTGGCTTGACATGTGGCGCATCCCTTGACATATTGTTTGATGTCCTATTTCATGTTAGGCCACCACGTGTCCTGTCTTGCCAATCAATAAGTATTTGAAATTCCTGGGTGTCTGGTGGAGGGTTTGTCGTGAAAAGAGTGAATTACCCCCCTCTTAAGATCATTGTCTCTGGCAACGATGATCTGGTTGTCTTTCCACCAAATCAAGTTTAGTTTGATTAGTTGATGGGTGTTTATCCATCTTCTGAGCCTTTCCTGGCTTGCCTTGTTTTCCTGTTGATCCCTTTCAACCAAATCTTGCATGGATTGAAATTCCCTTGGGTCAACTCCATCCCTATAGCACACCCATTCTTTTTTGTTACTTGGGTTTGCTTCTTCACTTCCTGCTATGCGGGCAAGTACTTGACTAAAGAACTTGGGTGGTAGTACCACAAGTTGTTTGTTGTCTTCTTCTCCTTGGTCGTAATCTGGGCATCTAGATAGCGCATCTGCGTGTCCGTTCTTCTTGCCCGATATATGCACCAACTGGAAATCATAATCCATCAGATCAGAGTGCCATCACACCACTCTCCTATTGTGGTCCCCTGGATTCTTTCAGAACAATAGATTGGCATGATCTGTGTGAACTTTTACTTGATGTGCCGTGCCATGCAGATAGGCCCTCCAGTGTTTGAACATTTCCTGCAGACCTAGGAGTTCATGATTGTAGACATTGTAATTTCTCTGCGCATCGTTCATAGTTTTTGAAAAATAAGCCACTGGGTGAAGGAGATTTTTGTCATCCCTTTGCATAAGTACAGTGCCTATTGCATAGTTCGAGGTGTCCACTTCGACTTTGAATGGTTTTGTCTGATCTGGTTGTATCAGCACCAGTTCTTCGCAAATGATCTGTTTCAACTTGTCGAACGCTTCTTGTTTGGCTTCTCCCCAGGTCCATTGGACCCCTTTCTTAAGGAGATTGTTGAGTGGTTTTGTGATATGTGAGAACCCCTTGATGAATCGCCTATAGAAATTCCAAAATCCCAGGACTTGATGGACTTCCTTGACATTTCAGGGAGTCTTCCAGTCCTTCATTCTGGTGATTTTGATTGGGTCCATCGTAACTGTGCTGTCTTCCAGTATAACTCCCAGGAATTCAATTTTTTTGACCTTGAATTGACATTTTCCTAGCTTCAAATATAGGTCCAACTTGGCTAGTCATTCCAAAACTTGATTGACCATTTCTCGGTGTTTGGTTTTGTCGTCTCTTGTTGCCACTAGTATATCATCCATATAGATGATAACTTTTCCTGTGGCAACGATGTCGGCGAATTGCATGTTCATCATTCTTTGGAAGACTGCCAGTGCATTTCGTAATCTGAATGGCATTACTGTTGGTTTGAATAGTCCCATATTTGTCTTGAAGGCGGCCTTTTCTTCATCGCCTTCCCTGAAGCAGATGTTATTGTATCCTGTATGCACGTCCATTTTAGTAAAAAGTCACGCATCCCGAACCTTATCCACCAATTCTTGGATAAGGAGAAGGGGATATTGATCTGGCACCATAAACGAGTTTAGCTTCCTGTAGTCGACCACTGGTCAGAACTTCCCATCCTTTTTCCCAATGAAGAAAATGGGTGATGAGTACTGAGAGTGTGAGGGTCAGATGTATCCTTTCTCCAGGTTTTCTCGGATATAATCTTCGAGTCTTCCCTGTTCAGCAAGTGTAAGCGGATATATCTTGCAATCCAGTACTTTTGGGGCATCTTTGACCAGGTCGATAGTGATATCCCAGGGTTTATGTTCCAGGTAATGCTTTGCTTCTTCTTCTGAGAAGACCTTGTCCCATTTGTGGTAATGTCTGGGGACTATTTGATCCCAGGTCTTCTCTTCTTTTGGTAGTGCCTTCATGGCCATCTCCGTTGATGTGGAGGTCCGTTTGATCATTCCTTCATCCATTTTGCAGATGAAAATTTCCTCCCCTTCTTCAGCTTGTTCCTGGGCTGCTTTTGTCCAGGCTTTGCAGATACGTGCCGCTTCTCTGTCTTCTTTTAGTCCTAGGGTTTTGATGACAAGTGGTTGCTGAGTTTTGTCTAGTACCGCTTGTTTCCAGTCTATCTTGGGTTGGAACGCCGCCAACCAAGGATATCCTAGGACTAGTTCATCTTTCCCTATGTGGGTCACAAGGAAGCGCATTTCTTCCTTCTTGGGCCCAACTTGTACTTGCAGGTCAACGTATTCCTTGATAGTTCCTGCTTTGTTATGGGTACTGTCTATATTCCAGATGTACCAGGGTTTCTTTAGGGGTATCTTCCCTATCTTCATCCTTTTGAGAAGTTTTTCGCTGATGAAATTGTCGGTTGCTCCAGAATTGACAAGTACTTCTCGTTTGGCCTTCATATGTCTCAAGTGTAAAATTGTTGGAATGTTTAGGGACTTGTATTTACACAAGAATACGTTCTTCAATCCTAAGGTGCACGCCATGGCCACTTGGGTTGCACCTGTTAAAAATCCAGCTTCTTGGGGAGCTTCCCTTCAGCATGCCTTCTCATAAGATAAAACTTCTCATCTTTGGGTAAAGCCCTTCCCGACTTGAGGAAAGATATCAGCGCCGGAGGAATGTCTTCTGTTCCAGAGGTAAGTTCCTCCAGAAGACTTCCTTCTTCGAATTCTTCGGCGTCTGTTTCAGCCACACAGGCTTTTACTGGTTTCTTTCCTTTTTTGTCCTTCTTGGGGCAGTCCCTTTTTAGATGACCAAATTGGTTGCAACTGAAGCATTGCACCTTCTTGCACCAATCCTTTGTTTCATCTTCGGTGTTTGTAGCGTGGCCTTTAGTTCCCTTCTTCCAATTATTGGATTGGGTCCTGTCTGCTTGCATGTCCATGGCATTAGGGTTTGGAGTTGGCATCTTGACTCCCAAGATTCAAGCCAGTAACTGGGTCGATATCTTTGGCCTTGTTCCTCCTGTGGAGGTCTTCTTTGGGGTTTCTTCGAATATACCCTGAATATTCTGGACTGCTGTGTTGTCTTGATGATATTGGCGGGTAGCATCTGCCCATCCTTGGAAGTCCACCGGTCTGACCACCTTGTAGATGTGGTCCACCATCTTGAATGGAAGCTTGGATGCATAGAGCGACAGCGTTGGCTGCGCATCAAGATCATAGGTTGCTTTGGTCGCCAGTGACTCAAATTGGGTGATAAAGGTGTCCACCTCATTTGGAATAAATGCAAGGTGCCTAAGTTTATCTTCAGCCCTTTCCCTGGCTCCAGTATCTTGAAACGCGATCTGGAAGCCCCTAGCAACTTCTGACCAGTAATGCTCGTCCATAGTTGGCCTTCCTGTTGTGAATTCATTGATCATCCAATTGGTCCAGCGTTTGGTCCAGTCCTTGATGTTTGGTCCTTTGATGAAACCTAGCATGAGCGCCGTGCGCTTCATCGGGTTCATCATCTGTTCTGCGTTGATGTTAGACAGGTGGTAAAGATTGAACTCGTTGATGAATGCGTCCGCAAGGGCGCAATTCCCATCAAAATCAGAAGGAGGGTTTCCCCCCAACTTCCCGTTACCTCCGCCTCCACTGGTGCCTCCTGGTGGTCCTCCTGGTGGTCCTCCGCCACTGCCACCTCCTGGGGGTCCGGTACCTCCACCTCCTCCGGGTGGGCCGGTGCCTCTGCCACCAGTTGGGCCACCTCCTCCAGGTGGTCCAGTTCCGCCTGGTGGTTTCCCTCCTGGTCCACTCTTCCCCGTGCTGGGTTTAGTGAAGAATGACTGTGACTGGGTTGGGTTCCTTGTTCCTGCCAGTGTGAGGGCTGCTGCTGTCATTGTCTGTGTGTTATGCCCTAGCGGGGGGCACTACGCGCGACGTGCGCAAAGTCAAATACTGCCAAGTCAACTATGACTTGGTGGGACAGGGTTCGGGGTGTGCGGAGTGTTGATATAGCTCAACACTCAAAGGCTCCAAGGTGATTGTCCAAGATCAAGGGCAATCAATGTGGATGACAGAGACAAGAGGATCACACAGGGATGAGGAGACAAGACAATGGTATTCGCTAGTAGGTAAACGAAGACAAGTCTAAGGAAAATACTACTGGGTTTTATGGGGTTTATATAGAAGAAGGGATGCAGCCACAACCGACAGTACTGGTACTAGGAATGAGTCATCATACAAACTAGATGAGTCATGCAGAGTCAGCAAGAGGTAATAATCAATGAGTCACTGTACAAGCTAGGTGAGTCATGAGAAAGATGAGTCAAGTGGGACAAGTCATAGTGTGCGTCACATGGAAGAAAGAAAAGAAAAGAATACAGTACAGTACGTCATGGGATCATGACACTGTGTCATAGACATGGTCTGTGCCGAACTTTGTGTTATGTCAGTCTTGGAGAAGGAACTTTGTGTATGTCCTTTGGCCTCTGAATCGTCAACATCAATTCCTGTGACTTTTCCTATGGGCCAAATCGATTGTCTTCCTAGCTGGTAACTTGCAGGTACAGGTTGGGTGGTAACCCAATGTCCAGTTCTGGAGTCCTGTCCAATAAAATACCACTGTTGTGTTGATTCCTTGTATTTGATGGTGAGATAGTTTTGTTCTAGGGTGTCAAATACCCAATAACCCTTCTTCATCGTCGATCTCACGCCAGGTAGCAGCTCCCTTGACATGTTGGGGTAGTTCGTCTTCTGTTCTCCTTTCAATAGTAAAGGGCTTGAACTGAACTACGCTTCTTGACTGCGTATATCTTCTTAGTTTAGGCAGTTTGACTAGTGTTCTAGACTTGACTTAATGTTACGTCTCAGTAGGGACGATCACCCACCTTGGGTAATTATCACTCGTCCGACTGACAAAACAAAAAGACTGTCACATGTGGTTTTCTGAGTGCTAAGTCCAATGGGGACTTAGGCAGTTCCTGATGAGAAGTAGTAACCCTCAAGTTCTTCAAGAACGAGAGGAATACTTTGAACAGATCAGACAGGGGATGGATGGGAAAGACTCTGTTGTTCTGTATACTGAATGATACAAGAAGTCAAG
>WNGR01004266.1_pt1 | contig 15464 bp, 18 predicted proteins | sample 5407581 | NCBI WGS metagenome assembly WNGR01 (sample SAMN13153383, study PRJNA577476) | soil metagenome | isolation source: 80 cm soil or saprolite under Garry oak tree replicate 2 | place: USA:California | collected 2016-06-15
GGGTGGAATACCAGCACCACCCCCAGGTGGAGGTGGAGGTGGCGGTGGTGGAGGTGCTGCAGGAGGACCACCACCACATGCCAATGGAAGACTCGAAGGAAATCCACCCTTCAAATTCACAGGAGATAGAGAAAGAAGCAAAGCGTTCATGCTAGCCTTTCAAATCTATCGAGGAATGAACCCCAATGCCGATGTTATGACCAACCCCTATCGACGAACTATGACGTTCCTATCCTACATCAGGGGACCACTAGTCGATGATTGGGTACAAGAACAAGCCCAATGGTTGGTCGATCAAGTGCAAGGAGGGGTACTTCAAACCGAAGAAAACCTGTGGCGAACTATTGATATGAGATTTAGGCAAGCATACACCGACACAGCTGAAAGCGCCAAAGCCCAACACGAACTTAAAACCCTACATATGGTTAAAGATAACCTTGATGATTTCATCTCTTGATTCCAAAACCTAGCCAACAAGGCAGGATATGACTTGGATCAGAGAGTCACACTAGATTTGTTCCAAAATGGACTCCCAAACAATCTAGTGTGGAACTGCATCAAATTCGACCACCCATATAATTGGGCTACTTGGACAGACTCAACACGAACGCAACACAAGGAATATATTCAACTCAGCAATCAGCTCAAAGGCAACAAAGTAATGGGTGGAACAAGAGAACAATGGACAAATGCCCTAACTCGTCGCTGAGATCTGAATGCTATGGACCTAAGCAGAACTAGAGCAAGGGCAACAATGACCGAAGATGAAAAGAGCAAACGAATCAAAGAAGGAAAATGCTTCCGCTGCAATCAAAAAGGCCATATTTCCCGATTCTGCCCCCAAAAGAACAACAGAATCGCAGAAGCATCCACCTCTTCTCCTTCCAATGCAGTCATTGCCACGGCAACAGTAACCTCAAACAAAGCTCTATCTGCAGATCAGAAAGCCGAAATATTCCTCACCCAGCTCTATAATGAGAGCGACGACGTCTGCGCATGCTTTGCCAACATCATGTTCAATAAGAAAGAGGATTTTCCACATGCCTGAGGTCTGCGGCTGGGGCTAGGGCACTAAAGATTAGCGTGTACAGTAGCAAATACCGATCAATGTGAATTCCAGTACTGTTCAAATCCACGCACGCATCAGCCAAAAGAAATGTGTTAGCTGACTCCGGCGCCACCGATAACTTTATCAACTCCCAACTACTCAAACGATTACGAATATCCTACCTTCCCGTCTCAACCCCTATCAAAATATGGAACGTAGATGGAACTCTTAACCAGGACGGAAGCATCACCCATTATACCGATCTCCAAGTTAAAACTGGGAAAGAAACTCAAATACTACGTTTCCTCATCACAAATCTAGGACAAGACAAAGTCATTTTAGGATACCCCTGGTTCACAGCTTTCGAACCCAAGATATGGTGGAGGGAGGCAACACTAGAAGAAGAGTATCAACCAGTGGTAATCACTACCATCAATACGCATGAACAAACGATTGAGTTGGCCATCTGGACTCTAGAAACATACAGATTGGACGAGGAAGCCTGGGAACAACTCGTATATGAGGAAGAGCCCTACATCGCAATATGCAAGACAATGACGGCTTCTGAATTGGCCCAAAAGGCCATGGATCACACAGAAAAGACCTTTGAACAAATGATACCTGTACAGTATCAGCGACACTGAAAAATATTCAGCGAGGAAGCATCCCATCGATTCCCGCCAAAACGACCATGGGATCATGCCATTGATCTTGTACCAGAAGCCCCAAAGACCCTAGATTGCAAGGTCTATCTGCTGGCCATAACAGAAGGAGATGCCCTTACAAAATTCCTCAACGAACAACTAAAGAAGGGCTACATCTGACCATCAAAATCCCCATACGCATCCCCTTTCTTCTTCATCAAAAAGAAAGATGGGAAGTTACAACCAGTACAAGACTACCGCAAACTAAATGAACTGACCATCAAGAATCGATATCCTCTCCCCTTAATCCCTGAGATTATCGACAAAGTACAAGACGCCTGACTATTCACAAAGTTGGACGTCCGATGGGGGTATAATAACGTTCGAATCAAAGAAGGGGATGAATGGAAAGGAGCGTTCAAAACAAATCAAGGGCTATATGAACCAAGTGTCATGTTCTTCGGACTCACAAACTCGCCAAGCACCTTCCAAACAATGATGGACACGATATTCCGCGACCTAATACTCACAAACGAGGTCATCGTCTACATGGATGACATACTCATTGCGACGATAGATGACAAGACTCGTCACTGCGAAATTGTCCATCAGGTGCTATACCGACTTGAAGAACACGACCTATATCTCAAACCAGAGAAATGTTCATTCGAAACCCCAGAAGTGGAATATCTAGGAGTCATCATCGGTTACGGAAAAATAAGAATGGACCCAGTGAAAACACAAGGAGTATGAACGTGGGAAGCACCAACAAACCTCACTGAAGCACAAGGTTTTGTTGGGTTCCTCAACTTCTATTGATGGTTCATCAAGGGATTCTCTAAGCTTGCGCGCCCCCTTCACGATCTTACAAAGAAGGGAGTTCCATGGAGATGGACTCATGTCGAACAAGCCACATTCAAAGCACTCAAGAAGGCAGTAGCTGAAGAACCAGTACTCCTATTTCCACAATTAGCCAAGCCTTTCGAAATGGAAGTAGACGCATCCGCTATAGCCATCAGTGCAGTCCTAAATCAAAAAGGAGAAGACGGAAAGACACACCCGGTGGCATATTACTCCGAATCATTTTCAGCCCCTGAATGAAACTACGATGTATACGACCAAGAATTATTGGCAATCGTAAAAGCCCTATGACAATGGAGGACTTATCTATTGGGATCCCCCCACCAGATAACAATCTATACGGATCACTCCAATCTACAATATTGGAAAGAACCATGAAAGATCAATCGAAGAGTGGCTAGAGAATTCCAGGAGTTATCGGAATATGATTTCACCCTCCGACACATTCCAGGAACGACAAATACAAGAGCAGACGCACTATCTAGATGCTCAAGTAGCGACGAAGCAAAAGAAGACAATAACAACATTATCGTACTCCCAAAGGAAGTCTTTGCAAATACCACATACACCTCTCTCAACGAAATCAACATTCAATGTCGAAAAGAACAAATCACCCATGAAGAAGAGATACAACCATGGATAGATCACCATAATCTACGGCAACATGACCAACTATGGTGGAAAAACGAGGCTCTCATTGTTGTGGGAAACAACGATCTTAAAAGGGGGGTAATTCAAACATTTCACGATCCGCCAAGCATGGGACACCCAGGAATTGCAAATACCTACGCCTTAACAAGAAGGGATTACTGGTGGCCCCAAATGAAAAAGGATGTGGAAGAATACGTCAAAGGATGCGCCCTCTGTCAAGCAAACAAGATCAATACACACCATTAGAAACCACACCTCATCCCAATAACCACCAATACAGAAGCAGAACCATTTGAAGTTGTTGCCATGGACTTCATCGTCAAACTACCCAAATCCCAAGGGTATGACTCCATTTTGACCATCACTGACCACGACTGCAGCAAGGCCGCTATATTCATTCCCTGTAATGAAACAATCACGGCAGAAGGAGTGGTTGACCTGATAATCAAACACGTGTTTCCACACTACAGATTTCCCCGATGAGTCATTTCGGATCGAGATCCCTGATTCATGTCCCTGTTCATGAAACACTTCTATCAGAAAACAGGAACCAGACAAAACGTGTCCACGGTGTATCATCCGCAAACAGATGGACAATCAGAACGAACAAATCAATGGCTAGAACAATATCTCCGACATATTTGCAATCTGCAGCAAGACAACTGGGCAGAAGCACTCCCTCTAGCCCAATTCGCACACAATGCATGGCCAAATGCTACAACAAAAGAAACGCCATTCTCATTAATCATGGGATGGACGCCAAGAGTCACATGGACAAACACACCAACCGCAGCCCCTTCGGCAGATAGAAGAATGGAAGAGCTACAAATCAAAAGACAACACGCGCAAGATAGCATCACACAGGCACAACAACTTATGGCAAAAAGGGGAAATTCGACGTTTACGCCCTACCAGCAAGGTGCAATGGTTTGGCTAGAAGGGGTAAACCTACGAACCCTTTACCCTACATCCAAACTAGCACCAAAGCGCTACGGCCCATTCCCCATCAAACGAGTGTTATCTCCAGTGACGTATGAACTCGAACTACCCACGCAATGGAAGATTCACCCAGTGTTCCACGCCAAGCTTCTGACACCATATAAGGAGACGGCATTACACGGAACAAACTATACCCGACCACCGCTGGATCTTATCGCAGGAGAAGCCGAATATGAAGTGGAGCAAATACTCGACGCGCATTGAAGAGGCCAAGGGCGCAAACTGCAATACTACATCAAGTGGAAGGGATTTCCCATGAGTGACAGTACGTGGGAACCACTGGAACATCTTAACAACGCCCAAGACCTTATCACCAACTTCTATCGCCTACATCCTATGGCCGAAGGAGCGCCCAAAGAGACATAAAAGAAGACAAAAGAACGGAAAGAGATCCTTACCTCCTTTACTACAATGTCTTCCCCCATCTCAGAACTCACTCAGTCAACCTCTTCGCCAACTATCACAGCAGTAGAGATCACTGCTATCGAAATCATCGAGGAGGCACTCAATAACCATCTCAACCTCCAGACACCACCACTGTCTTCACAACCTACCCTTCCCCTCCCTACGTTCCCACTCACTCTCGTTATACCACCCGCATTTCCCGATACACCCATCCATGTCGACGACCGAGACCCATCACCTTTCACACTATGGCAACCACTCCCAGACAGCACTCTAGACTCACCCATTGACTTCAACTGCATGGATGAGGAAAAGGAGAACGAAGACCCCAACGATCCAGGGCTTCCATTCTTCCCCAATAACCCCACGTCCACGCAATACTACCCACTCTACATCCGCCTTGACGACCCTAGTCCAGACAGACCAGCGCGGGTACTAGCTAAGTACATCTTCTACCGCAAGAAGGGTCAAGAGGTGGTAGGATGTATGGGTAAGGGAGAACCCTGGTACAGCGATTCAGTCTATCTGGTCGCGCACCCCCCAACACGATGCGCCGTACCGATGACCACAACACAAGTGGACATGTTCCACCCCAACAACAGTCGCGCGTACGCCATCGACGAAGCCCTCATACGACTCAACCAACCCCGCCTTATGGTGGAAGTCTCTCGACTAAGAGACGGTTTGGTCAGAGTTGAGCAGCTCAACAAGCAGCTCAGTGACGTGTGGCGCCAAGAACAGCTGCTGTCGAGGGCGTTGTTCGCAGTCGACATGGAGGTGAATGGTGTACAGAGGAGGATGGAACAGGTACAAGCGTTAGAACAAATCACTAACGCACACGTCGCCTACACCCCAGTACGCATGGCCACCGAAGATCAGATGCCCCTGACTCCACGTCGTGGAGGACCAGTGGAGCGCCCCCTTCTTTGAGGCAGAGGTCGCAACCGCCTCTGCTACAACTGCCACGAACAGGGACACATCGCCAAGAAGTGTCCCCTCAAAAAGGCCATCAAGAAGTACTGTCGCCATTGCAGTAGTCGTCTCCACTTCCCCAATGAATGCATCTTCAAGAGATTTGACATGCTGGGGGAAGCCACCGTCGCCGAGAACATCGCATGCATCCAGCAAGCTGACCACACTCCCCGCTGGTGTGGAAAGTGTTTGCGCGACATGCCAGGGCACAAAGAGGTCGATTGCCCCTCATACGAGGGATGTGGCAAATGTTGGGTACGTGGTCCATATGGATTCCTAAAGCATCACAAGTGCACGGAGGAGATGGATGGGGAGGACGAGGTTAATGACCCCGGAGCTGATGTCTATGACTACATCGGCTCAGACTAAGTTGAAGTCGAGGCGACTTCAAGCTTAGTAGGGGGGTAATGTTACGATTCTGGACACGGTCTCTTTCCTTACTGCCTATCTCTAACATCATTACTTATTGTCCGTGCCGCTTTATCTTTCACCTGTATGACGTCGTTCCGATGTCACTATGATGTTGTTCCCATTCGAGAACTCATCGATTCCTACTAGTAGCTGTACTAGGGTGACATCACCCTACGTCATGCGATGCCAACTTGTGTCATTGGTTTGTCCCTGACAAACCTCCTTGTAACAGTATATAAGTCATCTTTACCTAGCTTGTATCGGTAGACTTGACTTCCTGTGTAATACCAACACATTGATTCCTCCAAGCTATCACCTCACCGACTTCTTGTTGACCTCTGTGTCTAACACTACATAGGACCTCCATGTCTCTATAAGAACCCGATCCACTCACACTAAAGTCTTGAGCCCTGCTCGACTTAGTACTTGTGAAACCCCAAACTGAAGTCCTGATACAACTTCACACCCAGAACCCGCACGTCGCACGATACGCCCCATTGGTGCGTAACACATGGACTTACATATCAGTCAGTGCATCAGTCAGCCTAGTATCACATGTACGATATGATGACTTGATACTAGGATACGGGTGCTAGGGTTCAGATTCAAGAGGCACTTTAAAGCCCTCTTCTTGTAGTACTTAAGATGTAGTTGTTGAAGACCTAGCTCTCCAGCTTGGTCTTCTTAAATCACCACTAGCATTCCTCTTCTACTCTGTGAGATCTAAGGGCTCTACTCCCTTTCTCTGCTTGTCAGTCAGTCGACCATTGTCTTGTGACCAAGTGTCATTGAACCTTGTGACCCCACATACCACGTGATCATTGTGATCCATGTGTACTGATATCATTGCTAAGTCGTATCATGCCCCACTGCAGAGCCTAAGTTAAGGCTAACGTTTAGTGGCAACATAACATTAAGACCAAGCTCATCTCACCGTGGCACGCCTTACCACCAGGGATTGCTGGGTCTTCACACCCTACTCGATTGAAGAATGAGAAGAATGAGATGTACCTGTCATATATCTCAAGGAAGCAAGGTGGAGAACTGTTAGAGGAAGCACTGGGTATTTTGTAAATATCCCCACAAGACCATCGCAATATTACCCTGTTGAGTTCAACCATAACTTCGTGTGTTGGACTGAGATCACTTGGAATGCCCCTCAAAACAGGTGGAATGTCAAAAGGCCAACTGGACCAGACTATCATTGTGACATATTCGAAGATGAAGTACAAACTGTGGGACAGGTGGGACCTATAGATGGACAACCACCTCAAACTCCAAGAACTCCAGCCCCATCAACAGAAGATGAAGATGAAGGAAGTGAATGCTCCAATAACACCATTGAATCCAGAGCACCAGGAAATACCACAGAAGAAGAAAGACTAGCTGATCTAGCTGAGTCTATTCACATCAATCCACCTGAAATGACTACAATGACAGAAGCAAGGGAGATAGTTATCGAAGAGCCACTCTACATCAGAAGAGAAATCATGGACAAAACTAACCGAAACACTGGGTACAGAGGAAGACGCATTGCTAATGTGGTAGATGATGAAGCAGCACTTCAACATGCTATGGGACCTGATATGGCCAATCCACCAAGTGGAGGACCAGAAACACTACCAGAACTACCACCAATCTGACTGCCCCAAGATGACAGACCCACAAGAGGGTTTCCCAGAGGAGGATTCCCTGGAGGAGGAGGATTCCCTGAAGGAGGAGTCCCTGGAGGAGGCGGAGGATACCCAGGAGGAGGAGGCCCACCAGGAGCAGGACCCCCTGGAGAAGGTGGTTGAGGACCCCCACCAATTCAAATACTGTAACCACAAGCAGGAAAACTGGTAGGAGAAACACCCTCCATTTATGATGGAGAAAGGAAGAATATGCAACTTTTCATCAACCAATGGGAGTTGTATTGGGGGGTGAACAATGACAACCCACTCATGATCAACCCCTATCGATGGGCTATGTTTTTCCTTACATATATCAAAGGAACTTGTGTTAATGAATGGGTCATAGCAGTAAACCACTGGTTGACAAGACAACTCCAGGGAGGAATTGCAAACACAGATGAAAGACTCTGGAGTGAAGTAGTGGCATCCTTCCAAAGATGCTTTGCCAATAGCCTCACAAAAGAAAAGGCACAGTCTGTTCTGCAAGACAGTATAAAGATGAAAGGAGAGGACATTGATTCCTACATAGCCAAGTTCGAAGAAGTGGTCCGAATGGCTGAATACAGGTTTGATGTACCTCAAACCATTGAAACCTTTACAGAGGGACTGCCCACGGGATTGTACCAAAAGGTGCTTGAATTCAACCAGCCACATTCTTACAAACAGTGGAAACAAGCAGCCATCGATCAGCAACAAACGTACATGCACATGAAAGCAAGGTTGCAAGCACACTGGGGAGGAAGCATACTCAAATCACAACCACAAGGATGGGCACTGAACCAACAGCTCACTAACCCAAATGCTATGGATACCTCAGCCAGAAGAACAAGGGGGAGAATTGCTAGAAGTGAAGAGACAGACCCCAGGACAATGCGTGGAGGATACATACCTCCAAGAGGATACGCCCCATGCAGAGGATTCCTTCAAGGAAGGGGACAAGGACCAAGTCATCCCAGAAGAAACATGAGCGAAGTTAAGTGTTACACCTGTCATCAAAAGGGACACTTTAGTTGCAACTGCCCCCAGCACAGTTGGAACAAAGGTCAAAGCTGGGGAAGAGAGGTGGTGGTAGATGACTGAAGCGTGGTTGATGAAGAACAAGTCATTACCACCCGAAGCATGGTACACACCCCCCAACAATTGGCTGACGCTGGCTAAGGGGGGTTGCAAATGAACAAGAAGAAGTCTGAGACCTTGTAATGAGGGACCCTCCTTGGACAGGAGGATTTTCAAAGAGCCCAAACCCATTGGCCTGGGTGAGGGCAATTCATCAGCTTAATTCTGTAATAGTAACTATGTGATTCTGCTCTATGTGAATTCCCATTTCTGTCAGAACTAGCTGTGCAATGGCTGACTTAAAAGGACTTGTCAACTTGGGAGCAACGGACTGCTTCATGAGTCCTGCATTCATCAAACGAATGAAGTTGGGGACGTGACCCCTACAAAAACCAAGGAAAATATGGAACATAGACAACACAGAGAACAAAGCTGGGTCGATCACACATTACATTGATCTAAATGTACAGACAAAAAACATTTGCAGGGACATCAGGTTCCTCATCACAAACATAGGAAACGAAGACATAGTCTTGGGATATCCATGGCTCTTGACATTTGAACCTCAATTCGATTGGACACATGCAGTGATAGATGAGCACACTACCTATAGTCATCCAGTCAGTAAATCCTCAAATCCCTGGAAAAGAACCGATTATTGCCAGCACAAAAACAGGGAAAGATGAAGCAGGGGAATCCAACATACAAGCTACCACAGCCACAGATCTTGCCATTGGGCCCAACAATACACCAAAAGTGTGGCCATACCAAATGAATATCAGAAATTCGCAAAGGTATTTAGTGAAGAAGAATCAAAATGGTACCCACCTTGACAAGTATGGGATCATGCCATCAAACTCAAAGAGGGATCCCCTGATGCGGTGGACTGCAAAGTCTACCCACTTAACCAAACAGAAGATCAAGCTGTTTGAGATTTCATAAAAGTGGAACTTGATAAAGGCTACATATGAGTATCTAAATCTCCTTACATGTCACCCTTCTTCTTCATTAGGAAAAAGGATGGAAAGTTAAGACCAGTGCAGGATTACTGAAAGATTAATGCCCTCATGATACACAACCAATATCCACTACCCCTTATATTGGACCTCATATGAGATCTGAGCAACACACACATCTATATGAAACTAGATGTGTGATGGGGTTACAACAATGTATGAATCTGCGAAGGTGATGAACCAAAAGCAGCTTTCAAGATGTGTTATGGGCTCTTCAAACCAACAGTCATGTACTTTGGCCTTACAAATTCACCGGCCACATTCCAAACCATAATGAACTTCATCTACCGTGACATTATTCTCAAGCACAAGCAACTGGGAACCTCAATCTGCATCTATATGGATGACATTGGCATCACCATAAGGACAGATATGATGGGCCACATCATGGCCATTCAAGATGTTCTTTGTGTGGCAAAGGAACATGACCTCTACTTCAAGCCAGAGAAATGCCTTTTCCATGTGCCATCCATGGATTACCTGGGGGTAATCCTTGAAAAGGGGGTGACATGCATGGACCCAGTAAAAATCAATGGCGTAACAACATGGCCAACACCCAAAAACATCACAGAAGTAAGGAGAGCAGCAGGATTTTTCAATTTTTACTGCCCTTTTATGAAGGGATTCACACACATTGCATGACCACTACACCAATTGATGAAGAAAGACCAAGAGTGGTGCTGGGGAAAACCTGAACAAGAAGCCTTTGACAAACTTAAAGCGCTGGTAACGGCCAAACCAGTATTAGCCCACACCAAACTAGACGATCAATTTGAGCTAGAAGTGGATGCATCAGGATATGCAGTAGGTGCCACATTGCTACAGCATAAAGAGGATGGCAAAAAGCACCCTATAGGATATTACTCCACAACACTCAATGAAGCACAGCGGAATTATGATATCTATGACCTTGAACTGCTAGCAATCGTCATGGCCCTCAGAAACTGGAGACTGCTGCTTACCGGATCCCCCCACAAAATCATCATATATTCTGACCACCTTAACCTGCAGTACTGGTGATCCCCACAAAAGATATCTCAGAGGGGTCACAAGGGAGGTGTTAGAACTATCCAAATATGACTTCGAGATAAGACATGTCCCAGGAAAGCAACATGGCCAAGCAGATGCCCTGTCAAGATGACCAGACTACAACACAGGAGAAGGAGATAACACTAACATGACAGTCCTACCAGACCAAGTCTTCACCAGAGCAATGACAACTGGGAAAGCCCCACCAATGCAAAGGATTGTATCAACCAAAGAGATGAAACAAGAAGACCTGGTATATGTGCAGGATGAAAATCTCATAATGCCATGGGTGGACGCACATAAACTGAAGAAGGTCAACAAGACTTGGTACAAAGATGGAAGACAAGTGGTAACTGGAGGGCTAAGTCATCACCAAACATTCATACATAGTCACCATGACTCACCAGTATATGGACACCCAGGGATCAATAAAACCTACCAGTTGACAAGTAGAAGATACTGGTGGCCGAACATGCACAAGGATGTAATGGAATACATAAAAGGATGCACTGAGTGCCAGTGACACAAAATCAACATGCGACCAACTCAAGCACCATTGTAACTGATATACCCAAAGCCCAAAGCTATGCCATTTGAAACTGTTGCCTTGGACTTCATCACTAAATTACCAGCATCACAGGGATATGACTCCATACTCACGGTGATGGACCACGACTGTAGCAAAGCAGCCCTATTCATACTGTGCAAAGAAGCCATGACAGCCAAAGAAACTGCCAGACTAATCGTGCAACATGTGTTTCCATGATTTGGGCTCCCTCAATGGTTCATCAGTGACTGAGACCCAAAATTTGTGTCCAAATTCATCTGTGGCTTGTGCAAAGGCACAGGAACGGAGCAAAATATATCCACGGCATACCACCCTAGGACCAATGGACAGTCAGAACACACCAATCAATGGATCAAACAATATCTCAGGTTCTGGGTCAATGAACGACAAGATAACTGGCATGCTCATCTCCCACTAGCAGAATTTGCACATAACAACTGGCCCAATGAGACCATGGGAGAGTCCCCCTTCTTTGTACTATATGGGTTTAACCCTCGTGCTGATTGAATCGATAAGCCATCACCTATCCCACAGGTGGCCCTGAGGCTAGAACAATTCAAAATGGCAAGACAATGTGCCCAGGAATTGATGATCAAGGCACAAAAGTCATGGGTCAAACACAAAGATACACCCAAATACAAAGAAGGAGACCTCATATGGCTAGAAGGGCACCACTTATGCACAAACCAACCAGTGATAAAGCTTGCACCCAAGTGACATGGCCCCTTTTCCATTGTTCAGGTGATGTCCCCTGTCAACTATCAATTGAAACTCCCCACACAATGGAGCATCCATGACGTTTTTCACATTGATCTTCTCATGCCATATCACAAGACAGAGACCCATGGGCCAAATTATGCCAGGCCCCCTCTGGACTTGGTTGATAAAGAAGAGGAATATGAGGTTGAGAAGGTTCTGGACTCTTGGCAATTTGGCAGAAGATGTAAACTGCAATACCTCATCAAATGGAAGGGATACCCAGACTCAGACAATGAGTGGGTCGATAAGAATGACGTACATGCCAACGATGCAATAAGGGAGTTTAAAAATTGAAACCCCACATCAGAAATACATATAAGCACAGGCTTCACTGGCGAGTCCCTCATTCTCCCTTCCTCTCAACCACTGTCAAAACAAACTTCCTCTACACCCATGACCAATGTCAACATCTATTACCTTGGAACCCCAAGGCGCATCTTTGCTGCCAAGCTCGACAGCAGGCTTATTACCAAAACCAAAGTGTGGGAGTTGTGTGCTAAGAAGTATGTCTGCCCCACCATCACCAACAAAAACACCCTTGTTGCTCCTCTTACCCCAGAAGAATTGGAGCGAATCAAGGTACAATTCCCAGATGTTGTGCAGGCCACAGTGCCCACACGTGCACAATCACCAATGGTGCAATGGCTGTCAGACCCTGATGGGATGGGAGCCACCCCAACCCATCAGATGGAAACTGAAGATCTTGATACCAAGCTTTGGACAGCTCCAGAAGGTGGTGAAAATGCCCTACCAATTCCCTTGCAGCTGCCAGGTCAAGTGACAGGCAGTGATGAAGAAGGTATGCTTGCAGTGGAGAGAGGAGCAGTTTGCAAAAACTGTCACAAAGCAAAATGTGCATGCCACAGCCCAGGAAGCACTGTGCCACCAAGTACACTGGCAATGCGGGGACCATGGAGCCGCACCCTGAGCATGATGGAGGAGGACCTATACCCAGCTGAGCATCTATTTGTTAGGATGCTGAAGGACAATGACAACCCAAATGAGACCCCCTACACCACCACCACAAGCGGCTACCTTCTATACAAGGGGAGCTATGGTGTCTTGTCATCCTCTGTGGGGCAAGCCCCCCCAGGGTTTGTCCACAACCACGGGGATCAATATATCCCCTATCCTATCCAAGGACCCCACGACAGCAAAATCAAGCAGGCCCAATATGTGCAAACCATTATGGGCCCCAACCCCCTTGTCATTGGACTACGGGATGATACCGACAAGGTGTACAGCAAGCCACTGTATGCCACACCTGTCTACACCTTCAATGGCAAGCCAGTATACACCATCCAAGAGCTGGAAGTACTTAAGTTGACCACAGAGGACTGAGACTGCTGGGACCATATGATCCAGCATCTTGGTGATCCCTCACTAACCACAGAGGTACATCGGTTCCACATACTCATGGACGAGCTGGATCACATGGAGGAGGTATTGGTCACAAATGAGGACCAATGGGGACATCTGGCTGCAGCTAAGTTGGGAGCTATTCGGAGGTTGGAAATGTCTGACACATTGGGGAGGATTAAGGTGCAGGATGATGGACTTGTTGATGACGCATTATGTACGGTGCAAGAGGTTCAGCTACGTGGGCGTAGCAACCTGAAAAGGGGGTGATGTTACATTCTCAGATTGGAGATTCCCAAAGACACTTACTCACTGGTTATGACTACATGGGTAAGCGGTAATTAGTCATGGACTTACATATCAGTCAGCACATCAGTCAGCCTAGTATCACATGTACAATATGATAACTCAATACTAGGATACGGGTACTAGGGTTTGGATTCAAGAGGCACTTTAAAGCCCTCTTCTTGTAGTACTTAAGATGTAGTCATTGAAGACCTAGCTCTCCAGCTTGGTCTTCTTGAATCACCACTAGCATTCCTCTTCTACTCTGTGAGATCTAAGGGCTCTACTCCCTTTCTCTGCTTGTCAGTTAGTCGACCATTGTCTTGTGTCCAAGTGTAATCAAACCTTGTGACCCCATGTACCATGTGACCATTGTGATCCATGTGTACTGATATCATTGCTAAGTCATATCACACCCCACTGCAGAGCCTAAGTCAAGGCTAATGTTCAGTGGCAACGTAACATATGACATTATGTGCCAATATTGTGTTAACTTCAGGGACAGGGTTGCAAAGAGTCCAGAACTTTCTCTATCCAGCTTCTTGGAACTCCAGAGTGGCATTGGGCTCTTCCATATTCACAGACATCAAGACTCTTGCCTACCCTGCTATTCTCCCAGCTTCATTTCTGGAGCAAAGCAGGTCAACAGAGAAATTATAGAAACATTATGGGCCCCACTTAACAACATCTCTCAAAGCCTGCAAGGAATGACATTGGCTCACTGTCAGTGTTGCGCAGCATAAAGCGCAGCATACAGGAGATGTGTCTCACCTTTGTAGTAAGGAGAAGACTTTGGGAGTAGAGGTTTTGTGTGTGTGCACAAGTGAGGACAAGCGAAGGGGATGTGTATTCACCACTCTCCCCATAGGGGGGTTTATATACTCTATGACCCACCCATGTCTGTTTACACAAAAGTGATGAGTAAAGGTGTCCACAATATCGCATTTTCACACACGCCTGATATGCGACACCATTTACGGACGGCGTAAAGCCTTCAGGGTCATGGTACAAGATACGCCCACTACCGTGCGCATCGTAACTACCATATATAGTAAGTATACTACTGTAACTTATGCTGTAATGTCGTAACTGCTATAGATAAGACTCTTACGTACTTATCACGTTCCAACACTCCCCCTTGTTTAGTGCAGCTATAGAGCGCTCTAAACAATGGCATGATGAGGAATAGATCGAACTACCATCTGGTAATCTGATTGCTTTAAGACAAAGGAACCATGTAAAAGCGAGTGAGATCTAGGTCTTTGTTTGACCTAGAGAGCCTTCAGATTCCTGTCTCATGAGCAACTTAAGATACCGGCTCTTGAAAGTGCCATTAAAGACATCTTTCAGAATGATTGGATCTCTGACTCTCTAGAGTTGATGAGCATCGTAGTGTCCAATCAATTTGTGATTCTCAATGGTGCAGTGACAGTGACGTCTTATTTGATTTGCGTCTTTGACACTGAAGCGTGGAGAGAATCAGCTTGCTTAGTGAAGAATATCGTGTTGTCTATTGAGTAAGGTTACTTCTGTGCACATGTATGCAGCAAGAGGTATTAGTCTTTAGACCTCTGATAGCAATGAAGTAACTCTTGTTCTACAAAAGTTCCTTCACACTCTTCACAAGCAGCTATGCTTTGGATGAGTAAAACTCTAACCCAAGCTGTTCCCTGAATTTAAGGAACTTTATTCGACCCAGATTTTTAGTAAATAGGTCTGCAGGATTCT
>WNGR01009035.1_pt1 | contig 15463 bp, 10 predicted proteins | sample 5407581 | NCBI WGS metagenome assembly WNGR01 (sample SAMN13153383, study PRJNA577476) | soil metagenome | isolation source: 80 cm soil or saprolite under Garry oak tree replicate 2 | place: USA:California | collected 2016-06-15
CGGGCGACATCCTGGTGGGCAAGATCACGCCCAAGGGCGAGACCCAGCTCACCCCCGAGGAGAAGCTGCTGCGGGCGATCTTCGGCGAGAAGGCCGGCGACGTCCGCGACACCTCGCTCACCGTCCCGCCGGGCATCGAGGGCACCGTGGTGGACGTCAAAGTGTTCTCACGGCGAGGCGTGGACAAGGACGAGCGGGCCAAGTCGATCGAGGAGGAGGAGGTCGCGCGCCTGGAGAAGGATTATCAAGATGAGATCGCGATGGTCGAAATGGAACGCGATCAAAAGCTGAAGAACCTCCTGGTGGGCAAAACGCTCGTCCAGGAGCTGTTCGATCCCACCGACAAGACGAACCGGCTCGGGAAGAAGGGCGACCGGATCGCGCGCGAGGATCTCGAAAACTTCTCGTGGAACGAGCTGAAGAAGATCAAGATCAAGGAGGACGAGGGCCTCTCGCAGACGATCAAGCGCATCGAGGAACTGGCCGAAGAGCAGATCGCGATCTACGACTCGATGCTCGAGGAGCGGATCGGCCGGCTCCGCCGTGGCGACGACCTGCCGCCCGGCGTGATCAAGATGGTGAAGGTCTACGTGGCGGTCAAGCGGAAGCTCTCCGTCGGCGACAAGATGGCGGGCCGTCACGGCAACAAGGGCGTTGTGGCGCGCATCGTGCCTGAGGAAGACATGCCGTTCCTCGCAGACGGCACTCCGGTGGAAATCGTGCTTAATCCGTTAGGCGTCCCCAGTCGTATGAACGTCGGACAAGTTTTAGAAACGCACCTCGGCGTTGCTGCCAAGGCACTCGGATTCAAAGTGGCGACCCCAGTGTTCGACGGGATCAAGGAGAAACAAATCCGCGACTATTTGCGTGAAGCCAAAAAGAAGGATGGCTTCGGCTGGGTGCAGGAAAACGGCAAGGCGCGCCTGTTTGATGGTCGCACCGGCGATACGTTCGACCAGGAGGTGGTCGTTGGTTACATCTACATGATGAAGCTTGGCCATCTTGTGGCGGATAAGATTCATGCGCGTGCGGTGGGACCGTATTCGCTTGTCACTCAACAGCCGCTTGGCGGCAAGGCGCAATATGGCGGCCAACGCTTCGGCGAAATGGAAGTCTGGGCACTGGAGGCCTATGGCGCCGCTTACACCTTGCAGGAATTGCTGACAGTCAAATCCGACGACGTGCAGGGCCGCACACGAATCTACGAATCAATCGTAAAAGGCGACAATTCGCTGGAAGCCGGAACACCCGAGTCTTTCAACGTGTTGATCAAAGAAATGCAAAGCCTTGGTTTGGACGTGAAGGTCGGGAGTCAGGCGCCCACATTTCTGGAGAGCGTCGCGTAATTTTGTATTCACAACCTATTTGAGAAATCATGAACGAACATTCCTGGCGTGAGTTAGTGGGCGAAGAGAGGTCGGTGGGTTTTGATCAGGTGGCAATTGGCATCGCCTCGAGCGACACCATGCGCTCCTGGAGCAAAGGCGAAGTCAAAAACCCGGAGACAATTAATTACCGCACGTTTAAACCGGAAAAGGGCGGCCTTTTCTGCGAACGTATCTTCGGGCCGACCCGGGACTGGGAATGTTCGTGCGGAAAATACAAGCGCATCAAGCACAAGGGCGTGATCTGTGACCGCTGCGGCGTGGAAGTCACCCTGGCGCGCGTGCGGCGCGAACGCATGGGCCACATCGAGTTGGCCGTTCCGGTTTCGCACATCTGGTTTTACAAATGCATGCCCTCGCGCATTGGGTTGATGCTGGATATGAGCGCGCGTCAGCTCGAGCGCGTGATTTACTACGAAGATTATATCGTCATCGATCCGGGCAAAACGCCGTTGCAGAAGACGCAACTACTCAACGAAGTCGAATACCGCGAGGCCCAGGAACAATACGGCGAAGACTTTGTCGCCGGCATGGGAGCTGAAGCAATTAAGAAGCTCCTTTCCGAGATCGATCTTAACAAGCTCAACAAAGAGCTTGAGAAGGCGATGGGGGCGACAAAGAGCAAACAGATTCGCAAGAAACTGGCGAAACGTCTCAAGCTTGTTCAAGGATTCCAAAGTTCACGCGCACGTCCAGAGTGGATGATCCTGGAAGTGCTGCCGGTTATTCCGCCGGATTTGCGCCCGTTAGTTCCCCTCGAAGGCGGTCGGTTCGCGACATCGGACCTGAACGATCTGTATCGCCGTGTCATCAATCGTAACAACCGGCTTAAGAACCTGCTCATGCTCAAGACGCCGGACGTTATCATTCGCAACGAGAAACGCATGCTGCAGGAGGCAGTGGACGCTTTGTTCGATAATGGCAGGCATGGCCGCGCCGTAACGGGGGCAGGCAATCGTCCGCTCAAATCCCTCAGCGACATGCTGAAGGGCAAAGGCGGTCGCTTCCGCCAAAACTTGTTAGGTAAACGCGTTGATTACTCAGGCCGTTCGGTAATTGTCATCGGTCCGGAGCTCAAGCTGAATCAGTGTGGGTTGCCGAAGAAGATGGCGTTGGTTCTTTTCGAGCCGTTCATCATTCGCCGACTGAAAGACCTGGGATACGTGCACACAGTGCGCAGCGCGAAGAAGATGATCGAGCGCCAGACCCCCGAGGTATGGGATATTCTTGACGAGGTGACGAAAGGCCATCCGGTGCTGCTGAATCGCGCGCCGACTTTACATCGTCTGTCGATTCAGGCGTTTGAACCCCAATTGATCGAGGGTGAAGCCATTCGCATTCACCCGCTGGTTTGCACTGCTTACAATGCCGACTTTGACGGCGACCAAATGGCGGTGCATGTCCCGCTCTCAGTCGAGGCGCAGCTGGAAGCGCGTATGCTGATGCTCGCGCCGAACAATATTTTCTCACCGTCGAGCGGCAAACCAATCACAACGCCGAGTCAGGACATCACGCTTGGTTGCTATTACATAACGCAAAACCCACGGGCGCCAAAGAAGGACGGACATCATCTGCCGCTTTTTGCAGACGCGTTCGAAGTGGAATTCGCAATGGTCGAAGGTACCATCAAAACGCATGACCGGATTTTGTTTAAAAACCCGGATCGCGGGCGGCAAACCACTTTTGGCAATTCCGACGTGAGCGTTATCGAGACAACTGCCGGTCGCGTCATTTTCAATCAGATTTGGCCAAAAGAACTCGGTTTCTTTAACAAGGCGGCGGGCAAGAAACAGCTCAGCGATATCATCTGGCGGTGTTATCAAACTGCTGGCCCGGCCGTCACGGTAGCTACGCTGGACAAGCTGAAAGAGCTCGGGTTTAAGGAAGCCACTCGCGCCGGCATCTCGATTGGAATCGAGGACATGATCATTCCAAAACGCAAAGCATCCGAGCTGGAGAACGCATACAAGCAAGTTAAACAGGTGGATCAGCAATACCGCCGTGGAATCATTACTGACGGCGAGCGCTACAACAAGATCATCGATATCTGGACTCACGCTGGCGATCAGATTTCGAACGTCATGTTCCGTGAGATAGAGGAAAATAAGGATCGCAAAGAGTACAATCCGATCCACCTGATGGTGGATTCAGGCGCGCGCGGCAATCGGCAGCAGGTACGCCAGCTCGCCGGCATGCGTGGTTTGATGGCCAAGCCAAGCGGCGAAATCATCGAGCGTCCGATCACGTCGAATTTCCGCGAAGGATTGACCGTGCTCGAATACTTCATTTCCACTCACGGCGCGCGCAAAGGTCTCGCTGATACCGCACTGAAAACTGCGGACTCCGGTTATCTCACGCGCAAGCTAGTGGATGCGGCGCAGGACGTGATCATCACCAACGACGATTGCGGCACGGTCAACGGGATTCTCGTGCGGTCGATTTATGAGGGCGACGAAGAAGTGGTCGACCTTGGCCAGCGCATCATCGGACGCGTGAGCTGTGAAACCATCGCCGACCCGCTGGATAAAAAGAAAAAAATTGTCAAGGCAAATCAGTACATCGACGAGAGGATCGCGGCTGACTTGCAACGCATTGGTGTCGAGCAACTCAAAATCCGGTCGGTCCTCACATGCGAGTGCGGCCGGGGCGTATGCGCGATGTGTTACGGTCGCAACCTCGCTACCGGCGATTTTGTGAAGCTCGGTGAAGCTGTTGGCATTATTGCCGCGCAATCGATTGGCGAACCGGGTACACAGTTAACGATGCGGACGTTCCACATCGGGGGCACGGCAAGTCAGACATTCAAGCAACCGATCATCAAGGCGAAGAACGACGGCACAGTGCAGTTCAATGATTTGCGGACTGTGCAGGCGCTCGATGGCAGTTGGATTGTGCTGAATAAGAACGGCTCTATCAGTGTACACAACGAGGAGGGCCGCGAATTGGAGCGCTACAACGTGGTCATCGGCTCGGTGATTTCAAAAGAGAACGGCGCCTCTGTCAAGAAAGCGGAGACGTTCGTGCAATGGGATCCGTACAACGTGCCGATCCTCACTGACAAAGGCGGCAAGATCGAATTCCGCGACATGATTGCGGGAGTGACGATCAAACGCGAAGTCGACGAAGCGACTGGCCTCATGGGTACAATGGTCATCGAGCACAAGGAAGATCTGCATCCCCAAGTAGTCATTGTGGATGACAAGAAGGAAGTGGTGGCCAGCTATTCGATCCCTGCTGGCGCTCACGTCATTGTCGAAGAAGCCCAGAAAGTGCGGCCGGGCGCGCTGCTGGCAAAGACACCGCGGAAAGTGGCAAAGACAAAAGATATCACCGGAGGTCTGCCTCGGGTCGCCGAACTGTTCGAGGCTCGCCGGCCTAAGGATGCAGCCGAGATCGCCAAAATCGATGGCATTGTCGAACTCGGCGGAACCGTCCGCGGCAAACGGAGCTTGATTCTCAAAGACCCCGATACCGGCGCCGAGGAAGAACATCTGATCCCGCTCACGAAGCACATCATCGTGTTCAAAGGCGACTATGTGAAAAAGGGCCAGCAACTCACTGAAGGTCCTATTGTGCCGCATGAGATTTTGGAAGTGTGCGGGCCACAGGAATTGCAGGAGCACTTGGTGAACGAAGTGCAGGAGGTGTATCGCTTGCAGGGCGTGGAGATTAACGACAAGCACATTGAGATCATCGTGCGCCAAATGTTGCGCAAGGTGAAGATCACCGATCCTGGCGATACCTCGTTGCTCTGGGGTGATCAGGTGGACAAGCTCGACTTCGAGGAAGAAAACAAGAAGGTTGTCGAGAAAGGCGGCAAACCGGCAGAGGCCGTTCCTGTGCTGCTCGGTATCACCAAGGCTTCGCTGGAAACGGACAGCTTTATTTCCGCAGCTTCGTTCCAGGATACCACACGTGTTCTTACCGAGGCCGCGACCCTGGGCAGAATCGATAAGCTGCGCGGGTTCAAGGAAAACGTGATCATGGGTCACTTAATCCCGGCCGGAACCGGTTTCCCGGTACATCGTCAGCTCAAGCTCGTAGAGAAAGGCGAGCCGGTTGGCGCACCAGTGATGGAAGAAGCGGAGCCGCAGCCCGCGATCGGCTAATCCGGTCATTGTCGCGCATTCTCTGTCCGAAGCGATCTAACGGTTGGCGCTTTACGGAAACGCCCTACAATTCTCGCCGTGTCTATCGTCACGAAAACCGGCGACAAAGGCGAAACCTCGTTGATGTACGGGCGTCGGTTGTCAAAAAGTGATCCGCGTGTCGATGCCTACGGATGCGTTGACGAATTAAGCGCTGCCCTGGGACTGGCTCGCTCCATTTCGCCGGACAAATTCGTTTCAGATCAAATCTTTGCGGTACAAAACGATTTGATCGTGATCATGGGCGAGTTGGCAATGGCGCCAGCCGATCGGGAACGCTACGTCAAAGACGGATTTCATCTGACCACAACAGAGATGGTGGAGCGGATCACTGCCGTCATTTTCGATCTTGAGAAAGAGAAGTCGCTTTATCCCAAAAACTGGGTGATCCCTGGCGAGACAGTTGTTTCTTCCGCTCTCGATTTCGCACGCGCAACGTGCCGCCGGGCAGAACGGAATATCGTTGCGTTCAGTGCCGGAGAGAAGGATTTTAACCGCGAGATATTGCGTTACCTCAATCGGGTTTCGGACCTCTGCTGGGTTCTCGCGAGATACGTCGAGAAACGGTTGCAAGTGTCCGCTTAGCGGCGCGTCGAGAAATACCATACACAGCCGGCGTCGCCGTCGAATTTCGCTCACCATACCGAAAGCAAAGTCGAGCCGAATTTCAGGTTGCGGACCGGCGGGGGATATAGCATCTTCACGCTCCCGCTCTGGAAGCTCTCGCCCTCGGGAATTTCGCTTATGGCAGAAACAACAGAATTAGTGCCTGAATTATTAGAAGCTGGTGTTCATTTTGGACACCAGACGAAGCGTTGGAATCCAAAGATGAAGCCCTTCATCTTTGAAAAACGCAATCAGATTTACATTATCAACCTCGATGAAACCGTGCGGCAACTTCAGCGTGCAACGGGGTTTCTCCAGGACGTCGCGCGACGCGGCGGAAGGATTTTGTTCGTCGGCTGCAAAAAGCAGGCGCAGGAAGCGATAAAAGAGGCGGCCCTGGCGTGCGGGCAATTCTATGTGAACCAACGTTGGCTCGGCGGCACACTGACCAATCTCACCACCATTCGCAAAAGCATCGGCCGATTGAAATATATCGAGCAGATAGAGCAGTCGTCTGAATACAAGAAAATGGGAAAACAGGAGCTCGCCGCGCTGAATCGGGAGGCTGCAAAACTCAGGCGCAACCTTGAGGGAATCCTTGACATGTCCGAATTACCAGATGCCCTGGTTGTGATCGACACGATCCGGGAGCTAAATGCCGTCAATGAGGCACGGCGCCTCGGAATTCCGGTGGTTGCGATCGTGGATACGAACGGCGATCCCGAACTCGTGGATTATCCTATCGCCGGGAACGACGATGCGATCCGCGCTATTCGAGTAATTTTGCAAAAACTCGTCGATGCCATCGTTTCGGCGAGCAGCGAAGCGCGCGTCCGCGAACGGGTGGAGATGGCCGGTGTTTCGGCGTGAAGCTAATCCGCTTCAACGCTTCGACGACTCTAGTGACTCAATGAACGCAACAACCGAAATCGATCCCAAGCTCGTTAAGCGACTCCGTGAAAAAACCAATGCCGGGTTCATGGACTGCAAGCGCGCTCTTGTCGAGAGTGCTGGCGACCTGGAAAAAGCTGAAACGATTTTGCGTACCAAAGGTATCGCCACCGCCGCAAAAAAGGCGACGCGCGCGACAAAGGAAGGCATCGTCGCCTCTTATATTCATTTGCAGGGAAAAGTCGGTGTGCTCGTCGAGGTGAACTGCGAAACCGATTTTGTGGCGAGAAACGAGAATTTCCGGGAGTTTGTCAAAGACATCACGCTGCATATCGCCGCGGCGCATCCCTTGTACGTTAGTCGGGCCGATGTTCCCGGGAATCTCATCGAAGCCGAGCGCGAGATCTATAACGCGCAAGTGCAGGGCAAGCCCGCCCATGTAGCGGACAAAATTGTGGAAGGCAAACTCGAAAAATTCTATGGCACGGTTTGCCTGCTCGAGCAGGGTTTCATCAAAAATCCTGACGTCACGATTAACGACTTGCTCAACGCAAAGATTGCCGAGCTTGGCGAAAACATTGTCATTCGCCGGTTCGTCCGCTATCTCGTAGGCGAACCGCTGCCGAGCGAAAGCTAGGTCTTTGTACCGGCGCTCGCCGCGGCACCTCCGTGTGCTGATCATGCAATCTGTGGTTAGATTGTTGGAATGGCACTCACCGAATACAAACGCAAACGCGACTTTAAGAAGACTCGCGAGCCGGTCGGCAAGCCCGTTCCGAAAAAAATCAAAGGCGCATCGCGATTCGTGATTCAAAAACATGCTGCGCGCCGTTTGCATTACGACTTCCGCCTCGAGCTGGAGGGCGTGTTGAAGTCGTGGGCGTTACCGAAGGGGCTTCCCTGGAAGCGCGGCGAAAAACATCTTGCTGTCGAAGTGGAAGATCATCCAATTGAATACGAAGATTTCGAAGGCGTAATCCCCGAGGGACAGTATGGCGGTGGTACGGTGATGCTCTGGGACCGCGGCACCTACTATGTTTACGGCGAGCAACCACTGAAATCGCTACGTGAGGGCAAGCTTCACCTTCTTCTCGATGGCAAAAAAGCGAAAGGCGAATGGACGCTCGTGCGGATCCGTGGCCGTGAAGGTGAAAAGAATCAGTGGCTGATCCTCAAGACCGGGGACGACGCCAAACCAATTTCCGCCAAGCTCGACGACCAATCGGTGAAGACGGATCGCACGATGAAACGAATCGCCGAAACGCGCGACGCCGAGTGGCAATCCAATCGGGTGGAAGGCCAAAGCGCCACGTCGCGATTCAAAGCGCGAATTCGGGAGGCGGTTAAAAAAAAAGTAAAAGAGGGGGGACGCGACCGCCGGGCGCGCCGGGGAATTACTCCTGACGAGGTTCCCGGACGGCCCGGCGGTCCGTCCCTACCATCAGATCTACCCGCGGCTAAACCGCGTTTCATCGATCCGATGAAAGCGAAACTGGTCGAGAAACCGCCCACAACCGGTAATTGGATCTACGAACTCAAATTCGACGGCATCCGCCTGATTGCGGTCAAAGACCACAACAAAGCTTCGTTGCTGTCGCGAAATCAAAATGATTTGAGCGGACGTTTTCCCGAGATTGTCCAAACGGTAAGAAATTTGTGTCCCGACGAATGCGTGCTCGACGGTGAAGTGGTCGCATTAGACGAGGAAGGCCGCTCTTCGTTTCAGCTTCTGCAAGCCCGCGAAATGGACGGACGAAAATCGCCGATTTATTTCTATGCCTTCGACCTGCTCCAACTGAATGGCAAAACTCTGGTCTCATTGCCTTTGGAGGTCCGTAAAAACGTTCTGGAAAGCCTCTGCGCGGACGCAGGCAACCCGATTCGTTACTCTGGCGCCATCGGGGGCGACGCCAATCAACTCTTAAAGGAAGTGAGGCGCCGCGGGCTCGAGGGAATTATTGGCAAACTGCGCAACTCCGTTTACGAACCGGGCCGAAGAAGCGGCGCATGGATAAAGCTCAAATGCGTCAACGAACAGGAGTTTGTCATCGGCGGATACACGCCGCCGCAGGGCGCGCGTAAGTATTTCGGTGCTATCTTGGTCGGCTATTACGACGGCGGCGACCTCGTTTTCGCCGGCAAGGTCGGCACCGGATTTACGGCCAAGTCATTGGCCAGGTTGCACAAAAAATTCCAGGGGGAGCGACGGGCCGATTGTCCATTCGTGGATCTGCCCTCAAAACAAAACGGCGAATGGGTGCTCGGCATCACGCCTTCCATGATGAAAAAGATGCGTTGGACGAATCCGAAGTTCGTCGCCGAAATCAAATTCGCCGAGTGGACACGCGACGGCAAATTACGCGCGCCCGTGTTCCTCGGTTTGCGCGAAGACAAGAAGCCGACCGAAATTGTTCGTGAAGGCTAAATAAGAAGTAGCATCCCGCGACCAGAACACGCCGGGTGCGCGCGTTTTTGCTCGATCAATCGAACATAAAGGGGGCTAAAATTGTTTGGGGGATTGCAGGCACATTAACAACTGCCTCGTTCGTTGCCGCGATGATTTGACCCGGTTCGGGCGAATCAAGAGATTTTAGACAGGTGAAGGAAGAGGAGGGTTGAGAATTTCAGTATGCGAATTGCACAGGTAGCGCCGCTTTATGAGAGCGTACCGCCAAAGTATTATGGGGGAACAGAACGCGTGGTGTCTTATCTCACCGAGGAACTGGTGCGACAGGGACACGAAGTGACACTGTTTGCCAGCGGAGATTCGATAACAAAAGCGCGCCTGGTTCCGGCGTGCCGGCGATCCTTGCGCTTGGATGAGCGTTGCGTGGATCAGATGGCACACCATCTTGTTATGCTGGAACATGTTTTCGCGCGCACAGCCGATTTCGACATCGTTCATTTTCATGTCGATTACATGCATTTTCCACTGAGCCGGCGCGATCGGATAACCCACGTCACAACGTTGCATGGGCGTCTCGATGTTCCTGATCTGGTTCCGCTGTACCAGGAATTTCGCGAGATGCCTGTCATCTCGATCTCAAATGGGCAACGGCAGCCCCTACCGCGGGCAAACTGGCAGGCAACGGTCTATCACGGTTTACCCGCGGAAAAGTATCGATTTCGTGCGGAACCGGGGAGGTACCTGGCGTTTTTGGGACGAATTTCACCAGAGAAACGGGTAGACCGCGCTATCGAGATTGCCAAGCAAGTGGGCATGCCCCTTAAGATTGCGGCGAAAATCGATCGCGTAGATAAGGATTATTTCGATTTGGTCATCGCCCCACTGCTCCGCAATTCGCTCGTGGAGTTCGTTGGCGAGATCGGCGAACGGGAGAAAGATGCGTTCCTGGGCAATGCGTATGCGTTGCTGTTTCCAATCGACTGGCCGGAGCCGTTCGGGCTAGTGATGATTGAGGCGATGGCCTGCGGCACGCCCGTCATTGCGTATCGCGGTCCGGCGCATACCGCAGTTGAGCCGGAAGCGGTGCCGCGAAGTTTTTGAAAAACAGTTTACCGCCGCACGGATGGCAAGTGATTACGTCCGGGTATTCGAACGACTGATTAGAAGAAACCAAGAGAAGATGCCCGAGGCAGCCTGATGGCGAAGGGGGAAGTCATTCGTATTCGGGACGAGTTTTACATTCGTTCCTCATCAGCCCGCGTGGATGTCCGCACGCGGGTATTGAAACAGGGAGATATGTTCGCCGTGTTCGATCGATTTGGCGACGTGGAAACTTTCGGCAGCGGCGAGCTCGGGCTGTATTATCAGGACACCCGATTTTTGTCGCGGCTGACTCTGAAGCTTGGAAAAGATCGCCCTCTGCTGCTCAGTTCCACCGTACGAGAAGACAACGCGATTATGGCCGTGGACGCCACGAATACCGATGTCTGGCGCGACAGCGAGATAGTAGTTCCGAGAGGAACGATACACGTTTATCGCTCGAAAGTTTTGTGGAATAAAGCGTGCCACGAGCGACTTCGTATCCATAACTATGGCCGCGCAGCCGTCGATTTTATTTTGTCGATCGAGTTCGAGGCTGATTTTGCCGACATCTTCGAGCTGCGAGGCACCAAGAGGAAACATCACGGGCGTCGCTTAGAGCCTGAAGTAATGAAGGACGGGCTCGTGCTCGCCTATCAGGGATTGGACGGGCGTTTTCGGCGAACCCGAATTGCTTTTGACCCGGCGCCGAATCGTCTAAGCAAGTCGATCGGGAACTTTCAAATCCATCTGGAACCGGGGCGGGATGCCAGCTATCAGTGGACGATTGCCTGCGAAGTGGATGACGATTCGCCTCGCGACGTTACGCCTCACTACGAGAATGTCATTCAGCAGGCAGCCAGTGCACTCGAACGCACGCGTGCTCAGGAACCGGAAATTTTCACCGATAACGAACAGTTTAACGACTGGGTGAACCGTTCGCTGGCCGATCTCCACATGATGCGAACGGAGACGCAGTACGGTCCCTATCCCTACGCTGGAGTACCCTGGTTCAGCACGGTATTCGGGCGGGACGGAATCATCACCGCGCTCCAGTGCCTCTGGTTCGATCCAACGATCGCGCGCGGCGTGCTGGCGTATCTCGCCGCAAACCAGGCAGCCGCAGAAAAGGCCGAGCAAGACGCGCAGCCTGGCAAGGTTCTTCACGAATTCCGCGATGACGAAATGGCTGTTTTGGACGAAGTGCCGTTCAGGCGCTACTACGGGAGCATCGATGCAACACCGCTTTTTGTCATGCTGGCGGGCGCGTACTACAGGCGCACAGGCGACCGCGGATTTGTGGAGTCGATTTGGCCAAACGTACACCGCGCGCTCGAGTGGATCGATCGTTATGGCGATTCAGATGGCGATGGATTTGTCGAATACAGCCGGAGATCGAAACATGGTCTCGTTCATCAGGGCTGGAAAGATTCTCAGGATTCAGTTTTTCACAGTGACGGCACGCTCGCGGAGGCTCCGATCGCTCTGTGTGAAGTGCAGAGTTACGTGTACGCTGCCAAACTTGTTGCCAGCGAGCTGGCAGCTTTGTTGGGCGATGAGACGGTTGCGCAAGACTTGAAAAAGCAGGCCCAGAGCTTGCGCCACCGGTTCGAGGAGATCTTCTGGTGTGAAGAGCTTTCCACATATGCGCTTGCGCTGGACGGCAGCAAACGGCCTTGCCGGGTGCGCACGTCGAACGCCGGTCACTGTCTTTTCGCGGGTATTGCGACAGAGGACCACGCTCAGCGCGTAGCGAGCACGCTCACCGATGAAACATCCCTTTCGGGATGGGGAATTCGTACTGTCGCCAGCAGCGAGGCGCGTTACAACCCGATGTCGTATCACAATGGTTCGATCTGGCCTCACGATAACTCATTGATCGCTGCCGGATTTGCTCGATATGACCTCAAGGGATCGGCAGCAATGCTCCTGGCGGGCTTGATGGATGCGAGCATCTTCTTCGATTTGCATAGGCTCCCCGAGTTATTTTGTGGTTTTCCGCGGCGGCCGGGCGAATCGCCCACGCTCTATCCAGTGGCCTGTGCTCCTCAGGCGTGGGCCTCCGGCGCGGTATTTCTTTTGTTGCAAAGCTGTCTTGGCCTCGATGTGCTTGCTCCAGAACGAAAGCTCGTGTTCTCAAAGCCATTTTTGCCACAGTTTCTTCCGCAGGTGAGGATTCGTGATCTGAAAGTAAGAGGCGCAAGCGTTGATCTTCTGCTCACGAGACACAATGAAGGCGATGTGGGCGTGAACGTGCTCCGCCGGAATGGCGCGCTCGAAGTTGTCGTCTTGAAATGACCTGACTGGGATTGCGCTTGTCGCGGCAGATGCGCAGAAATATTGTGTGGGAATGAATGCCAAGGTGATCGTAATGCCGAAGGCGGCGGTACTGGATCCACAGGGAAACGCGGTGCGCGACGCAATGCGGCACTTGGGAATGCCGGAAGTGCGCAGCGTCCGAATCGGCAAATACATGGAGATCGATATTGAAGGACAAGACGGCGAACTTGAATCACGGCTACACCAGCTTTGTCGCGATTTGCTGTCGAATCCGGTGATCGAAGACTACGAATTACTGAAAGCACAGCCAGGAACGAAGGCGAAGAAGTCCCCTGGCAAGAAGAGACGATGAAAGCATTGCGATATTTCTTCTGTATCGTTTTTCCTCCGTTGGCCGTGCTCTTGACCGGACGTATCGCCAGTTTCTTTCTGAGCCTCATTTTGACGCTGCTCGGGTGGATCCCGGGAGTTATTCACGCGTGCCTGGTGGTGAACGATTATCACGCGGAGCAACGCGCAACGGCCACCGCGCATTAGGTCGTGTCGCTTTCCCTTCAATGCCTGCCACGACGTAAGCGCCGGCAAAGGCGGGTCGCGCGTCGCCGCGGCTCTAGTCGTCCTTCTGCTTCAGCCGCCCCTGATCGGAGCGTATAGCTTGCAAAAGAACTGTAGCAGCGTCCGTGTGCGAGGCTCTCCCCAAAATCGTTAGCCGCTTGCAGCAACTGCGTCTTCCACCAAAGGAAAGCGCTCGCACAACTTTAGCCATGTGCGAACATTGAATATTGTATGAAACAGTACGCTAAAATTCTATTTGCGATCGTCACGGCGATGATTTGCACGATTGGATTTGCGGCAGATCAACCTAGTTGCAAGAAGAGCGGTAAGAATTGCCCGATGAACAACGGTGGGGCATGCAATTGCGGCAAGAACTGCGATTGCTAGCGCGGGCAGTGAACAGTTTCAAAGCGATTGGTTTTACGACGTCGCTCGAAACGAGAGGTCTTACGTCGGCAGCCCTTTGCGCGCGATCAGTTCCATCTGCTCGCAGAAACGGTCCAGCTCCCTCAGCGTGGTGTACACGTTCGGTGTGATGCGAATACCCTGGAATTCTTCGTGCACGATCGGCACAGTAAAGATACGGTGTGTGTCGAATAAATATTTCGTCACCGCCTCAGGATTGGTGCCCTCGATCTGAACATTTGCTATCGCGCACGATTGGTTGGGATCGAACGAAGTGTTGAACCGAATCTTCGGCACGTCCTTGAGCCGGTTCATCCAGTAACGGGAAAGATAACGTAACCGCGCTTCCTTGCGTTTACCGCCGATCCCGTTATGAAACAAAAGTGCTTCGCCGATGGCGAGCTTCGGTGCCGCTGAGTGGGTGCCGATCTCTTCGAATTTGCGGATGTCCGATTTCTGCTTGGACTCCGCGGCCATAAGCGGCCAGAGCTTCTCGATTTTGTCGCGCTTCACGTAAAGCATGCCCGTGCCTTTCGGGGCATAAAGCCATTTGTGGAGGCTCGTGCCGAAATAATCGCAACCGAGATCGCTCTGTTTGAAATAGAACTGAGCGAAGGAATGCGCGCCATCGACGATGGTTTCAATACCGCGGGCGCGCGCCAACTCGCAGACGGCTTTCACCGGAGTGATCTGGCCAGTAATATTGATCATGTGCGAAATAAGAATGAGCCGGGTGCGGTCGGTGATTCCTTTTTCAAACGCCGTGACGATCTCGCTGAGATTTTTCGGCGGAATTGGAACCTGAATGAGCTTGAGCTTGAGGCCTTCTCGTTTTTCCCGCTGACGCAGTGTGGTGAGCATGCGCGGATAATCCTGCGTGGTGGTAAGAATTTCGTCGCCGAGTTTGAAGTCCATGCCCATCAACAGGATCTCGAGCGACTCCGACGCGTTACGCGTGATCGCGATCTCTTCGCGGTCGCACCCGAACAATTCGGCCAAGCCGGTACGAATGGTTTCCGATTGCGGCTCGAGGATTTGCCACATCGTGTAAGCCGTGGCGTCCTCCTGTTCCCAAATGTAACGGATCAACGCTTCGGTTACGATCCGCGGGCTGGGCGACACACCGCCGTTATTCAGGTTGATGATGCCGCGTGTAACGCTGAACGAGTTTTGGATGGTTGCCCAGAAATCTTCGTCCGTAGCCGCTTCTTCCGGTGTGACATGCGCCACGTTCTTGGTCGCTGCTTCGACGTTTCTTAGTAACGAGGCGACAGTTGCCGAAGAAAGCGCGGCCAGACCAAGGCCTTTGCCGGCGAGAGAAAGAAAGTCGCGTCGCGTACGCACTTGCATCGCCAAGCAATTAGAGCGATCCCACAGATCGGATGCAATCATTGTGTTCGCTGCGGCAAGTGCCGCGCGAATAGCGCCAAAGGGCTATGGTGCATCAACAATTTGCTGCACGCCGCATGGCCTGCTATCTGAGAAAACTCAACCAAAGAAAGAACAATAATCCTATGAAACAGCTCCAAGCTTCCCTACTGCTAACAGCAGCATTGTCCTTCGTTGCGGCTTCAGCTTTTGCGCAGGCAGCCAAAAGCTCTGCCGCGGCCGGTGCGTCGGTGTCCCCATCAACTCCACCCACCATCGCGTCGGCGATCGATCGCGAGATCAGTCTTGTCGAGAAGGAAGTCATCGAAGCAGCCGAG
>WNGR01004270.1_pt1 | contig 15458 bp, 9 predicted proteins | sample 5407581 | NCBI WGS metagenome assembly WNGR01 (sample SAMN13153383, study PRJNA577476) | soil metagenome | isolation source: 80 cm soil or saprolite under Garry oak tree replicate 2 | place: USA:California | collected 2016-06-15
ATAGATGCATCAAAGGCAGCGGACGCGTGACAGCGCCTCTGCCGAGTGACCAGCGGGTCTGCGAACGCTGGTAGACTAGAGTTTCCGGGGCTGACCTGGTTTCGACGTGGGTATGGCGTCAGGAAGGGCATGCCGAGCACTCCAGTTTGCTCGTTAATCTGTCTGGAAAACACTTAAGCGCAAACGATAACTCGTACGCTCTCGCCGCTTAATCGCGGCGAGCCGCTCACCGGCAGGCCGATGGTCCGGGTTGAAGGCTGAAAGGCTAGAGACAGAGCGGTCATTTACATTGGCTGGTTCAGGACTGGGTCACTCAGTTCTGGACGAGACTTAGTGACTGGCGGTTACCGTAGCCTGCTGCTGGGCGACGGTAATGGCGAGACTCAAATCAGTCAGCTACGCATGTAGAACTTGTTGGCAAAGTCTTACGGACGGGGGTTCGATTCCCCCCAGCTCCACCAATCTAAGGCCCTGGCTGCTAACGCATCAGGGCCTTTTCACTTTCGACCGCAGGCGCCTTCATATTCATTTTTTGGCGTCGAGTATCCGACGAATCGCTGTCACGAAACCCGGCTTGAAGATGGTGCGTGACAACCCGTTCGGGCCCGCCGAGCGCACGATTCGGCCGTGCTTTTCTTCTACCCACCCTTCGTCATCCCAGAACGTCTTCGACACGGCGTGTTCAAGCGCTTCACGCTCCAGTACGCTCAACGACGGGCCGGTATGGATTTCTACCGTGACCCCGCTCTCCGTCGTTTCCTGGGCCGTTTTCCTGGCTGCAATGTGCCGCCGGTCGATGGTCAAGGTGGTTTGGGACTTCAGTATATTCACCTCAGCACGCAGAGCTTTATTGTCCCGGACGAGCTTCTCCACAATGATGCGCGTGGCAGGGTCAGCAATCGTTCGTAGCAGCGCGTCTGCCGGATTAGGCTTCTCCACCCTTCGAGATGTTGGCGGGTCGCCCGCGAACGCCTCCCAAGCCTCAATGAGCTTTCGATAGTCCTCAGAGGTCTCGTTCCAAAGCGCCTTGACCTTCAAGCCGCCACGGGCTTCGACGAACTCGCCTATGGACCGAAGCGTGAAGTCTCGGCTCCCTAGTTTGTGCCGTTCCTCGCAAACCAGATGAATCAGGTTCAGATTGCGACGCTTTGTCGGGTGCGCACCTAAAGCCAACATCGCTTCGAGAATTGTGTTGGGATGCGTCTCGGTAGTTTCTTTCATGGGGCGGCCATCGGCTCGAGCCGACCTTCGAGAGAAATGACGTGTCGCGGAGGCTCAGCTCCCTTTGCGAACCTCAACGCTTCATCTACTGCCGGACCCAGTCGGTCCTTCAGAGAGGCTCCTGCATCGATGAGAGAGATGACCTCGTAGCGTCCCAGACCGGGATTGTCGGGATTCATCCGCTGGGCCAAGTGGCGCATCGCGGCACTGCCCGCGAGCTTCTGCTCTTCTTCCGTGAGCAGAAGGAAGGCCGGTCTCATGTCATCACGCATGAGTGCTGCATCCAGAATTTGACTCTGCCGGAGCACAGCCTTTCCCGGGTCGAGGTCCGGATACAGAATGGACCCTTCGCAGACGCCAGAGAGTTGCAGCAGCTCGGAGTCAGCTTCCTCGATTGCAAACTCAAATTCTGCGATGCCTCCATTTGCGACAAGCGCGGTATCGTCCCCGTTTTCCAGCGCTCGACGGCACTGTGTAATCAACTTCGTGACAGCTGCAACTGTCATCGTGAGGTTGTCGAACTTGGTGATGGCTTGCTCCCGTTGTCGTTCGGCCTCTACATATTGCTTCTGCTGCTCGAAGGGTTTGTCTTCGAACAACACTTCGGCACGCCAATCATCGAGTTCCCGGAAGCGCTTTTCAGCAATGACCACCTGCAGCTTAGCTTCAGTGCAGTGATACATCACGTTGTTCCAGCGAGCTGCAAGCTGCGGCAAAAAAGCCGGCAGTGTGATGAACCATCGACAACGAGGACAATTCCGGGGACCTCCCGGCGTGGGAGCGTATCGAGGATTAGAGTCATTGCCGATGTTTGGACCACCGTTGTGGCAACCTGACGTTTCCACTTCTGAAGTGTTTCCTCCCACGAGGCAGAGCCCGTCAACCATCACCATCCAGCCGGCGGGTGTACGCATTTGAACGTGTTCCGGAACCGCTGCGGCAAAGCTTGCAGGGCTGTTTGCGATGACATTTCTAACGAGTTGTATGTACTCCGCGTTAGCAAGCCAATCGATGATAGTGTCCCCTGCCGCCTCGTTCAGGCGCTCCACTCCCGCCTGAATGGCTCGCATCGCCTGTTGCACCCCGGGTTTCGTGTAGTACAGCGTCATGACCAAACGACTATGACCAGCAATCTTCTGCAAGATTGCAAGAGGTACCTCACCGTCAATTGCCAAAGCGGTGATAAGGGACACTCGCAGACTGTGCAAAGGAAACAAGGTTCTTATGTTATTCGGCTTGCGCACCGTAAGCTCAGGCAACAGACGAATAGGTCTCCCGCCTGGTAACTTTTCTCCGCGAGCTTCAAGCCGTTGCTCGAGCCTCTGCAAACACAAAAACCACGGACGGTCCAAAACCGTGATGGTCAAAGGAAAATCAGGACGGTCTGTCGTCTCCGGTGTCCGGAATAGAAAGGCCGTGTCCGGATATGCCGCAAGCTGCACGTCAGATTTGACCGGAAGGTGTCTGGTGTCCAAATCCTTCCATTGCGTCAGCTTTCTCAGCGGGTTGTATTTTTCTTGCCACCGGCGCAGCTTCTCGAACCAATAGAAAGGGTTCTGATGACGCGGACCGTCCACCATCCAGGGAACGTCGTATCCCTTCTGATTGCCTTCCTTACCAATGTCTGCCGTCTTGTTCGTGTTGACGTGCAGCAGCAACTTCGCAACTCCATCTGCGATTGCGGTCGGCCTCAAAAAGACACCGTTTGCGTAAGGTTTTGACTCAGACCCGAGCGCGAGGTCACCTTGGTTCAACTTCCACTCACCGCCTTGCCAGCGCCAGGTATCTGCCTCACCCGAGTCAAGCATCCGTACTTGAAATGTACGCAATGGAAGTTGCAGCTTTACCAATAGAGCGACCCACCGCACTGGACTCCACATCTCATAGATGGTCTCTGTCCTATGGCTTCCGTACGCATTGCCAGGTTCAGCCCTAATAACCCGCTCCCTGACACGCCACACACAATCCGGGTCGGACTCGTCTATCAGCTTCTTGTCCACCTCAAACCATATGGGCGCTATCTTATCGACGTCTTCCACATCCTTCTCTGTCGAAACCCCTTGGTGATGCAAGCCTTTGACTATTTCCGCGGAGGTCTTTCCCAAGGCACCTTGGGCCCAAATCCAGTCACAAAAGTTCGGCCCCTCAGCAATCATCTGTCGGAGCTCTTCGATATATCCGTAGGGCAATGTTGCGCGGACGCTTTCAACATGATTCATCAGTCCACTTGCGGACAGACGGGGAACTGGATTTCGAAACGCAGGCGATGTTTCAAGCCGACCAAAGTCATCCTCCTCGCAAAAGTCAGGCTGCGTCAGCACCCATTCGAGAAATGAATAAACCAGGTTGTTAAGAACCACTAGATTTCGCGTGCGAATTTTTCCCCAAGTTGTTTCGTAAAGGTTAGGCACCTTTGTTCGTGAAAGAAAAAGTTCAGCTGGCTCCGCCGGCAGCTTGCACTTGACCAAGAATTCGATGAAATTGTTCACGCCTTGCAGGGCGGCTCCAAGCCCTTGGTCCTTACCTTTGAGCCACTGGACGGCAAGTACACGCCACTTCTCAAGTTCAGGATGTTCCGCAGCAACCCATCCTAACCGCTTATCAGTGCGTCGCACCTCCCCCTTCTTGGCACGCCTTTCACGTGCAACGGCTGCTTTGGACTTCGGCTTCTCGGCCGGAGGCTTAGGATTCTTGAGCAAATGAAAAACGTTTGCTTGACCCCATTTTCGACCAGTCTTTGTGCGAATTTCCTGACTGTTAAGCTTGTCTGCGATTTGCGCGAATGACATTCCAGAATCTTTGTCTTTCTGACACTCAGCTGCCAGGTCTTCACGCCTGCTATCAAACAATGCAGCTACCGTCTTCGCTTTGACGTACGATGCAGGAAGCTTCTTTTTCTTTCTCATATGCGCTTAGTAATACTGAGGTATTGATGTAGATAGCAGGTTTTGCGAGAGCGTCCGGTTCACCTTGACGATTCGATTGCGAAGCTGCGCACTCATTGTGTTCAGTCGGTCAACCGCTTTGGCCAGATGCTCAATACACTCCGCGCGGTCAGCAGCGGTGTATACGTCTTGACTGCTGAGGTCGGCGTGGTGCATAAACCGCCGAATCATCTCCTTGCTGACTCCAGCCTTACGAAGCCGTGTTCCGTAGGCATGGCGATGACCATGAACGTGCGTACCGAAGTGCATAGCTGGGATTAGTCCGATACGACGCACTGCATCCGCGTGAGACTCTTCGAACTTCCCCATTTTGTAGGGGGCACCCTTCGGGTCACGGGCCGTGTTTATAAACGCAAACGGATGATGACGCAAAGCCGGGTCTATACGTTGGACCTGTTCCATGTACAGGTGCCAGATGTCCCAGAAGAGCTCTCCAAACTCCGGCACAAACCAGTACGCTTGTTTGTAATAGCCACCAAATTGCGTCTCGTGCATACCCCCTTTCCAACCAGCCGCAGAGGTGGACAAGTCCCAGTCACGCGGTGCAAGTCCGAACCGCTCAGCTAGGTACTCAGCGCGATTACCTGTCCGCTGATTACCGGCTGCATCGACCCACTTTGGGTCGAGAGGCCCCGCACCCCAAGTGGGATGATGAATGAGCACCAATGCGCGTCCCTTGTGACTTGGGTCCTCCATCACGTCCCAGAGATAGAGATGGAACGGTTCTGACATACGGAAGCCCGCTCCGTTGAGTAGGAGTGTGATGAGCATGTCGCGGTAGTTGTATCTCCGGCCGACTTTGAACCCTTTCAGGATAAGGTCCAGAATCCGGCTTTCAGGAAATGAGCGAGGCACCTCCTGCTCGACCCGCGGCGTCTTGTGCCGGTATCGAGTCCCGCTATGCTGGCCAGGAGTACGACTCGTTTCCTGAACTGTGGACCAGGTGTGCCCAAGGAAAGCAGAGTTCCGCCGATATATGTAAGCCGCTTCGGCCAATCGCCGGTCGTATCGACTTCCCTTCCAAGTTTCCGCTGGATTGCGCTTACCGGGATACTTGTTTGCCCACCAGGTGAAGAAGTCTGTGAGGTTGCTAATGATGCGACCCGATTCGCCGAATCGTCGGGCGGTCCACCATAGGCCGCTAGGGTCCTCTCCCGTGACGCTGATAGACCCTGTGAGCAGACGCTGCCGGAAGTTTACAAATACGGCTTGCTCATCGCCGTAGCCGGGGTGGGCGTCTACGTAATCCAAGAACAACCGCACCGCGCGGATTACCTTCAGCATCCAGGCCGGACTGCGAGAATCCCAGTGTTCAAGCAGGTAGTCGACTAGCACCTCGACCGGGCCGTTCATGGTCAGGAGGATTGGAATCACGTACGAGATACCAGTCTCGTCGGTGAATACGCGCCCTCGGGCGACCGTTGACTCAAACACGGACGTCACCGCACGGGCCAGCTTGGAAAGGGGTCACGCGGCTGGCCAGTAGGACCGCTGGCCCGCCGAAAGCGGTGGCACAGTTGAGCTTCTCACGGTGGCCTGTCGTCTCGCGCAGCGACCAGGAACGCCTCAGGATGCGCCAGAAGGCCCGTGACACAGCGCGTCCACGGGCCGCTGACCTCTTTTCGCCGCCACAAATCTTGCTAAATCCCATTTCGCGAACCTCTCAACGCTATCTACTCATATATAGAGAGGTTTGCTCGCGGTTGGAGCGAAGAGACGACGGTCAGGTCAAGAACAGTTTCAATTCGGCATTGCGCCTGGAAATAAATTAGCAGATAAACAAAAATTTATCAAACTTTTTCAAAGCCGAATCAGCATCGCATTTAACGGTATACTGTTAAAAAATTAGCGTCTCATAGTTAACATAAACACAAGTCTGTAGTTATTCACAATCTAAATAGCAGCGCCCGAAATCCCTTTCTAGCAGGGCGATTGCGGCTTGCAGCCAACGTTTTCATGAGTGAACAAAGAGCAATTATTTACTCAATATATTTTTAGTGATATATGTGTAATTCGCATACGCGCTTTTTACAGATATACGCACGGCCAGGCTTTAAGATTTTCTGGGCATCACCGCACCGACCGCAGGCGCTCCGCGGGGCGGCGACGCAAAATCATTTCAGCGCCGCCACCGCGTTTCGCAGGTGGTCACGCGCCGCGTCAATCTTGTCGGGGTGCGTTTTCTCGTTTAGGTCAGCACGGTCCTTCTCGCCCAAGAAATACGCCACGCGGTCCGGTTCCTCTTTGCGTGGATGCGGGATGCCATGAAGCACTCGTTCCTTGTTGATGAAGCCCTCGTTGGTCAGCCATTCGACGCCTCTCGACGCGGCCGCTCCCACCGTGATGAAGACTGCTTCTGGCATGGCTTTGGCCATTTTCCCGAAGTAGCTTCGCATTTGCAGGCGCAGCATCGGGTCTTTTTCAGGATGCCATCCGGCCCTGAAGTTCTCCCCGTTTTTGAACACGGGAAACTGAAGCACCGACGACACCTGCAACAAGTCGCCCGCTTCGCCGAACAAGTCTGCACTGGAGCTCAGACTCAACCACTGATGCACGCCAATATGGTCAAGGAGCGCAACGACGCGTTGGCGCGTCACCCCGGCAAAGGCGGCCGCGAGATTGGCGCGGCGTAGCACCTCAGAGGCGGGAGCACCCTCAAGCAGTGCGCCGTTCGCCTCGGTCAACGCAATGTCCGCCTGTGCCTTCCAAGGAGTGGCGTCCACGAGCACGAGCTTCGCCGACGGGTTCACCCACCCGAACGGCGCGTAATACACCACCAGGTCGCCGTTTTTGTGCATGCGGAGAGATGCAGATTGCGGGTCGCCTTGTGGGCCTCGGTAGTCCCGGATTGCAGATTCGTACTTCTCGAAAAGCTCGAAATTCACTGTGACTGGTCCATATTTGTTGTTTTGTGTAGCGCGGCGATGCGTTGTGCATTGCGATGCGCGAATCCAGCAGAGGCGCGCGTTGGCGCCGCCAACATATGAGAGATATTCAGCACGGTGACAAAGGCATGTGCGAATGACGGGAGGGCGTTCTGTTCAAACGCGCGGCCACCGCGCTGAAATTATGACAGCACCGACCATCGTGTTGGGCGCTTCGTTGGCCACGAGCGACTTTTTCATCGCAGGACGGGCGCAAAGGCGTAGCTCGGTTTGAGCGACCAGTGGAGGGGCGATGCGCGGTTACGTAGCGAGGAAAGGTCTCGCGGTCTGGGCGACCCCGAAGGAAGCTGGCACTGATTCCCGCGACCTGGCAATGAAAACCGCGCTGAGTTTACAATGGCGACCAACCTATACGGCAGGTACACCAGCTGACCAAAATCCGGACCAAATGACTGCTCTGCAATCCGTCGCTCCGACCGCGAAATCATGCGCACCTCGCCGAACCTTGAGTTCGGCGGAACGGTTGCGGCAACCGTCAACGACTTGGGGCCCGCGTCGCTTAGAGCTGGCCCGTGAGCAGTTGATGTAACAGAGCGACATGGTGATAAATCTGCCGCTCTGTGTGCTAGAAGAAGCGGCCCGGGAAAATACATCTACGAAGAAAAGAACGTGTACCTACATCGAATCAGCAGTGAAAACTTCCGTGTGTTTGGCTCTAAGGAAGGCGGCACGGATTTGCAACTCGAGTTCGCTCCGGGTCTCAATGTGCTTGTCGGCGAGAACGACGCAGGTAAGACCTCGGTCATTGATGCAATTCGGCACGTACTGCTGACCACGAGCTATGAATACTTGAGAATTCAAGAGCACGACTTCCATATCGAAGGGGACACTCGCGCGAAAAAACTCTGGCTCGAAGCTGAGTTCCGCGGCTTGTCGAAGGAGCAACGGGCGACAGTCGTTGAATGGCTGACGTACCCGCCTTCAGGCGACCCCTATCTTGTCGTCCACGTAACCGCAAAATTCGGTAAACCGATTGGTCGAAACCGCGGGAATGTCGTCACCGTCGTGATGTCCGGGCACGCAGGTTCGGGTGTCGAAATTGGCAGCGCAGTGCGCGACCTCATCCGCGCTACTTATCTGAGACCGCTACGTGACGCGGAAGCTGAATTGCGCGCGGGCCGCCAGTCTCGCCTTTCGCAAATCTTGCAGGCTCACAAGAACATCGTAGGCCAGGACCTTGACGATTTCGACCGTGACGATGCGGCCAAGCAACCGACGACGCTTGTCGGATTTATGCAGCAGGCTCAGCATCGAATCTCTTCAAGCGAGGTTATTAAGGCTGTACAGCAAGAGGTTAACGACAAGCACCTTGCGCGGGTCTCGTTTTCCGGCGACCAGCTATCGTCGCGCATTGGCATCTCATCAAAGATGTCACTTCTCCAAATCCTGGAGAAGCTGGAACTTGCTCTTTTGCCACCAATCGGAGTCTCGGAATTCGAACAATGTGAGCGTGGTCTTGGCTATAACAATGTCCTCTTCATGTCGGCGGAGCTTGTTCTCCTAAGCGAAGGCGAGGAACTTGCTCTCCTGCTGATTGAAGAGCCCGAAGCGCACATTCATCCGCAGCTACAAGGCCGCGTACTTGAGCTATTCCGTGAACACGCGGAGCGCACGGAGCAGCCCGTACAGGTGCTGATAAGCACCCACAGTCCCACGCTCGCTTGCGCGGCACCGGTTGAAAGCACAATTTTGATGGTTAAGGGTAAGCCTTACCCTTTAAGAAAAGGCCTCACGAAACTCGAAGATGGAGACTACGCTTTCCTTCAGCGCTTTCTCGACAGCACAAAGGCGAACCTTTTCTTTGCTCGCTCTGTCGTCATTGTTGAAGGCCCAGCCGAAGCTATTCTGCTCCCGACACTAGCCGCTCAGTGCGGATTGTCGTTCTCAGAACACGGCGTGTCCATCGTCAACGTCGGCACAGTCGGCCTGTTCAGATACGCGCGCATCCTCCAGCGCCAGAACGATGAGCTCCTTCCTATCCCAGTCGCATGCATTACTGACCGCGACATCGTTCCGGCACACATCGACTATGTTGAACGCCCGACAAAAGGAAAGCGATTTCTTGACCAGTACACGGCTCCTGAGATTGTTGACCACGTGAAACGGAAAGAGAAACGTGCCGAAGGCGGTTCCACCAAGGTTTTCGTCTCAGACGCCTGGACGTTGGAATACGACATGGCCGCGTCGGGTTGCGCAAAGCTGCTTCACGATGCCGTCGCATTGGCAAAGAAAGCTGGCGACGATGGCTTTCTGACGCAAAAAGAAATTGAAACTGAGCTGACGTCGGCTAAGTTGGTCTGGGACGGCTACATCAAAGACGGGACAGCCTCGCACGAAATCGCTGCGAACGTCTACAAGCCGCTGCAGACGAAACAAGCGTCAAAAGCCATCACAGCTCAATTTTGCGCTCATCTACTCAAGACTGGTAATTACGGCTCGGGCCCAAGTCTTTTGGCGTCGCTCCCAACCTATCTCCAGAGTGCGCTTCATTATGTGACTACAGACAGCCTGACGCCGCCCGCCACAACGTCGGCAACCGGCGCGACATCCTCGGTGGGTGAGAGCGTTGTAGCTTCGCCGGGGCCCACGCCGTGAGCATCCCCGCTATTACTGAGAAAGACATCGACGAACTGCAAGGCGAGTACCCTTCGCTGGACTTTTCGCACCCTGAGCGCCAAGCCGTTCTGTTGGCCGGTGGCACCGGGGACGTCCAGGCGGCACCTGGAAGTGGCAAGACGACACTCTTGGCCGCGAAGTTATCCATTCTGGCGAAGAAATGGCAGCACGCGAACCGAGGAATTTGTGTCGTCTCCCATACGAACGTTGCTCGCGAGGAGATTGAGGCGAGGCTCCGTGAAAGCCGCAATGGGACGCTCCTTTTCTCGCATCCGCACTTTATCGGGACAATCCAGACGTTCATTCACAAATTCGTGTCGTTACCGCTGCTCCGAAGCTTTGGCATCGAAGTGCGAGTGATTGACGACGACGAGTGTCGACGGGTTGCAGAGCTACGAATCGACGCGAACTATAAGCTGGCGGCTTTGGCCAGAAATTCGCCGAACAAGTACGCCCCTGCGATGCAGTCGCTGCGCTACATCGGTCCGAAGTTGGAGCTATCGTGCGCCGATGGAACTCTACCGGGCAAGACTGCACCCACCTATCCCCTTATTTTAGGCTTGAAGAAGTCACTGACCAAAGACGGAATCTTTCGCTACGACGACATGTTCGCCTTTGCTCAATATGCGTTGGCGAAATATCCCGCGCTCTCGGAAGCTTTGGGGCACAGATTTCCGCTCGTGTTCGTCGACGAAATGCAGGACACTAGCGACGCACAAGATGAGCTTCTCAAGGGCGCTATGGGCGCTGGAAGTATCTTCCAACGCTTCGGCGACGTGAACCAGCGCATATTGCGGAATGGCGACACAACTGCCGCAGCGTTCCCACTGCCTGATTCGCTGCCGGTATCGACAAGTAAACGCTTCGGCGCCAGCATAGCGGCCGTTGCTAACAGCTTGCGCGCGTTTGGCGAGGACATTGTCGGGGACAATATCGAGAGCACTCTCCCTGTCACGCTTTTCACTTTTGGTGACGAAAGCGTGAAGGCCGTCATACCTGCTTTTGCAGAGAAAGCCGTCCAGTTAGTGCCGGCCGCCGAAATCGCGCGATACGGTATCAAGGCCGTAGGTCAACGAAAGGATGAAACGACTACGGCTGGCTGTGGACGGTTCCTCGGGGACTACGCTGATACCGATGCTCCCACAGCCGGAAAAGCCTCATACATAGTGAATTTGCACAGGGCCATGCAGATGGCCGCAGCCGCGCGCGCAGAAGCCCGCAATCTCGCGGACGCGGCGTCGCGCACGCGAGTTGCGCTTCTTCACCTTTTGCGCGACTTGGGCTGGTTGCCAGCGAAGGAAGCAAAGACTTGGCGCCAGCTGGAAGCCTACGCTGAAGTGTCGGCTTTTCGCGAGTCTAACGCGATGGTTGAGAACCTGCTGCATATGCCTACGCCATCCGTCGTTGAGAGCGAATGGGACGTCGTTCTGAGCGGCGTGGCCGTGCGTTTGTCGGCGATTGCTGGCCAAGTCATCACGCTTGATGACCTGCGCGAGCGTGAAATCAGTCGGTTCAGCGCGTCGCAGCCAGCATCCCTAAGCCTCGCTCAAGCTCGGACTACGGTACGCGGTCCAGTTGTCGAGACTATTGCAGCGGTCAAAGGCGAAACCCACGCAGCAACATTGGTCCTCGAATGCGTCTACAACCGTAAGTACGATGTCACCGCGTCACTGCCGTTTTTATGCGGAGAAAAATCGAGCCTTACCGAAACGGATGGCAACACATTAAGTCGCCTTCACAGTCTTTTTGTAGCGGCGACGCGCCCGCGACATTTCTTGGCGTTCGCCATCCATCAGCAAAGGCTAACTGCTGCGCATCGAAGTCGCCTCGAAGCACTGGGTTGGGTTGTAGAAGATGTGACATGAATCGTCAATTGCCCACTTCAATCGTCGTACCGGCCACGGCAAGCTCGGGCGCCGGGCCGGCGTTTGAGTTTGATGGGCTACCAAGTGCATGGGCACGGTAGCATATCGACGCCGTGGCGCAAATTGCCGCGCATGGTGCGCTGTATTGATAGTGGGCGACCGACACTCGCGATATGCAAAGCGGATACCGGATGTCGCAGTCGTCTAACCTATAGTAGGGCTTCAGATGACCCGCGTCGACTGATGGGGTGTTGCGTTTCGGACAATATCGGAAGCCCACAAACGGGTCTGAAAGTGCAACCGCATCGAATCCGTGCGCTCTCGGTAGGTAACCGCATGAAGCGAAGGCTAAAATAGCGTTTCGCTGACCGACCCGACGGAGCCGAACGACATGCTCCCAGCGGCCATGTCCGTCCTACCGCGCTTTTTCTGTTGACTACGCTCGTGCCGTCGAACCGGCAGTGAATGCCACGTTCGACTACCTGCAAATAGAAATCGCAGACGGTTGTCGGTGCCCTGAACCCTAAGCGTTCTACCTTCTCTCTATGATTTCATTCCAGCAGGCTGTCAGCCTTCGCGAGATTGAGGCCGAGTACGATGCGGTTGGCCGCGAACCGATTTTGCGGATTCCGCTCGCTCTTCGGTACGGCGGTGCAGTTGGCGTTCCATCGGCGCTGATGCAGTACGTCGCGACGTGGTCGCGCCTTCACGCTAATTCTGCGCTTCGACTATACGGAAACGTTGACAGCAATCCAATGGAAGCCTTGGCGCAAGAGCCGCACGGGTTGGTTTCCACCTATTTCGCCGGCTCGGTCGAAGTGCCGGGACGTGAAGACCCGTTATCGACACGGGAGGCACTTTCATTTGGCGTCGGCAGAATCCAGGCCATGCAGGAGAGCCAGTTCCGCGACACGATGCGCGGCAGGGGAGTCTTCCTCTGTTGCTTTGCGCGGGCGAAAAACGAATATCTCCTTCCGTTTTACAGCCGGCCGCATCCCAGTGGGCTGCGCTCGCGCGCGGACTTTGTCCAACTCACCTCGAAGATAATCAGTGCATGCGCTCCCGCGGCGGAATGGAAAGTTACCGAGCAAGACAACACCGCGATTGGGACGTTGATTTACGAGCTCTTCAAGAACACAGACGAGCACGCCACGGTCGACGCGGAAGGGAAGCCGTACGTCAGAAACGTACGGGCTCTCATGGCGAAGTTCATTTCCTATGACCGCGATGCTCAACACGAGCAGGTGGTCTCCGACGACGCGGCATTCAGCGAATACCTGGCAGAGCATTCTGCAGCCCATGCGGCAGCGGCTCCTGGCGGAGACTCCCCGCTTCAGCGTACGTCGTTTTTAGAGTTGACAGTGCTCGACACCGGACCAGGTCTCGTCCGTCGCTGGATGTCACGATACGGTGCGCCGTCGGCAGGAGCTCTTTCCATTGACGAAGAGGTCGACATCGTTAAGCGTTGCTTTGCTCTGCACGAAACAACGAAGGAAACGAATGCAAGCGGTGGCGGGCTTACCTATGTACTCAAGACACTGAGCGAGTTGAACGCGTATCTTCGCCTCCGCACAGGACGGATTTGTCTCGTCCAAGATTTTTCGAACACGCCCGCCGGTGCGTTCGAGCCAACGCACTGGCTGGAAAACCAGCGAGAACTGAGCCACACAGCAGGCGCCTCGTACTCCATTGTGATTCCCATGACGACGGCGGTGTCGCGATGAAGGGGTTTTTTGCGTTTGATTGGGTACTCGAAAGCAGTTCGCCGGCCCGAAACTTCCATTTCCTCTTCAAGCCACCAGGCACGTTCAACGTAGAGAACCTGGCAGATGCCATTGAGGCTGGCTTGCAGGGCATAAATCCGCCCGACGTGGTCGCAATCATCTGCGAATCAGAGGAAGCGACTGGGGTGAAGCAGGCTTTCGAGCAACCGCTGCTCGTCCAGGCATCGAACCGTACGTCGACCAAGGTTTGTCTTTGTATCTGCTCATTTGGCCACGACGGGACCATCAAGCAGGTGGATGCGCTCACCAACCCCGTTGCTGACCTCGAACGCTTGTTCCGTGGCCAGACCGCAGCCATCCGAAACGCGGGCCTCAAAGAACTGTTTTCGGCTAAGCACGTCTCCGTCGTTGCGCCGCCAGGGTTCACCTTCGTCAAACCGTCTCAGAAGCGCTCAACACACTTCTTGCGCGCCGAAGAAGCGTTGACTGAAGTTGAAGGAGTCCAGTTCCTCGCATTCGCCCTTCTCGAAAAGCTTTGCAATCGCGCCCGGAAAGTTGGAGCGAAGCTCGATGTCATTTTCGTCGACACGATGGGAATTGCTGCGGTGGCCTATGCGCTGCGTGACATGTACTGCACGTTGTTCGACGTTCCAAAGCCTCGCGTGGTCACGTTCCATTCTCATGAGGGGATAGACGAAATCGATGCGCCGCTTCATGGCACGTCGTTCACGCTCATCTCGGCATCATCGTCGATGAATCTGGAGCGAGATTGGAAACAAAAGGTGAAATGCGACCCAACCGAGGTCGTCACACTTCTAACGCTCCAGGACGCGAAAGACGCCCAGGATGCCCTATTTGCACTTCCGGCTCCCGTAGGCCTAGATGACAAACCGCACCATAAACACCTGAAGGACCTGCCAATCGTCGGCGAGCGCTTCGCTCCAGAAGACTTGTTGCCGAAGTCGGTCCTGCTCCGAAAGAAGGAACATCGACTGCAGGAAGTCTCTGATTTCTGCAAGGCCTTCGGTCTGACCGGCGCGCTCGCTGTTCAGGCCCGTGGCCCGATTCCTACCGCGAAGGTACGCCCGATTTATCTCGATGGACGGAAGCTGTTGGGTAACCTTGGTTTCAAGCACTTCGCTGACAAGCTGGTGAGTCAGCAAACCCCCGCGTCGGTGAGCGCCATCGTTTATCAAGATGATGAAGCGTCGCGTGAGATTGCAAAACACTGTGCTGAGCGGTTGCAGGCGGTCATGAATCGAGCGACTCCACTCACTCTGATGAGCGATACCGAAATCGAGTCTGGCGATGCCAAACTGGATAGCATCACCGGGATTCTAGTGGTTGCGGCCGTGGTCGGGCGTGGCACGCGCCTCCTTTCGATAAGCCGGGATTTACGTCACATCCACTCAGGCGCGCGCACCTACTTCATCGGAGCACAGATTGCGGAGACCGCAGCTCAGCTCTCAGCGCTTCCGTTGAATCTCAAACACTCGGCTTCAGGGGCGGAAATCAGAATCGAACGATTCTTGGGCGTCGCTGTTGGGCAAGGCATCGAGGAGTCGTTCGAGGAAGAATTGCAGGCTTTCCGGAATATTCAACAACAGTTAGGTGGCCCATTCGCCGTACGCCTCGAGCGCCTTGCGGGCTCCGCGAACGGCTTAGGGAACGCGGTCTTCATGCCGAGAGACGACAGCCTCGTTGAAGATATGCGACTTCGTCCAGATTTCGCGTATTGGGACGGTTTTTACGAGGAAGCGAACGACACAAACGCTGCTGTTATGGCGACAGCCGGCGCGCTTCTCCAGAATGCTAGAGAGGGGAAAAAATTTGCTAGTGAAATCAACCGGCTCGCCACCGACGCATTCCAGCAGGTCATCCTCAATCCAGAGAACTTTACGCGGTATAACGACGGCGCAATCCAAGCGGCACTGTTGCGCTGTGCGCGACCCAGCGAGCTGGACTACTCGCGGGAAGCGGGTGCCAGCCAGTTCATGTTGGACCTGCTGGCAAACATCTTCGAGCAGCACAACCGGCGACAAGGCGAGGCAGCGTGCGAGTTTGCGTTCGCGCTTTACACACGTAAGTTGCGTCTCCAGCAACAGCACCTTGATGAGCTAAAGATTCGCATCAGGTCGAAGC
>WNGR01004535.1_pt2 | contig 15457 bp, 14 predicted proteins | sample 5407581 | NCBI WGS metagenome assembly WNGR01 (sample SAMN13153383, study PRJNA577476) | soil metagenome | isolation source: 80 cm soil or saprolite under Garry oak tree replicate 2 | place: USA:California | collected 2016-06-15
AGTACAATCGTGGCATCCCCGGAGTGTACCCCGGCATTTTCGATATGTTCCGAGATGACGAAGGCCTTGACTTCGCCGCGCTGTGCCACCGCGTCAAGCTCAACTTCCTTGACCTTCTTCAAAAACTTCGAGACGGTCACCGGATATTCCGGAGAAACCGCCGCCGCTTCCTGGGTGTACTGGTCCAACTCTTCTGGCGTATAACAGACCTTCATGGCGTTGCCGGAAAGCACATACGATGGTCGTACCAGCACCGGATAGCCCACGCGCTGCGCGAAGCGGTTCAGTTCGTCGCGATGGACCAGGCTTTTCCACTCCGGCTGGCGAATGCCCAGTGTATCCAGCAGCTTCGAGAACTTGTTGCGATCTTCCGCCTGGTCGATGTGCGCCGCGTCGGTACCCAGCAGTCGAATGCCGTACCTCTGCAGCGCCTTTGCCCGGTTATTGGGAGTCTGCCCGCCAACCGAGACGATGACGCCGTGAGGCGCTTCAAATTCGCAGATGTCGGCGATGCGCTCAAAGGTGAGTTCTTCAAAGTATAGCCGGTCCGATGTGTCATAATCCGTTGAAACGGTTTCGGGATTGCAGTTGATCACGATAGCGCGTTTGCCGTACTTTTTCAGCGCCTCGACCGTGCTGACGCTCGTCCAGTCAAACTCTACCGACGAGCCAATGCGAAACGGGCCAGACCCAAGAATAACACTCCCAGCGTTTTACGCAGCGCGCGTATCTCCAACCCGCTCTTTCCCACCAGCTCCCCAATGCGCTTATCCGAGATTCCCACCTGTTTCAACGCCCACAGGCGTGCTGCCGTGAGCTGTCCGTCGTTCTGAAGCGCCTGCTCAATGTCAACAATGTGTTGAATTCTCTGTAAGAACCAGGGGTCAATCCCCGTAATCGCCGCGATCTGTGAAAGCGAGATACCGTGACGCATCGCCAACGCCAGCGCGAACATGCGCCTGGGCGTGGGAGTATAGAGGTACTTTGTGATGGTCTCGGCTGCGTTCTCATTGCCCCCGAAGATTTTCTCCGCTGTCGCGCCCTCGAAATCCAGGTCTAACATGCGAATGGCTTTTTGATAGGCTTCTTCAAAGGTCCGACCAATCCCCATGACCTCGCCGACCGATTTCATGCCCGTCCCGATGGTTTCATCCACCCCTTTGAACTTCTCCATGTCCCAGCGCGGGATTTTCACCACCACGTAGTCGAGACTGGGTTCAAAACATGCCTGTGTGACCCCCGTCACGCGGTTGGTCAGTTCGGTCAATCCATAACCCAGCGCGAGCCTGGCGGCAACGTAGGCCAGGGGATAGCCGGTGGCTTTGCTGGCCAGCGCGGAACTGCGCGAGAGCCGCGCGTTGACTTCGATGACATAGAACTCGGAGGTTCGGGGATGCAGGGCAAACTGGACGTTGCATTCCCCCACGATATCCAGGCTTCTCACAATGGCGGTTGAGGCCGCGCGCAGCGTATGGTACTCGACGTTGGTCAGCGTCTGGCTGGGCGCGATGACGATGGATTCGCCGGTATGGATGCCCAGCGGGTCCATATTCTCCATGTTGCAGACGGTAATGCAGTTATCGTAGCTATCGCGCACCACCTCGTACTCAACCTCTTTGTAGTGATGCAAATAGCGCTCGATCAAGACCTGAGGAGCAAAGGCGAGCGCGCCCGTCACAATCTGTTCCAACTCTTCAGGGTTATGCGCGATACCCGATCCCTGTCCGCCCAGCGCAAAACCGGCTCGTACCATCACCGGAAAGCCAATCTCCGCCCCGATGCGCAGGGCATCTTCAAGTGTTTCCGTGCTGCAGCTCTCCGGCGTTGGGAGACCTATCTCGTGTAGATGCTGCGCGAATGCCTGTCGATCCTCGGTCAGCATAATGGCAGAGATGGGCGTTCCCAGGATATGCACGTTGTACCGTTCTAGCACCCCGCTCGAAAATAGCTCGATGCCGCAGTTGAGTGCTGTTTGTCCCCCGAAGGAGAGCAGGATGCCATCGGGCCGTTCTTTTGCGATAATCTTCTCCACGAAAAAAGGGGTAACAGGCAAAAAATAGACCTCGTCGGCCAGCAGCTTCGAGGTCTGAATAGTTGCGATATTGGGATTGACTAAGATCGTCTGGACCCCCTCTTCGCGCAAGGCCTTGAGCGCCTGTGAGCCGGAATAGTCAAATTCGCCGGATTGCCCAATTTTGAGCGCGCCCGCCCCCAATACCAGCACTTTGTGTAGCTTGTCCACGTTAGCCCCTTACCTTCAGGAGAAAGTAGTCGAAAAGCCACTCGGTATCCGTTGGACCCGGCATGGCCTCTGGATGAAACTGTACCGAGTAAAAGGGATACTCGATATGCTGGAGGCCCTCATTGCTGCCATCGTTGGCGTTGACAAACCAGGGCGTGAAATCCGGCGGCAGCGTTCCCACCGCGAACCCGTGATTCTGCGTGGTGATATAGCAGCGTTTTGTCCCATGCAGCATGCAGGGCTGATTCTGGCTGCGGTGCCCAAATTTCAGTTTATACGTATCGCCGCCCGCCGCCAGTGCCAGCAGTTGATGTCCCAGGCAGATGCCAAAGATGGGAATGCGGCGTTCTAATGCAGTGTGAATGGTCGAAATGGTTTTGGTCGCCATCTTTGGATTGCCGGGGCCATTGGATATCACTATCCCGTCAAAGGCGAAATCCGTCGTTGGCGCGAAGAGATCGTAATCCCACGGCACGGTGATCACGCGCACATTTCTCGCGAGCAGGCAGCGCGCAATATTGCGCTTGGCGCCGCAGTCAATCAGCACGATGGTGGTATCACCCGTCCCTTGCTCCAATACCTGTCGTGTCGAGACACGCGCCACCAGGTTGTCATCATTGGGATCATAGAATGGAACATCGCTATCGAAAACGATCTTGCCCAGCATAACTCCGTGCGCGCGAATATGCTGGGTGAGCAAGCGCGTATCTTTGACTTCCAGGGCCGGAATCTTTTCTCGCCGCAGCCATGTTCCCAGGTTCATAGTACTCTGGGCGTGAGAAGGTATGTCGATATAGTTGGACACGATCAGGCCGGCCACGTGTATGCGGTCGTCTTCCCATCTCCCCGGCTCGGGTACGCCGTAGTTCCCCACGATAGGATAGGTCATAGCGAGTATCTGGCCCGCAAACGAGGCATCGGTCAGCGCCTCTGGATAGCCAACCATGCCGGTGCCAAAGACCACCTCACCCGCCGTTGGCCCAACAAATCCAAAGGAAGTTCCCTCGAAGCTTGTCCCATCTTCCAACACCAGCTTCCCCGTGCGCGGATACACGCTGCTCAACCATGTCTCGAGCGTACTCTGCTCTTCAACCAGCAAATTGCGACCCATCAAACTATCGTGTGCTGTCATCTTACATTGCCTTTCATAACAGTGAAGCGTTTCTGCATGCGAACGAGTATTATGCCCTCCCAAGCATCAGCGCCAGTAATGCCATACGAATATACAGGCCATTGCGAATTTGTGAGCGGAAGTATACTGCTCGCTCATCTGCATCCACTGCCGGGTCAATCGTACTCACCCTGGGCAGCGGATCCATGAGAATGATATCGCTGCCCGCGCGGTTATGCAGTAGTTCGGGCGTCACAACAAACCCCTGTTTCATCACCGTTTCATATTCGTGCAGGGAAGCGAAGCGCTCCTTCTGAATGCGCGTCCAGTACCAGAGGTCGCAACTCCCCGGTATATCTTTCTCACTATTTATTTCTACGATGCGGACACCCCGCTCGCTCCAATAGTAGAGATCAGCCCGCCTGAGCCGCAGTTGTTCCGGCGACAACATATACACCGTATTGTTCTCAAACAGTGAAAGCCCCCGGATGAGCGAATGGATCACGCGGCTGTTCAACGGATCGCCTGCCAGCAGACAGGTCAGGTTATTCAGCCTCCCAAAGCGTTCATAGATGGTATACAGATCAAGCAATGTCTGCGTCGGATGCTCATTGTTGCCATCCCCGGCATTGATGATCGGAATGCAGGTAGCTGTATCCGCCGCGATTTGCGCTGAACCCGCCAGCTTGTGCCGCAGCACGATGGCATCGGAATAGGCCTCAAAGGTACGAATAGTATCCTCAAACGTCTCCCCTTTATTGACTGACGAGACGGTTTCCGGGTTCTGTATCTCGATCGTTTGCCCTCCCAGGCGTTTGATCGCCGATACAAACGAAGCGAACGTGCGGCTCGATGGCTCAAAGAAGAGCAATGAAACCATGTATCCTGCCAGTAGAGATGAAGGTTGATGCTTGACCACCAACTGTTTCATCTCGTCAGCCAGGTTGAACAGCCTATGCAGATCACCGGCAGCAAACTGGTCAAGCGAAAGAATATCTTTCTGCTCGAAGTTGCCGTTAATCATCTGAGGATGTTCAGCAAACGGCCGGATTTCATACTGCGGATACGTCGGATACGTTGTCGTCTGGTTCATGCTACCTCCAATGAATACTACATACATCGGGTTGACAGGTCATCCATTGTTTCCAGGCTAGCTCAACAAGTTTTTAGTCCTATTGAACTTTCAGAGAGTGCCGCATGTATCTTACGCCCGGTACATACATATGGAACCAAACAGGTCAAAAAAAAACCTCATCCCCGAATCAACGGGATGAGGAAGAATCACTCTCCGGTATTACAACACCGGGTCCCTCAATGGGATAGAGAAGGCGACATCTCCGCCATTTCATTATCTCCATCAGCTGGTCCCAGTGCATACAAGTCATGAACATACAACGCCTTTTCCACAGAGTGGAACAATTAGAAACCTGTCTCAAATTGTTAGAAGTATACACAGTCATTTCCAAAAAGTCAAGGAAAATTGTCCTCAAATTTTTGTCGGCCATGATGAAGTTATTCCCTCTCAGGTGATTGCTAATCCGTGCAAAAAGTAGGATAATGCAACTGCCTGCTACTGATGTGAGTGAAGTTGTATACTGAGCCTGAGATAGCTTAAAAATAAATCAATATGCTTCCCGAGGGAAGAGGGAAAAGACAAATCATGAAACATATCGACGATTTCACCATCCATCGTTTTCGTGGTATGCGAGAAGCAAAGCTTGAAGCTCTTGGCCAGATAAATCTTCTGGTGGGCGGCAATAATTCTGGTAAAACAAGTGTGCTGGAGGCGATTTCTCTTTTCTGCGATCCACTGAATCGACGTAATTGGTCAAACGTCGCTTCTGCCAGGGAGACTGGCTCTTTAAGGTCGAACCTTAGTATCAGTTTAAATGATCGCCTTTTATGGCTTTTTCCTCATGATGGACTGTATCCACGAGAGGACCTTTTTCCTCATGACAAGCTATTTCCTCAAGAGGATAGTGCTGAATTGTCGCTTTCTGCATCAGGTTCATTCCCTCCAAAAAATGTAATGGCTCGTCACGAGAAATTCTCGGAAGTGATAAAGGAGCGTATTCCAGGGTACGCTGTGGGAGAGGATGTTGGACAAAGGGATGACTCCAGTTACGTAGAGAGAGAGAGAGAAGTGGAGGGTATCAGAATTGAAGCAAATGTCTCTTTAAGAAATGATGCAAATGCTGTCCCAGAGGAGTTACTGACAAAAACGTTTAAATTTCCTGATTATGGTGTGCTTCCCAGGGAAAGTGAAGGCACACGAGAAATACGCTCACTTCCTGTCCGCTCAATTAATGGATGTTCGCATCGTTCCAGTGAGGTATCCTCTGCATTATGGACAGATGTCATTTATGATGATGCAAAATTACAAACTATAAAGCTCCTGCAGCTTTTTGACCCAGATATTCAGGATGTGGATATTGTTGCACCCGGAGAACTGGCCCCATCAATTTCTGTAAAGCATAAGAAGTTGGGACGCGCCCCATTAAGCGCTTTTGGCGATGGTTTACGCCGCGTATTTACCTTAGCATCAGCAATTCCAGGTGCGAAGGATGGCTTATTACTTATTGATGAATTAGAAATTGCCGTTCATACTCGCATGCTTGAGAAAACGTTCAATTGGTTGGTCGAATTCTGTTGTCAATACAATGTTCAGCTATTCGCGACGACTCATAGCTTAGAAGCTGTAGATGCAATCATAGACGCATGTAAAGATAAAGAGATCGATCTTGTTGGCTATCGCTTACAAAGGGACGACGTAGAAACTACCACAAAAAGATTTGACAAAGAATACCTTAAACAACTACGGGAGGAATTGGGGGTAGACCTTCGATGGTGAATGTTAAATATTGTATTTTGGGGGTTGAAGGGCCACATGATCAAGCTTTTGTAGGTAAGCTACTCAAGCAGCACAGATTGGCTGAGTTCAATGGTCAACGTAAATCGCTAGATGCCTTTTGGGAAAAGTTTATTCCTACCTATCCAAGAAGTGGGAGGTTGCACGATCGGCTGGATATGCCCTCTATATTTTTTTCTTCGACACATTCAATAGCGGTATATCAAGGTGGAGGGAGTGAATTGTGTAAAAATCTGAAAGGGAGAATAAGAGAACATGACCCTTATGTCAAAGATATTCATGCATTTGGGCTTATTTTAGATGCTGATAAATTTAACCCACAACAAAAAGCAACAAAGAATGCTAAAGAGTTGCGAGAAATTTATCCTGGTTTGGTTGACGAACCAGGAAAGGTCGTAGCCGGTAAACCTCGAACAGGTATTTATGTCTTTCCCGAAGTTGCTCTTCTCGGTGAATTTCTCAAAGACCTACTGGAACTGCCGGAGAGTTAAGCTGTATCTGTCAGCCTTTGTTACAAAGTTTTGAAATGTTTCAGAGGGCTTGGCTAATCTATGGCAATCTCTCCCATTCTATGCTAAAATCGCCTCGAATCTAGAAGATTACTCGATCAAGGAGACCATTTATTTGACGACGCACGATAGACGTTACGTAATCATTGGCAATGGAATAGCAGGCACAACTGCCGCAGATATATTACGCAAAAATGACCCGAATTGCAGCATTCAACTCCTCACCAATGAACCCTACCCGCTCTATAATCGCGTTTCCCTCCCGCGCTTTTTGCAGGGCGTGATCGTAGAGCAGAAGGTCATGATACGCGACTTTGCCTGGCATGAGCAGCGCAACATTCAACTGATCACCGAAACGATGGTCGCAAATGTCGATACCGAAGAACGAGTTGTAACCACCGAAGATGGAACCGAACTTCCCTACGATGCGCTGCTGGTCGCAACCGGAGGATGGGCCAATCCCTTGAGCGTGCCGGGTGTGAAGGGCACCCAACATATTTATAACTTCGTCACACTCGACGACACCAAGACCATCATTGCGCGCATGCTCGAATCGCGTACCGCGCTGGCTTACGGCGGCAGCTTTATTTCCTACGAACTCTGCGATGGATTCGCGGTCCGCAAGCTGGACACAACGTGGCTGATGCGCGGCCCCTACTGGCTGCGCAGCGCTCTTGATCCCGAGGGAGGCGAAGTCGTCGATAACATCGCCAGGAAATTTGGTGTAAACGTCATTCACGGCGATGAAATCGAATCCGTAATCCCGGCAAATGGCGTCCCCAGTTACGTAAAAACGAAAAAGGGGCGCGAGATACAGACCGACATGATCGGGGTTGGACTGGGTATCACCCTGAATACCGGCATACTGGCAAACACCCCGGTCAAACTGGGCAGCGGTGTGATCGTCAACGAATACCTGGAAACCAATGTTCCCGGCGTCTACTCGGCAGGCGACGTGGCCGAGTTTTACGATGTGCATGTTGGTGAGTACCACACCATGGGAACCTGGGATAACGGTATGGGGCATGGACGCATCGCCGGGATCAATATGGCCGGAGGACACGAGGCCTATGTCGATGTCCCTACCTATACCAGCCCCCTCTTCGATGTCAACATCGCAGTTGTAGGCACCGCCGAATCGAATAATCCCGAACTCGAGAGTATTGCGCTTCGTGAGCCGGGTGAGAAGGGCAATGAGAACTATCGCAAACTCTTCTTCCGTGATAATAAGCTGGTCGGCGTCTTGATGATCGGGAGTCCCAAAGGCCGTAAAAAGCTGGTGGAGATCGTGAAAAACCAGCATGTGCTAGAAACTGCTGAACGAGAAGCGTTATTAACATTGAAGTAACTTTACCCATTTGGTTGGGTGACTTGACGAACGCCTTTCAGTAGAGTAAGGTACAGCAAGGGGGCATCCAGGTGGGTGTCCCCCTATCTGGCTGTTTGGACTCTTAGGCTTACAAATCAACGGCTGGCCGCAGGTACTCCGTCACCAGGATATGTAGCTCGGCCCCGTTTCTGTCAGGCGCAGGGAGGTTTCGTGGCAAAACTCTGCACTCAATGTGGCAAGCCTCTACCGAGGGATGATGCTCGGTTTTGTAATAGTTGTGGCATGCATAATGCACCTGCTCCTCCAGGGTCTACTCTGGCATCTCCACGTCCCAGGATGGTAGCTCCGGAGGGGCAACGTCCATCCGACCCAGGTTCTCGACCTGCGCTGCGTGAGCAAATTGCCTTTCCTCCCCGGCCAACCCGCCTTGAACCGCCATCCTGGATGCGCAAACTTGAAAGCGGGAACCGGGACCGTGCGCGTGAGCTACGTATCAAAGTCTGGGAGGATGAGAAGACAGGCAACCTTTCTCATCCAAAAGAGCAGAACCACGGACAGATATCCGCGCAGTCCCCGCGAATGGCGGATACCGCGAAACAGCAGCAGCAGGTTGAGGATTTACCAACAGCATCGATGCCCGCGGCCACCATTCCTGCACAGGAGAGCAAACCATCATCAATAGAGCAGCACGAGCGTCCCCTCGCCACTCCTCGTCAGCCGAAACCGGTGGATAACGTTGATGATCAACCTACCCGGCCATTGGACCTTAATGCTTCTAGCACCCCGCGCATGCAATCTATACCTATACATAAAGAGCAATCTGTTCATTCCGGCGAGGTACCGCGGTCGTCAACACCTCCCGTTCAATGGCAGCGTCCTGCGCAATCGGTACAGGCGCGCACGAGGCCATTTTCGCAGCAGCAACAATGGGAGGCGCAGCAACAGCAATGGGGACCGGGAAGAGCCATAGAACAGCAGCGCCAGCTGTCTCCATCTCCGTCCTATCAGTCTCCAGTTGTCCAGAAGCCTGAGACTCCCATATTACCTGTCCCCCAACCTGGGCTTGAGCCGGTACGGGCAGTTTCTGCTGTTTCTGCCGTTTCTACCGCTCCTACAGCATCCCCCGTGCCATCCGTTTCTCAACCGGTCAGGCGCAAGGGTAAGATGCGCCTGGTTTTTGTACTGGTGCTGCTGGTGCTGTTGGGGGTAGGAGGCGTGGTGACATGGATCAACGTCTCCCAACCCTTTGCCGTGGCAGGCATAACCCGGACAAGCACAGCATTTCAGAATAACAATTTGGGGTTAGCGCTGCAATATCCACAGGGCTGGACGGCGCAGGTCGATCAGCCCAATGGAGCGGTGTATTTCTACGATGCTAACCACACCGACCAGCTGAATATCCTGAGGGTAGTAACCAACGGTCAGAGCATCGATCAGTACATCAAGAAAGAAGAGTCCCAACTTGGGATGACCTCGCCGAAAGGCCAGGCTCCCCTCTCCTTCGCGGGAGCAACGTGGCAACAGGTGCAGGGGACAGCCTTACAAAGCGGCGCAACCTATACCGAAACGTTGCTGGTGACAACACGTGGCAATCATTTCTACGCCCTGGTGCAAATGGCGCCCGCGCCAACCTACGCCGGTGCGGACCACCTGTTTTTTACTGTTATGCGCTCGTCATTGCAATTCCTGTAGGCTATGCGAACATGCATTTCAATGATATAATAGCGGCGTCTTGCCCGGTATTATTGAATTGAATAAAGATGATACGTACGCTGATAAGAAAGGGGTTCGCAGCCTTCACTGCGCAAGAATAGCATGGATGATATTCGTTTTGAGCGGCATTTCCGCACACCATACTCGGAAAGTTATTACATCATGCAAGGAACCAGCTTGCAGACCAACAATCGCCTTGGCACAGTAGATATTCACTTTACAACCACGGCAGTACACGGCACACTGATTTTGGAGCGGGAACTGGATGAGTCTGATCTGACCAAACTCATCGAGCAGATCGATGAAGACCTGGTACTCTCCGCCGATATGCCCCGCGATGACTTTCTAGTGAGCGTCTATATCGGCAAAGATGTGGGCTTCTACAGTGACGAGTATTTCGCGGATGAAAACGGCGCCGAGGATGGCTACGGCGACGATGACGAAATCTAGGGCAGATCAGTCTTCTAGGAGGCCGCGCCGCATTGCGTATTTGACCAGTTCGGCGCGGCTGTGCAAATTCAGCTTATCCATAATATGCGTGCGGTGCGTATCCACCGTTTTTGGGCTGATCACCAATCGTTCCGCAATCTGGTTGTTGGTGAAGCCCTCCGCCACCAGTTTCAAGATTTCGCGTTCGCGCTCCGTCAGACTGCTATAGCTGTCTTTCTCTTCACCGGAATGTACCCGCTGTAAATAATCCCCCACCATCACCGATTGCGCGCTAGGCGAAAGGTAGAAGTTGCCATTTTGCACGATGTGTAGCGCCGTAATCAATTCGGTGTCTGCCGCTTCCTTTAACATATATCCCGATGCTCCGGCCCGCAGCGCTTGAAACACGTACTCGTCGTTTTCATGCATCGTCAAAACCAGCACCTTCACATCCGGCGCTAATTTTTTAATCTGACGTGTCGCCTCGATGCCGCTTATATCGGGCATGGTGATATCCATCAGTACAATATCGGGGCGCAATCGCTGGGCCTCGTAAATCGCATGCCGTCCATCCTGCGCTTCACCTACCACTTCCATATCCGGCTGCGCATTCAGCATCATTTTTAGCCCGGCTCGTAAGATGGTATGGTCGTCCGCCAATAAGATATGTATTTTCATGGAGAAGTCCCGCGTAGAGGCACGTATGCCTGTCTCTGCTATTGTATTGCCAACTCGTCAATGTGCTGGGCTGCTCGTAGTTCCGCGAACGCGAAAGGGATACTGACCTCCACCGCGGTTCCCTTTCCTGGTACCGAGGAAATGTTCAGTATTCCATCAAGCAGCACAGCGCGTTCCTGCATACCGGCCAACCCAAGTCCTCGCTCCTGTCCAGGATTCTTGACCAGCGCTTCATGGTCAAAGCCATCGCCATCATCTTTAATGGTGGCTTTCACGGCGTTTTTCGTTTCTTTCAGCGTAATGTGTACCTTGCGCGCGTTGGCGTGGCGGGCGGTGTTGGTCAGGCACTCCTGCACGATGCGGTAGAGCGCGGTCTCCATTTCGGCTGGCAGCCGCTCTTTCAGCCCGCTTGAGCGAAAGTCAACTTCGATGGAACACTTCTTCTGATATTCCTTGACGTACCAGCGCAGCGCCGGGAGTAGACCCAGGTCGTCGAGCGCGCTGGGCCGCAGGTCGATACTCAGGCTGCGTATAGCGCGCAGCGTTGAATGGGCCAGGGCACGCGTATCCGCGATCCGTTCCCGCGCCTCCGGCGATTCAATGGATTCTTCAAGCACCGCCAGGCTAATCATGAGCGAGGTTAGTACCTGGCTGGTTTCATCATGCAGTTCACGCGCAATGCGCTGGCGTTCCTGCTCCTGCGCGTTAATAATCTGGCTGGCGCGTTGACGCGAGGCATCATCCAGCGCCTCCAGTACCATATTGAACGCGCTCGCCAGCTGGTCCGCCTGCGAATCAACGCCAGTGAGCGGCGCTCGCAGCGAGCGTTCTCCCAACTGCACGCGCTGCATCACCTTGCCCAGGTCCGTTAATGGACGAAAAGCGATCTGGAGGACCACCACATTGAGTGCGATACTAATCAACCAGCCCAGCGCGACAAAGATAATCAGCGACATGGGCGTTGCAAAGGGGCTGGTGTTCAAATGCGTTGCCAGCCACGTGCCGCCCGTGGCGCCAAAGAAGATAATGATGCTGTTTGCGAACAGCACTTTATAGAAAATGGGGATGCTCAGCAGCCGTCTCAATATGGGACTACTCGGCTGCCGGACTTCCACCGGTTGTATTCTGGGAGTTACCATGGTCGCGATCCTTTCCTAACCTGTACATATTGTATGAGCAGGCCCTCATGCTGTCAAACCCTTTGCGTATCATTGAATCAGGTATCCGCAGCGCAAATATCAGGTACACACCTGATGCCATCACCTTGCACGTGCCGTAATCTAGAAGTAACACCCATCCTGGGCCGTAATATGTCCATAAATTGAGATGGAACTCTTCTCAATTGGCGCAGGATGCGTTACAATCACTATAATAGTATGTATGGACCACCACGCTTCGAGGTGGCAGGAAACTGCCTGGGCTGGGGCCATACAGCATATACGGCGTGGGCATTTTGTGATATAATTTTCCACGCACAACAAGGACTTTTCATACACCTGGCTATTGTCCTTTGACATGACAGTTTCAAAACCGAAGATGTTTGAAAACATTTAGGAAGGTAGGCACGGTGAATTCTCATCAAAAGACAAGCCTGCTCGACACAATGACGCAGAAAATGGTCGAGAGTCAAGCGTGGCGCTCAATATTTCGCCATGGCTATCCCGATACCCCTCTCAACCAGTCCCTGGTGATGATGGGCAACGTATTTCTGCACTTGCACCCGGTAAAACTCAGCCGCTCGGCGATGAAAGTGACCTATACCTGGTGTATGGGTGGTATTTCATTCTTCCTTTTCCTGCTTCTGACCATTACCGGCGTGTTTTTGATGTTCTTCTATATACCTGATACCACGCAGGCCTATCAGAACATCAACCAGTTAAGTAGCGCCGTTTCATTCGGACACCTGGTGCGCAATATGCATCGCTGGGCCGCCCACCTGATGGTGGTGACGGTGACGCTGCATATGGTTCGCGTGTTTTATCATGGCGCGTATAAACCCCCCAGAGAGTTCAACTGGGTGATCGGCGTGCTGCTCTGGTTTGTGACATTATTCCTGAGTTTTACTGGCTATCTCTTGCCGTGGGACCAGATCGCCATCTGGGCTATCACCGTTGGCACTAACCTGGCGCCTTATACGCCTATCCTTGGTGACGCGGTTTACAAGGTCATCGTCGGTGGCTCGGCTGTCTCGCAAACAACCCTGGTTCGTTTCTATGTAGGCCATGTGATCTTCTTTCCCCTGGCGGCAGCCTTGTTGATGGCCGTTCATTTCTGGCGTATCCGTAAGGACGGCGGTGCTGCTGGTCCTCCGCCTCCGCCTCGTAGAGAGTTAGAAGCGCAAGCAGAACGTGTTGCAGCCGGTTCTGCCCGCCCATAATCGGCGTTTGACTGTACAACTGTCACGCTCCGTCACCAGGTGACCTGGATGTGATAGTTCTCTTGAGAGGATACTGCATCATGTCGATTGAACAAAAAGAACCAAGAGTGCAAACACAGGCTGGGGCAACTCAGCGCCGCTATCGCACCCTGGCCGTAGTGAAGCAGGAAGCGATCACTCGTGTGGAAAAGCCGTTGGAAGACTCGGTCTTTGTCTGGCCGCACCTGCTGGTGCGCGAGTTTTTCGCCTCCACCATTGTGATGGTGATGGTCACCATGCTTTCCATCGCCATCGATGCGCCCTTGCGCGATCCGGCCAATCCCAATGTGACGCCCAACCCGGCCAAGGCCCCCTGGTACTTCCTGGGCTTGCAGGAGCTGCTGCACTACTTCTCCCCCAACATAGCGGGTGTGCTTATTCCTGGACTGACTCTCACCGCCCTGGCGCTTTTACCCTACGTTGATCGCAACCCCAGCCGCGCCTACTCGGAACGGAAAGTGGCGATCGTCACCTTCACTATGTTCGCGGTGTTCTGGTCGTTCATTACACTGGCGGGAAGCTTCTTCCGAGGCCCAGGCTGGGTGTGGGTTTGGCCATGGCAGCACATCTACTTTGACCTGTAACTGCACGCTAGACAGAGAGGATTCCGATGAGTATAAATACTCCTCCTATCACCCCGCAGCAATACGAAGTACTGCACGGCGGCGGCGCTGAAGCTGCGGAGATTGCGAAGCAACGCCTGTCGCGGCGGCGTTTCCTGCGCAGGTCTATGCTGGCGGTGTGGGGCTTATCTACAACTGCCGCCGTGGGTGGCGCTCTCTACATGACGTACCCGAACCTGGCCGGTAAATTCGGCTCTGACCTGGCTATCGGGGCAAAGTCGGATTTCCCGGCAGCCGTACCCAACAGTTTCAAAATTGGTCAGGCAGGTATATTCTATCATCAGGAAGCTAAAGCCTATATATCCCATTTGGCCGCTAATACACCATTGTTGTTGAAAGGTGCTGATCTCACCGACCAGTTACATGCTGAGAGCTTCGTGAAAGATTCGGATGGCTCCCTGTGGGTCGCGCTCTACCAGCGCTGTGTGCACCTGGGCTGCACCGTGCCGTTCCGCGATGACTGCGTGAGCTTCAAGTGTCCCTGCCACGGCTCGCACTATAACGTCGATGGCGAGTTTCTCGATGGGCCGGCCCCCAGAAGCCTGGATCGTTTTGCAATGTCTTTAGGGAGCGGGCCTGGTGGAACTGTGACCGTGAGTACGGGTACACTCAATAACACCGTACCCCATCCCGATGCTACCACTCGTATCATTCCAATGCCGGGTGTGCAATGCAGCGCGTAGGGCAAGCATTTTCGCGCGCCTTCTATTAAATAGGCGCGCGTAACACTCGCCCGTTTGTGTAAATGTAAGGAAGTGACTCTTATGATAGATCCTGTACAGGCTGCAGTGGGTATTGTAGTACTGCTGGTCGCGGTGGGAGCATTGCTGTATATCTTCTACTCTCGCACCAATGCGATTGAGAAAACAGGATATGGCGCTCTCATTATGCTCTCTGTTATCTCTCTTATGATCCCTGTCTTCTGGATTATGGAGACCAACCAGGAGGCAGTGTCTAAAACGAACCAGTTTACTACCGCCGTCCAACGCGGTGCAGCACTCTATGCTCAATATTGTTTCCAGTGTCATGGTATCAGTGGACAGGGCGGCAAAGGCCCCAAGATAAATGGAAATCCCGCGGTCAACTCTTTGAGCGATACGGATTTAATGCGCATTATCAGCGCCGGTATTTATGACCCGGCTGATCCAAAGACGCCGCTCATGCCGGCATGGAGTGACCAGTATGGCGGTCCTCTCACTCAGGATCAAATCACCTATTTATTTGATCTCGTACGCTCGGCTGATCCAACTTACCTGGCGAAAAATGGCTATCCAAACGGCAAGGGTACCAATGGATTTGACCAGGTTCCTGACATTTTACGGCTGAGCCAACCCAATGCCTATCAAACTGCCGTCGCGCAGGGGAATGGCAATCTTTCGCAGTTCCCGGTGGTGGATATGACCAAGTTGAGTACCGTCACCATCGACATTATTGACGCACCTGCTGGCGAAACATGTACCCCCGCCTGCTACGCGGTAACAGATCCGAAGAACCCCGGCAAGCAGGTTATTAGTCCGAATGTCAAGGTCAAGGTGGG
>WNGR01007764.1_pt1 | contig 15457 bp, 9 predicted proteins | sample 5407581 | NCBI WGS metagenome assembly WNGR01 (sample SAMN13153383, study PRJNA577476) | soil metagenome | isolation source: 80 cm soil or saprolite under Garry oak tree replicate 2 | place: USA:California | collected 2016-06-15
TCGGTAACGCTCTAACTATTGATCCATCGGCGGTTGTGAGCGTCAGGCGCCCGGCGCTCGCACGTGAAGGATCGGTGGCCAGGACAGCGTGCGCGACGAGGAGCCAAAGCAATCTGTATACGCCGGATTGCCGCACGTCATTTTAGATTACACCGGGGAAATCGGGGGACGCACCCCTGAATTCTTTGGGGGGTGCTTCCCCCGATTTACTTGCCCTTGACTGCCGAATTTATTTTTTCTTCTCCGGACGAATCTCACAATTCCTATCGAGTCGCGTCAAAAACACCATTTTCTCCCCGCCCCCAAGCTTTTTAGTGGAAACGGCCTAAGAAACGGCCGTTGAAGACAGTTATCGTTAGTGAAGGTCGACTGGAGGCCACTATGAAATCTGCGCGCTTCTTTAAATCCAATCATTTGCTTCAAGGCGTTGCCGCCGTGTCCATCGGCGGCCTCTTCATTGCTGCCGGATTCGTGCTTGGCGGCGAGGTGCGGCCTTTCGCTGCGCCGGCTCAAACTGCTGCCGAGTTCGGCGGCGTCGAGCGCTACCTCGTACACGTCTCGACGGATAAACCGATCTACCGCAGCGGCGAACGGCTTTACGTTCGAGGTGTTCTACTGCGCGCGGATGGCCATACCCCGATTACGACTGCTTTGAGCGAAACAGTATTGTTTGAGATCAAAGGACCCAAAGGCGACACCGTTGCCTCGGGTGCCTCTGCGATTATCGACAGCGTCGCCGGGTTTTCCTGGGATATTCCACCAACTCAGGCCGGAGGCGAATACACGGTTCGCATCTCTCATCCCGCGGCCGATGGCCGGGCTGAGCGCAAGTTCGACATCCGTTCTTACCGTGCTCCGCGCCTCAAGAGCCAGATTGTTTTTGTACGCGATGGTTATGGCCCCGGCGACATGGTCGCCGCCAATCTGCATGTCGAACGGGCCGAAGGCGGTATTCCGGCGGGAGCCAAAGTGTCGGTCAGTGCGCGGGTCGACGGCGAAGAGACCTGGAAAGGTACGACCACTGTCGATAGCTCCGGCAATGCCGGCGCCAGTTTCAGGCTGCCCGCCGCTATCGCGCGCGGTGAAGGCGTCATCGCGATGATCATTGAAGACGGCGGTACTGTGGAGACCGCTACGAAAACCATCCCGATTCTTTTGCAGACGCTGGACCTGGCAATCTATCCCGAAGGCGGCGATTTGATTGCCGGTCTGCCGAACCGCGTCTACGTTGAAGGCCGAACGCCGGCCCGGAAGCCTGCAGATATGGCCGGTATCGTTGTCAACGCGGCGGGCAGGGAAGTCGCGACGTTCCACACCGAACATGAAGGCCGTGGCCGATTCTCCTTCGTTCCTGCTAAAGGCGCAGCGTATTCCCTCCGCATCACCGAACCGGCCGGCATCAAGACGGTAAGCCAGCGAGGAAAAGAATTCGCACTCAAACCGGTCACGCTGCGGGTGAATCAACCAAGGGATTTCACACTCGCCGTTCCGAAGTCTCTGGATGGCGTGATCGTGGCGACGGTTTACGACGACCGAATGGCACCGATGGCCGAGCGATTGATCTTCCGTCAGCCTGAACACAAGCTCAAGGTGCAGATCGTGCCAGATCGGACCGACTATGTTCCCGGCGATAAAGTGACGTTACGCGTGAAGACCATCGATTATACCGGCAAGCCCGTGAGTGCGATGGTTGGCCTCACGGTCACCGACTCCAGCGTTCTGGAGATGATTGAAAAGCGCGAACAGGCTCCTTCTCTACCGGTCATGGTCCTGCTGGAAAGCGAGGTCCAGAATCTGGCGGATGCGCATGTTTACCTCGACGAAAGCAATCCCAAGGCGCCGCTTGCGACCGACCTGTTGTTGGGTACACAAGGCTGGCGCCGCTTCGCCACTGCGGGAACAGGATCTCTCAACGGGTCTGTCACGAATGCGAGCAATGCACGCATTCCGGGCGTCACCGTTCGAGCGATGAACACTGCAACCGGCGAGGTTCTCACCGCAGTCACCAACGAGAACGGTGCGTATGCTTTCTCCAACGTCAAGGCAGGAACATACCGGATGAGCGCATCGTTGCCCGGGATCCAGACAATGACGACAGGATCGCAGGTGGCCCACGACCGTTCCGTGCGGCAGGACTTTCGGCTCGCGGTTGCTACAGTGAATGAAATGCTTAGGGTCGAAGCTGCCGCAGTGGAAGGAACGATAGGCCGGTTAGTTCCTCGTCCGGCCGCGCCCGCGGTCGTTGCGGAGTACCGTAAGCGCGATCTTCCGGGTCTTCCGGTCAACGGCAGGGATGCCTTCGATCGTCTCCTCGTTCTACAGGCGCCATTCGAAGCGTATAAGAATGTCCAGGTTCAACAACTGCAGGAGCAGCAGGGGCAGGGCGGCGGAGCAGGCTTTGGATTCGGACAAGCGGTGCTCGCAGATCAGGCTTTCAGGCGCGCTAACATCGTGACGGTTCGTGAATACGCTCACACGCTTCGCCCAAACTGGACCGAAGGTTCGCGCGTCGACTTCGCTGAAACGGTGTACTGGAATGCGGGGGTCAAGACGGATACCGCTGGTCTTGCCACTGTCTCGTTCAACCTCAGCGATTCGATAACATCATTTCGAGTTTTGGCCGACGCGTTCGGCCGTGATGGCACGCTGGGATCGAATATCAGCGAGATCTCATCGGTGCAGCCTTTCTCCATCGAACCCAAGATCCCGCTTCAGGTCACGAGCGGCGATGTGATTCAACTTCCCATCGGCATGGTCAACGGCATGAGCCGGGAACTGCGCGGTGCGGAAGTGACCGCCAGCGGCCCCGGCGGCATCAAGTTCACGCTGGGCGGCGACAATCCAGCTACACTCGGCGCCAGAGAGCGCACGCGCCGGTTCGTGCAGGTTGACGTCGGCCACGAATTTACGGGCCTCGCCAAACTGACGTTCGACGCCAAGGCCGGCTCGTATCGCGACAGCGTGGGACGAACGCTCGATGTCCAGCCGCTGGGTTTCCCGCATGAAAATTCCACGGGCGGCATGCTGGAGCGCAACGGCTCCAAATCGTTCGAGTTCACGCTTCCGGCCGGCATTGTTCGCGGCAGCCTGTCCTCGAGCGTGTCGGTGTATCCCACTCCGCTTGCCAGCATGACGGACGCGCTTCAGTCGCTGCTTCGCGAGCCTTACGGCTGTTTCGAGCAGACCAGTTCCACCAGTTATCCGATGGTGATGGCTCAGCAATATTTCCTCACGCATACGGGCGTGGACCCCGCGACGATCGAGAAAGCTCGAAATCTCCTCGAAGTTTCTTACAAAAAACTCATCGGGTTTGAATCCCGCAGCAAAGGCTACGAATGGTTCGGAGCCGATCCGGGACACGAAGCCCTTACAGCGTACGGCCTGCTGCAGTTCACCGACATGTCGCACGTACGCGCCGTTGACAAGGACATGCTCGATCGAACCCGCGCCTGGCTGCTTTCGCGGCGGGACGGTAAGGGCGGGCTCAACATGAACGCGAAGGCCCTTGATAGCTTCGGCCGCGCTCCTGTGGACACGACCAACGCTTACATTGTCTGGGCCCTGATCGAATCCGGAGAGAAAGGTCTGGATAAGGAGATCGCGGCCGTGAAAGCGTCCGCCGTTTCCACAGAGGACAGCTACATCGTTGCTCTGGTAGCCAACATTCTTGCGGCCACGGGCGACCACCCCGGAACCCGCCAGCTGATGGACAAGCTTGTCAAAAAACAGGAAACCGCCGGGAATGTCACGGGCGCCGTTACCAGCATTACCCGCTCGGGCGGAGACGCTCTGGCGATCGAGACGACGGCGCTTGCCGTGCTGGCCTGGATGCGTGAACCCGCCTATGCGGCCCAAGTCCAGAAGGGACTACGGTGGATCGTCGAATCGAACAAGAGCGGCCGCTTCGGTTCGACACAATCCACCGTTCTCGCACTGCGCTCCATCGTTGCCTATGACAACGCGAACGCCCGGCCCAAAGCTCCAGGCCGGATTATTCTCAGCGTCGATGGCAGGACCGTCGGCACTCCCCTCGCCTTCACGGCCAGTAACCAGGGAGCGCTCGTCATGCCGGATTTCACCAGTCATCTCGTGCCCGGCAAGCACACGGTTGCGCTCAAGATGGAAGACGGCTCGAGCATGCCTTTCTCGATCAGCATCAAATACAACAGCCTGCTTCCCGAGAGTTCCAGGGAAGCGCAGATCGGTCTTCAGGTCGTTCTTAAGGATTCACAGGTTCAGGAGGGAAGTGTCACCGAAGCCGTCGTATCCGTCGCCAACAAGAGCGATCAGGCGATCCCCACTCCTGTGGCCATCGTGGGAATTCCAGGTGGTCTGGAAGTCCGGCACGATCAGCTCAAAGAACTGGTCAAGTCCGGCAAGATCGATGCCTACGAAGTCACCGGCCGGGAAGTCGTCCTCTATTGGCGCTACCTCAAGGCCAAAGACAGGTTCGATGTTCCGCTGAGCCTCGTTGCCGCCATTCCAGGGTCCTACACCGGACCCGCCAGCCGTGCGTATCTCTATTACACGGACGAATTCAAGAACTGGGCGCCGGGACTGAAAGTGAATATCACGCGCCGATGAAGCAGGGGAAAGTACACAAAAGTGTCTCATGGGCCGCGGGCCCACCACAGCGGATGAAAATAGCCGCGACCAAGAATCAATCACTTACGGCTAGCGCAATCTTGCCGGAAGTCGGCGAACTGAATCGAATCAGTTCTTTACTTCCGCGAGGGTCCTTCGCACCATTCGCCCCGTGGAATACTGGAGGATGATTGCGCTGTCGTCGATGGAGCTATCGATCGATGTCCGGAAGTGAATCTTTGTTCCGGGATACTGGCGTTCAAGGGCTCGGTCGAGGCTTGTAAGGTAGACATAAGAGCGTTTGTGCATCAACGGCACATCCAGCAAGACGACCTCGCGTTCGGACGGGAACACTGGCAATGTCTCTTTTACCTGCACCTGCACGGCCCGGGCGATTTCCCCGGCTTCTTTCCAAGCGGATATCCGGTTCTGCATGCCTGTCGCGAGATACGCCAGAAACAGTGCGGCTAGGCCGTAACGAAGATATTTTCTCGTTCCGATTCCTTCTGTCAGAGACGCCGCAAGGACAATTGCTGTCGCGGCGGAGGAGAGATATGCGAAACGATCCGCATATCCTTTCGTGGCGAAATAGGGAAGGTAGGCGATCGCGAATCCAATCAAACCCGCAAGGCTCAACCATCGTCCTCGGTGGGTGCGGCACAGTATCGCCCAAAGCAGCAGGTAAACCACACCGATCTCGGGACGCAGGCTGCCGTGCAGCGTATGCGCCAGCGCATCCCCGAAGTTAATCGCAATCTGCAAGAAGGAGTGCTCGATCCGAATGCGAGTGAATCGAAAATCGAAGAACCAAATCCAGAACACTGCATACGCGCCTGCGATCGCCAGCAAGGCAACGATGTGGTTGCGATAGCTGTGTACTTTCTCTTTTGCGAAACAAACAAGAAAAGCAGCCAGCAGTGGAGTAACAATCGCAAGCTCATAAGTGGCTAGGCCGAGGATGAACAACAGGTAAACGGCGACCCATAAGCCTGTCGGCGGCTGCCGTTGGCGCAGCGCGCTCAGGAAAACATTCACGCAGGCGAGGACGAAAAATGTGGACAGGACGACAGGCCTGCCGGAAATCCACAGGAAGGCCTCATGGGCGACTGGATTCAGCAGATGAATCAGACCACCCCAAGCTGCTATTTCGGCGGACAACCCGATGAGGAGGGCGAGCCGCGCAAGGAGAAGACTGTTAGTTACGTGTAACAAGGTATTAGTCGCGTGGTAGCCATAAGGACGATCTCCGCTGACAAGCCCATCGAGCGCATACGTGTATGGCAGAAACGGCCGGTACTCGTTGCCGTAACCCCACGTCTTGGTCAGATAGGCTCCGGCATTTGAAAAATTCACGCGACCTAGGAATTGAAAATCATCACACACGAAGTAACTGGAAAACGACCGTGCAAAGAAAACCAGAGAGAAAAGCGCCAGCGTGATTGTGTATACCCGTCGGAGGTTAGCCTCTCGTTTGAAATCAGAATTGAACATTAACATACATGCTCCTCATACGCGCTCTCTCTCCTTAAGGTCAGCGCAACAGAACAAAATGCGCCCTAACCATCAAACACGGCCTATGAGCTCCCAAACACTACGAATCTGCCGGAATGTAGGTAGAATAAGACCTCCGCGCGTGGTTGGCACAGGTCTGCTATCTTTTTTCTATGGGTCAAAATATCCCTTTCCTGGACCGGGTCAAGATGGCCTGGCGTGTTCTTCTGCACGGCGACTATGCGGGTGATCTTCTCGAGGGACGTAAAGAGCTACAGGACAAACGCGCGAGAGCGGCGATGCCGGTTGAGCGGGTGCATGCGTCTGCGCTCATGCTCCTCGCTGCGCTGCAGCGGGAGGGGCGTTTCATTGATTTCGTACGGCAGGATGTCGCCGGCTTCCCGGATGAGGACATTGGCGCGGCAGCCCGGGTTGTGCACGCGGGCTGCAGGAGGATCATCGATCAGTTCTTTCGGTTCCAGCCGGCTTCGGACGGTTCCGAGGGAGCGCCGATGACCGTACCCGCAGGCTTCGACGCGCAACGGATCCGCCTTACCGGAAATGTCACGGGCAATCCTCCATTCCGCGGAACCTTGAAGCACCACGGCTGGATCATCACCGAAGTCAAAATGCCGGAGATATCCGACGCGCTGGATCCACGCGTCGCGGCGCCGGCGGAAGTCGAACTATCGTGACCGGCGTCATCGGTATTGATCTCGGCACAACGAACTGCGCTGTCGCGCAGACGGACATGGATTCAGCGTCATCTGTTCGCACCATCCCGATTCCGCAACTGACGTCGCCGGGCACGATCGAAGATCGAGGGCTGCTTCCCTCGTTTTTATATCTGCCACAGACCGGCGAGTTTCCTGATGGAACTCTGGCTATGCCATGGGACCCGGGCAATGCTGTCATCACCGGCGAGTTCGCGAGGGCTCACGGTGTGAAAGCTCCCATACGGCTTGTGGCGTCGGCGAAAAGCTGGTTGAGCTATTCGGGTGCAGACCGGTCTTCGCAAATCCTGCCGTGGGGTGCGCCGCCCGAGGTGGAGAAGGTCTCGCCCGTCGAAGCATCGGCGCGATACCTGAAACATATCGGCGGGGCTCTCGAGCGTGCGAATTGCGATTACAGCGAGGTGATACTGACTGTTCCGGCAAGCTTTGATGCAGCAGCGCGCGAGTTGACGATTGAGGCGGCCGAGGTCGCGGGTCTTAAAAACGTCACCCTGGTTGAAGAACCGCAGGCGGCGCTCTATGCGTGGTTGGAAAAGACCGGAGACCGTTTTCGCAAGCAGGTCGAATTGGGAGACGTCATTCTCGTCATGGATGTCGGCGGAGGGACAACCGATCTTTCGCTCATCCGCGTCACTGAGGAAAACGGCGATCTTCAGCTCACGCGTATCGCCGTCGGCGATCACATTCTTCTGGGCGGCGACAATATGGACCTGGCGCTTGCGCATAATCTCGCGCGGGACCGCAAGCTGGACTCGTCACAATTCGCCTCGCTCACATACGCGTGCCGGCACGCCAAAGAATTGCTCTTTGCAGATCCCAAACTGAAGAAAGCGCCAATTTCCGTTGTAAGCCGCGGATCGACACTCGTCGGCGGGACTTTGAAGTTCGAGCTTACGCGCGAAGAACTCACACGCATTCTCGTCGATGGCTTCATGCCGCGGGTAACGATCACGGAATTGCCGCAGGCCGTTCGGCGTACAGGGCTGACGCAGGTGGCATTGCCGTACGCGCAGGACCCGGCAATCACCCGGCATCTTGCCGGTTTCCTTACGCGCCAGGCGCGCTTGGCCGAGGGCCGATCTTTTGTCCATCCGACGGCGATTCTCTTCAACGGCGGCGTTTTCAGGGCGGACGTCCTGAAGGCGCGTGTGATCGAAGTCGTCAACGGATGGCTCACATCCGACGGTGGATCCCCGCTCAAAGAACTGGAAGGAGCCGATCTCGAGCTGGCTGTGGCGCGCGGCGCTGCGTATTACGGCTGGGTACGGCACGGTCACGGTATCCGGATCCGGGGAGGAACGGCACGCGCTTACTATGTCGGCGTGGAGGCAGCGATGCCGGCTGTTCCGGGATTCGAGCCGCCGGTGCGCGCGGTCTGCGTTGCGCCTTTCGGCATGGAAGAAGGCACGCAGGCGGATGTTCCTCCTCAGGAGTTCGCGCTTGTCGTCGGCGAACCGACCGTGTTCCGGTTCTTCGCCTCATCCGTCCGGCGTGACGATCGCGTGGGTGATGTTGTCGAAGATGCCGTACGAAGTGATGAGCTGGAAGAGGTGGCCCCGATCGAGACTTCCTTACAAGGCGAACCCGGTCAGTTGGTGCCGGTCAACTTGCAGGCCGCGGTGACAGAAGTGGGAACCCTTGAAGTGCGCTGTCTGCAAAAGGGCGGAGCAGGCCGTTGGAAACTGGAGTTGAACGTACGAAAGGACCAGGGGACCGATGCCGCATGAGTACCTCGTCGGTATCGATCTGGGCACGTCCAATTGCGCCGTGGCGTATGTGGAACCTTCAAAAGGACCAGACGCTCCCGTCGCCGATTTCTTTATTACACAAGTATTGCAACCTGGAAATGCGGCTCCCGCACCACTGCTTCCTTCGGCGATATATATAAAAGGAGAGCACGAACTTTCCTCCGAAGCGACGGCATTGCCCTGGGATCCCGCTCCGCGTGAGATCGTCGGGGAATTCGCCCGTGCACAGGGTGCACGCGTTCCGGGCCGCCTTGTGATGTCGGCCAAGAGCTGGCTATCGCACTCGGCGGTCGACCGGACCGCCGCTATCCTTCCCTGGGGAGCACCGCGGGATGTCGAAAGGATGTCGCCGGTGGATGCATCGGCGCGGCTGCTTCGTCACATACTTGAAGCATGGAACGCCGCGTTTCCCGAGACCCGCATGCAGGCGCAGGAAGTCGTCATCACGGTGCCGGCATCGTTCGATGAAATAGCCCGCGCACTGACCGTCAACGCGGCGCGGCAGGCGGGCTTCGATAAATTTACGCTGCTCGAGGAACCTCAGGCGGCGTTTTACGACTTCATTGCGAATCATCGCCACAATCTCGGAGCGGAACTCGAGGGCGTGAAGCTCGTTCTTGTTGTCGATGTCGGTGGTGGAACCTCGGACTTCACACTGGTACAGGTCGGCGATAATCAGGCACTGCGGCGTATCGCGGTTGGCGATCACCTGATGCTGGGCGGCGACAATATGGATGCAGCGATCGCGCGGCGCGCCGAGGAGCGGATGAAGGCTGCAGGCAAGCTCGGGCCGGCTCAGTGGGCCGAGCTCGTGCAACTTTGCAGGCTTGCCAAGGAATCGCTGCTCAGCGAACGTCCGCCGGAAAATTATCACTTGTCCGTCGTGAGCGAAGGCAGCCGGCTCATCGGCGGAACGCTCTCCGCCTATCTCAGTAAAAAAGAAGTCGAAGAGATCGTTCTGGACGGGTTCTTCCCGCATTCCAGCAGTGATGACCTGCCGCGGCGTGCCGCGCGCGTCGCATTGCAGGAAATCGGATTACCGTACGCTCAGGATCCGGCGATTACCCGGCACGTGGCCGCGTTTCTCAGGGCGCACGCTCAGGCGGGGCCTCCGGACGCCATTCTTCTGAATGGAGGGGTATTCAACTCCGTACGCATTGCGGAACGGCTCATCGAAACAGTTTCGTCATGGCATCGGCGCGACGGTCCGATCCGGGTCCTCGAGCATGCTTCGCTGGATCTGTCGGTTGCCCGTGGCGCCGCCTATTACGCACTGGTCCGCCGCGGGATGGGCCGCCGTATTGGTGGCGGCACCGCCCACGCGTTCTATGTCGGTCTTGAAAGCAAAGACGAACCGAAAGCCCTTTGCCTGATTCCCCGGGGTCAGGAAGAAGGCCAAGAGGTGGAGATCAGCGGCCGGAAGTTCAATTTGACGCTCGGGCGGCCGGTGCAGTTTCCTCTGTTCACGTCGACATCCGACCGTGTGGCCGCCTCGGGCGAAATTGTCGCGGTAGGCGAAGACCTTCATTCACTGCCTCCGATCCACACGGTTCTAAAGAGCAGTGAAAATAAAACGGGTCAGGTTCCGGTACATCTCCGCGCGCTTTTAACCGAAATCGGCACGCTGCAGCTCTGGTGCGTGTCGGAGACCGACAACGATCAATGGCGGCTGGAATTCGAATTGCGCGGCTCTGCGGCGTCAGCCCGCGAAACGGTCGTCGAATCGATGCCGCCCCGGTTTTCGGAAGCCCGTACTTCGATCGAACGGATTTTCGGCGGCCAGCCGACTCACGGAACGCCGGTCACCACCGAGGTCAAGCAGTTGTGGCGTGGGTTAGAACAGACGCTCGGTCCACGGGAGCAGTGGCGCGCGCCGCTGCTGCGCGAGCTTTGGGGCGCGTTGTTTGCCGGAGCACGAAGGCGCCGCCGTTCGCCCGATCACGAGCGCATCTGGTTTCAGCTCACGGGCTACACGCTGCGCCCCGGTTTCGGTTATCCCTTGGACGAGTGGCGTGCCGAACAAACGGCAAAAATTTTCGCTTCCGGCGTGAATGCACACAAAGAGAAACGGGTATGGACGGAGTTCTGGATCATGTGGCGCCGGATCGCCGGCGGTCTGGATGATGCGTGCCAACATGAAATCTGGAATTACCTGCGGCCTCACCTGGAGCGGCGTTTGAACCCGTCCACTTCACGCAATATCGCGAAGCCAAAGGGAATTCAGCCTGAAAGTCTCGACGAAATGGTTCGCCTCGCGGTTTCACTCGAACATCTCGGTCCGGATGAGAAGTCTCAGCTCGGCGACTGGATTGCACCGCATGCTTCTACGCCAGGGCCGTGGGCGTGGGCGATCGGACGGCTCGGCGCACGCGTGTTGATGTACGGAAGCGCACATCGCACGGTCGATCCGGAAAAGGCGGCTTCCTGGCTCGAAGTGCTATTTGATGCACATCAGCGCAAAGTGGAGGGGGCTCTGTTCGGGATCGTTCAGGTGGCGCGACTCAGTGGAGACCGTTCACGCGATCTCGACGAGTCGATGCGCATTCGGGCTCTGGACATCCTGCGGGAGGCCGAAGCTCCAGAATCCTGGCGGCACCTGCTTACAAACATCGTCGCGATGGAGGATGCCGACAAAGCACGCGCATTCGGCGATACGCTGCCTCTCGGCTTGGCCGCATAATCGCGCTGCATACATTGAAGATGATCCTTCTCTTCATATTTCGCGCGACTCGCGTGCTACCTGTCGCCACTTTTCATCCTTGCGGATGGCCCCGCGCCATCGACGTCTATTATGTAAACGCCAGGGTCGGCAGCACGTCGGCCGGGGCAGCACAGAATTTCCTCTGGAGTAAGAGTTTTTTCCCCAAAGAGGATCGTTTTCGTGTAATATCGGATCAGCGATAATTAAGTCGCTAAATTTCAACTGTTCGGCAGCCTCCTGATCCTGACCGGTTATCGATTGTTTATTAATCCCTACCGCAAAAGTCCCGGAAGTTTCCTTACAAGTTAGGTGAATAAAATTGTCAAAAAAATTGTTTGTCGGAAATCTTTCTTTCCAAACGACCGAAAATGATGTCAGCGACGCCTTTGCGCACTGTGGCACCGTGGAAGCTGTGAGCATCATTACGGATCGCGAAACAGGCCGCTCGAAAGGCTTTGGTTTTGTCACGATGTCCGAAGAAGATGCGGACAAAGCGATCACGCAATTAAATGGGTCTCAGCTTGACGGCCGCGCCCTGACTGTCAACGAAGCGAAACCCATGGTGAAGAGAGACTTCGGCGGTGGTCGGAATAGTGGCGGCGGCGGCCGCAACCGATACTAAGATTGAACAGACCTGATCCGGACAACGATTCGATATCGATACAAGAAGGGGTTTTTCAATGAAAAAAGCAAAAGTCGAGATCTCAAAGCCGGACTTCAAACTCTGGTGCGAATTATGTTGTCTTCGCATCGCACCCTCGGAAGAACGAACAGTCGTTCTCGACAAGGCGTATCACCCGCGCTGCTACTCTAAGCTTTCCCCGAAATCGTGACGGTTTCTTGCATGTTCAAAACGCCTCGGCGGTGATTAGACCGCCGAGGCATTTTGGTTTCACAGTCCGAACTGACATTTAATTCCTGTCAATGTTGGGCCTGACTGGCTTCTTTCGAGATGTTATGAACTTTCGCACTTCTTCGATTGAAGAAAACAACTTGTCGCTCTTACGGGAATTGCAGGGTTGACAACAGATGACGAAAATCGTTTTGGCGCCTTCTAGCACCTTCTTCTTGCTCTTCGGAAAGAAATGATCCTTTGTGGGCCGGGTTCTGTGGTGATCCCAAGTGATCACTTGTAAGCAATAAGCACAGGTATAGGAATCACCCAAGGTCAAGAATTGGCGGGCTCGCGCCACTATGCAGAACGCCGGACCGGCGTATCCTTCTTCTTTGCTTTGTTTGGCACCTGATCTTTTTTAATTCTTCCTGCTTCTTACGGCGCTGCGCCTCTCGCTGTTTATCCCCGTAGGTTTGTGATCGCATGTAAAGAAGTCTAGCACGCGGCCGGGCGAGCTGCGGCGCCCCGCCTACGATATCGATGCGTTTCAATTGGCTGTCCGCAAAGAATCTGAGCCTCCGTCCCTAAGAAAATCGCGTCCTGGAACGTTATCTCTAATGAGGGCGCAAATGAGGTTTCTACTGCGATGCTCTGAACTTCTGCTAATTAGTCTGTTCCTATTGGCGGCCGAGGGCTTTGGCCAGACCCCGCTCGGCTTGAATTCGAAGGCCCTGACGATTCTCGGGCAGAACTGCGGCAACCTGGGATGCCACGGTGGACCCGATCCCTACAGTTTCGATGTTCGGGATCCGGCAAGTCTGTTGACGGCCAAGGTGATCCAGTCGGGAAATGCGTCCGGCTCCGAACTCATCAGGCGACTGGAGGCCGGCATTATGCCTTTGGGCGGCTATAAGGGACAACGCGGCGTCAAACTTCCCGCCGAGGATATTCGGATACTGAGGCAGTGGATCGACGCCGGCGGTCCGGAATCGGCGCGGCTCCCGCGAAGCGTTCAACGTCAATTCATATCCGAGTCCCAGGTGCTCGCCGCCATTGTTCGAGACCTGGTATCCGCGCCTGAAGCCGATCGCCCCTACCTCCGTTATTACAGTCTGGCAAACGTTTGGAACAGCATGGACGTCGAAGAGTCCGAACTCGAGTTGTATCGAATGGCTCTAAGCAAGCTCGTTAATCATCTCTCATGGAAAAGGGAGATCACTCAACCCAGGCAATTGGGTTCCGAGAGCACGGTATTGCGGATCGACCTCAGAAACTATGGATGGACGGCCGAGACGTGGCGGGAGATTATCGCGTCTTTTCCGTACGGGCTTGAACGGTCCGGCCTCTCCAAAGAGATCAACCGTGTTCAGGCACTGTCGGGAGTGAGCCTGCCTTACATCCGCGTGGATTGGTTTATCGCAAACGCGAGCACGCCGCCTTTGTATCACACGATTCTTCAGTTACCCGGCACGCTGGACGAGTTGGAGACGTTGCTCGACGTCCACGCGACCTTCGATGTCGAACAGAATCTGGCCCGGAGATTCGGCCTCAGGAACTCAGGTGTTTCTCGCAACAACCGTGCCATGGAGCGGCATTCCACAGTTTATGGCGCCTATTGGAAAAGTTTCGACTTCGCCGGCAACAATCCCGGGCAAAACATTTTCAGGGATCCGCTGGATCTTCGGGCGGACGGTGGGGAAATCATTTTCAATTTGCCGAATGGCCTGCAGGCGTACTTCATCGCGGACAGGCAAGGGAAACGGATTGACGCCGCACCCGTGAATATCGTTCGGGACAGGACCAATCCGGACGACCCGGTCGTGCGCAATGGACGTTCATGCATGGGCTGTCACGTGAGGGGAATGAATGCCTTCCGCGATGAAATCAGTGCGACCCTGCGCGCTCGTCCCCAGGCGCTTTTCGATCTCGATCGGGCGGAAGTTCTCTATTCAGGCCAGCCGGAACTCGACCGGTTGCTGGAACTGGACAACACTCGCTTTTCGCGCGCGCTCGGCCGGACGGGCGGTGGAACGCCCAAAGGTACAGATGAGGAGCCAATCAGCCGGCTCGCGCGGAAATACGAGACCACTCTGACCGTTTCCCAAGCGGCAGCGGACCTGTTCATCGAAGACCCAAAGGAGCTGCAAAAACTCATCGAGAACAGTACCCCCCTTCAGATACAGGGATTCGATCAACTTCTTGGTACAAAAGGTGGGATCAAGCGCGACTCGTGGGAGCAAGGATTCGGACTGGTGACCAGAGAACTCGGAATCGGCGAGTTTTTGTCTCCCGGTCCCTAAGAGGAAGGTACCCAAAAGGCACAAATGACAATTGAACATTGGACATTGGCAATTTTTTCCAAAACGTTCATTTTTCAATGTTCAACTGTCATTTGTGCCTTTTGGGTACCTTCCCCGATTTCGTCTAAGAAAACCAGGGGCCGTTACGTTATCTCTTATGAAGGCGCAAGGTTAAAGTCAAAAGCTGAATGAACGATAGCGCAAAGTCTCAATGGATTGTCGATGCGTTGGATCGCCACGAAGCCTCGCTGGTCCGCTATGCGAACTGGATACTGGGTGACATCGAGAGCGCACGCGAAGTCGTTCAAGAGACATTTCTGCGTTTGTGCAAAGAGCAGCAGTCTCGTGTGGGCGCTTATCTCGCCCAATGGCTTTTCACGGTGTGCCGCAATCTCGCCTTCGATACGCGGAAAAAGGAGACTCGGATGACACCTCTGGGTGATGCAGAAATCGGAGTGGATTCGCGGCTGGAGGAACGTGAAACCGCCGGCGAGATCTTCCGGATGCTGAACGGCCTGCCGAAAAACCAGCGCGAAGTGGTTTACCTCAAGTTTCAATGCGATCTCAGTTATAAGGAGATCAGCGAAATTACAAAGCTATCCATGGGCAACGTGGGTTTCCTGATGCACACCGCGCTCAAAACGATTCGGAAGCAAATCCTTTCAGCGCCGAGGAGGACCCAATGAATTTCAACCCCGATGATCCGAAATGGACAGCCTATGTGCTGGGCGAAATGGAAGAGAGCGCACGCGCCGCCCTGGAGCTGGAATTGGAATCCTCCGCAGAGGCGAGGGAATTTGTCGAAGAACTTCGGTTCGCGGTTTCCATCATGAAGGAAGGGTTGGCCGCTGAAACAGTGTTGGGGCTGACGCCGGAGCAACAGACAATGGTCCGCGCTTCGGCCGGTAGCCGCAGCGAGTCGCACAATCCCTTTAAGCAATGGTTATCGATGCCCGGCACGCCCACCCTGTGGGCCGCCGGCCTGGTGGCCGCAAGTCTCCTGGTTGCCGTGATCGTGGCGCCGTCCCTCCTGCGTTCAAGGCAGGCGTCTCCATCCGCCACTC
>WNGR01006929.1_pt1 | contig 15455 bp, 9 predicted proteins | sample 5407581 | NCBI WGS metagenome assembly WNGR01 (sample SAMN13153383, study PRJNA577476) | soil metagenome | isolation source: 80 cm soil or saprolite under Garry oak tree replicate 2 | place: USA:California | collected 2016-06-15
AAGCAATCTCTTGGTATAGTGCGCGGGGAATTGACGCCTCAGAACCTCTGTAAAATCGTTTAATGTGCGTTCTTGCAGTTCCGCGTGTTCACGGGCATAGGCTATCTGACTCCGCACAGAAGTCAGCCGAATAGGAGCATCGGCATTGACGGTCCCAACCTTGTCCGCCCATGATGGAATTCCATAGCGCTCCGCAATCATCCACCAGAGCATGTGCTCACCGCCCAGCCGGGTGAGCGGATACATTAGGTTCTCTCTCAGAAACAACTCACGGCAAATGAGCGGTATAAAGTCGCCTTGGAGTGCTCCGGTAATGTAATCCTCGATTCTTGCAACTACAAACGGAGCTTCAAGTCTTGCATCTCCTGTTGCAAAGTTCACTACCGGATATTTGGACAAGTCGGGAACAGTTGCCATGCGTGCTGCGATGAGAGAGAGAGCGCCGGGCAGAAGTGTGTCGTCATCGTCGAGGATCAATACGTATGGATTAGTTGCCTCGCGCAGACCCCGGTTCCGTGCTGCTCCGCATCCTCGATTCTGGTCTAGGCGGAAATAGCGCGCGCTTGGGAACTCACGGGCAACAATCGCCTGCGTGTCGTCAATCGAGCAGTCGTCTACTACAACGATTTCTACTCCCGGCCATCGTTCATCCAAAACAGATTGGACGGCCCGACCTAGCAATCCACTGCGATTGAAGGTTGCAATGACTACGGTGACGGACAGACTACACATGCACTTCACCTATCTTCGGACCACGGCCGACAATATGCCAAAGCAAGGAGTACGGCACTAAAAACGGTATCCACTGGGCCCACTCGGTGCTGAGAGGATGAAAGAAGCCAGTTAGGTCAAACACAAATAACAAGAATATGGCGTTGTAGTAGATTGCTCGCAGCCGGTCGTCAGATAAGGCTCGGATGCGACGTAAGGCTATCGGAACCCACGCCATCCAACCGAACACCAGCCAAAGATAGGAGACGATCCCAAGCAGCCCCAGATCTGCCCATACCTGCAGGTACGTATTGTGTACCACCATGGGGCCGACGGGAGTCTCGGCCTTTGTGGATAAGAAACCTGTACCCATCACTGGATGTTCCCGGATTGCGTCGCTAGCTTCGATGAACATGGCGGAGCGAGTTATGTCGGCTTCATCAGCCCCACCGGATCCAAGGCTGGTGACCGTTGTAATCAAACGCGCCAACCCGTTCTGCTGTTGCGACAAGTCATTTCCAACCGTTAATAAGAGGCCTGCCAACGCCAACAGACCAATTTGTACTGTGATCATCATCCTCAAGTAACGTCGCCTCTCCATTCCCAGGATGATAAAGAGGAATGCTACCCCAAAGAAAAGAAGCAGGAGGGACGTTCTTGCACCGTCCAAGAAGATGAGTAGAGTGCTGACAATAAATAGAGAGAAATATCCTATTGAGCGTCGCCGGACCATGAGATAGGCAGAAAACAGCCAAGCAACAATCGCCAACCGCCAAAGTGCGCCCGGATAATTCAGAACAGTTCCCCAACGCCCCGGCCCCATCATGCCAGAGGTCACACCGCCGACCGCCATCCCTCCCACGAGGATTGCGAAATTGACCCAGACCGCAGCAAGTAGGCCGTAGAATGCAAGCAGCGCGATCCGCACACGTGCGACGATTGCAGGCAATCCCAATAAAAGGATTACACTCAATTTTCCTAGCCCGACCATAGCCGCCGGCATATCAGTTCCATAAAGAGCGGCGATACAAATAGACGCGAGAAACAGCGCGGTTGGGAGGTGTGTTGGAGGCGCCCACCGCGAGCTTCTTTCCGGTCGCTCTCCGGTGTTGCGTCTAGAAAGAAACATCTCGTGAAACGCATACGGAAGCAATAAGACCAATGCGAATGCGGTCACGATCCATTCGATATAGTTATTTGTACTGTGGTTGAGATCAGAAGAGGTAAGTAAAAGCGCAAGAACAAAGACTATCACGGCGACCCACAAGTTTCCATTCTTCTTGGGCAGAATCCCATGGGTCATGCCTGACCTGCCAGACTGTGGCTTGCCTTTCCATTCGCCGCGCGCGATGAAAGGCCGTTGTGCATAATGCACGCGATGATCGCAACCAGCATGAATGCTTCCGCGGTAAACACGGCAAGTGCCATGCCCAAGTGAGCAAATCGTGGCGCAAGCAGGACCGCAACTGCCACGTTTACAACAATAGCTCCAAGAATGGCCGCACTAGCCGCACCGTCCATCCTCCTCGGAAGCATCCATTGCATAATGAGTCCGTTGTTCAGAGCGCTGATCGGCAGCAACAGGGAGAATATACGTACCACATTCACCGAACCGCCATAGCCTGGACCAAGCAGAATGCGCGTCAAAGGGCTTGCCAGAAACGCCAGGACAAGACCCAGGAAAAGGCCAATACCACCCGATGCGCCAATCACCAACCGCGCCATTTTCTTCGCATCCGCCTCATTCTTAGAAAACATATGGCTTATATGGGGATAAAATGCCTGCGTGACCGGACCGATCTGGCCTTGCATCGCTCTTGCGATCCGCTCACCACCCCCATAGAGCCCAACCTGAAGCGGCGACGATATCAGTCCAATTATGAAGGTATTGGCCGTGGTGAAAATGCTGTAGCTGCCACGAAATAGGAACATGCCCCACCCATCGCGCAACACTCGCCAACTCTGCGGCCGGCGCGGCCGCTCAAATGCGGTTTCGCGATACATCATCCACGTTGTAACTATAGTGGAGCTGCAGCCAGCGCACCCCTGAAGCAAGAGGGCCTTCCAGCCACCAGATGAGTCGCGCACAGCCAAAAACGTTAAGCCAGTGAAAAATGCGCGGGAAAAGAACTCGATGCTGATAGCCCGGGCCATCCGCTCTGTGCCTTGGAAATACCAGAAGGGGCTAAACCCCCCGGCTAAGATCTGCGGCATCGCGCACAGAAGATAGATGGGATGTGCGCGAAATACTGGAACGCACAGGGCCGCGGTTCCGGATATAACCAATACGCTCCCAAGTAAAAGCAGTTTGGCACCGAGGACGGACGCTGCGATCTGGGCCTGAGCGCGCTGATCGCCTCGCGACTGTGCAATGTCGCGGGTAGCCGAAAGGTTAAAACCATACTCGATAAACATCGATGCCCAAAGCGCGAACGATTGCCAGAACAGCAAGAGCCCGAATCCCTGGGGTTGCAGAACCCGCGCTAAATACGGCAACATGATTATTGGAATGACGTAGCCCGCCCACTGCATTGCGTAGAGCGATACCACGTTACGCAGAATTGGATGGACCAGATAATTGTTCATACGAATGCGGATCCGGATGTTAACCTTTCACGGATTTTTCTACCCTGATAACTAACGGCTCAGAAGCAAAATACTATCGATGCACCGCCGCTACCTCCGCAGCAACGCCGCTTTCAAGGCCATCAGTTCTCCCTGGCATTCCGGGGATTGCCTTTCCAATCTCATTTGTATCCATCCGAGGAAGCAACCCAGGTAGAACCCTGCCACAGCAGAGAACACAATGAGTAGCCCGCGTTTGGGTGCCGATTTTCGCTCTGGCGCGATGGCCGGTTCAACCACCTGAATGACGGCGGCCTCTTTGGCTTCATCCAACCGCGCAGCTTCGAATTGCCTGAGCAGCAGGTCGAAAAAGGACTGTTGGTATTGCAGCTCCCGCTCGGCGCGGATGTAGTCCAGCCCTGCCTTCGGAATATCCTTTAATCCGAGATCCGCATTTCCATCGGGCCGATTATGCTGCTCCATTTGAGAAGCCTCTCCCTGCATGGCGGAGAGCTCGCGTTCGGTCAACTGCACGTCGGAATTGTGCTCGGTCGAATACGACCGCAGCGCATGCAACTCCACTTCCTTGGCCGCAATCTGGGCGCGAATCTCGGCCAGGCTGCCGATAATCACCTTGGCCTGCGCGTCGAGTTGAACCAGACCCTTGTTCTGCTGCACCTGCTGGAATGCCGCTTCCGCCGCAATCAGCTTTTCTTTCTGGTCCTTCACCTGCTCCTCGAAAAAGCGTCGCCGCTGCGAGGCCTCGGTAAAGGAGATCGTCTTCGACAGGGCGCGCAGTTGGTCGGCGTAAGCATTGGCCATGTCGGCAGCGCGCCTCTTGTCCTTGTCGGTGACGGAGATGGAGATGAGTGTGCTCTTCTCCGATACGATCTCCGTGCTGTCCTTCAACTTCTTGCGGGCAGCAGTCATGTCCTTGGCGTGGTAGACCGTGGTCAAGCCGAACTGGTTGATGATGGCATCCGCAACAGGTCTCGATTTGAGCAGACCCAAATAGATGGCGTTGGGATCCTTGAGCAGCCCTCCTGCTCCACCAGCCGCATCGGCCAACGACCCCATCCCCAACTGTGTGTTAAGAAAAGAAGTGGTTGACTGCGTTTGCTTTGGCGGCATAATGCTCGTGGACGCCGTATAGCGAACGGGCAACGCAAAGCAGAGAATCAACCCAACCAGAATGCTGGCGCCCGTCACTTTTGCGATCAGCCACTTTCGCAAAGCGAGCTGCGTGAGGACATCAATGAGGGTCACTTCGTAGCCGGGCTCAGGCGTGTTCGGCGTGAATACATGTTCCGATGGGACTGGCGATTCGGCAATAGTTGAGTCCTTAGTTATCATCGGCGGCACCATCAATGGACCACACTGAGCGCAGCAGCGGTCAGCGCCATTTGTGACAGGAACTGCGTGGTTTGCAGGAGCTCGCTCATCTTTGATGAAACCCTGACCTTCTCCGGGACGACAATGGCGTCTCCGGGTAGCAGTTTCAATTTTTCAAAATCGCCGTGAAAATGATTGTTGCGAGCTTGCCGGCTGACAACTGTCCCGTCGGCGCGGATGACAAAAATGCGTTTCTTATCTGCTTCCCGGGTTGCCCCACCTGCATCGTTCAAATAGGCTACAAGTCTTTTGTCCGACTGATGACGGAAAGCATTTGCGTTGTACACGGCCCCAGCAACCTGTACCGTGCTTAGCCGCGGTGGAATATAGAATGAATCTCCGTCTTCAAGTGAGAAGGCAGGAATATCTGAGGTAGTCGCAGAATCGGGCTTCAAGTCTAGAACCACGCGGCCGGTCGGCTTGATTGAAGAGAGCCTTGCCAGTGCAGCCTGCTGCATGGCGAGTTGTGACTGTTGATCCGCGCCGGTCTGGCCAGCTTGCGGTGTCGCATTCGCGTACCGCGACATCAGGTCCCGCTGCATCTGTTCGGTGGATTGACGGAGTTGCTCCTCTTGGGCACGGCGAGTCGAAACGCGCGTCAGAAGTGAGGCATAGAGATAGGAGCGCGACGTGAGCCCTCCTGCCCGCACAACGACGTCCCTTAGCGTTTCGCCAGGATTCACGCGATACACGCCCGGCGCGCTGACCTCGCCGCCCACCCTGACGAAGGCTGCGTGCTTTTCCATCGGTAGTTCAAGGTCCGTCCGGGAAAAAATGGTGATGACATCGCGAGCCTTTAATGGTTGATTGTCAGCAGATGATCGGTCGTCGACCGCGCTGGCGAGGCGGAATGGGATTAATTGCGTGGATAAATCATGGTCGTCCAGCCGCTCAATTACTGCATATTCCCAATTGATCTCAGCACTGTTTTTGCCAACTTCCTCAATGATCGAAGTGCGGGCGGTGCCTGCAAGATCAGACTCCGGATTCGCAAACTGGGCTGTCCGCAGGTCGGCCAGGCGATCGGTGCGCGGGTCGGTCAAGCGATCAGTGCTCGGGTCGGTCAAGCGATCAGTGCGCGGGTCGGTCAAGCGATCAGTGCGCTGATCTGCGAACTGATGATCCGCGAGCCCTGGAACTAGTTGGTTCTGCTGGTTCCAGTAGTCGCGTGTGATCAAGAAGTCTCGAGATGGGATCAGATCAGCAACACGCATTCCCTCCTTCCAGACGTAACGGCCTGCCTGGGCAACATTTCCACGCAGTGTCACGGCATTCTCAATCTCGGGGGATAGCGGAAAGATCCGTAGCAGATCTCCGTCTTTCATCGGCCTTTGCAAGCCCGAGGCGTCAAGCGGGAACTCTTCGACACGGCGGCTTGTATGATTATCGATGCGCTCAAGTAGGGCTCTGTTCGATCCTGCAAGACTGGTAAGTCCGCCGGCACCCTCAAGAGCCGCAGCGACTGTGGCATCGCCCTTCAATTCATAAATAGCGGGCTCATTAACACTACCGGTGATTGCGATCTGTGCTCCGATCGGAGGAATATAGATAACGTCTCCCGGAAGTAGCTGCACGTCATGTGACTTATCACCCTTGAGTGCCAGGTCATAGATATCGAATTCCGTCAGGAGTCCGTTGCCACGCCGTAGTTGAATGCGACGCATCGTGCCCGTCGCTGAAGGTCCTCCAGAGGCGAACAGAGCATTCACCAACGTGCTCAAAGAACCCAAAGTGTAGGCCCCGGGCTGGCGCGCATTGCCCAGAACGAAAACCTGGATGGAGCGTAGTTGGCCCAGTGAAACATTGAGTTCGAAATCTTTGAAGAGAGCGCTGATGGACGAATGAAGATACCTTTCAAGCTGGTCATAACGCAAACCGGCAACGTTTAACGTGCCCACCTTAGGCAGATAGACTTGCCCGTTCCTGTCTACCGTTACACGGGAATCAAGGTCAATCTTTCCCCAAGCCCGAATCAGCAGTTCATCTCCCGGGCCAACTACATAATCTGCCGGAACCGGCACATGTTCGACCGGGGCGAAGGTTGTAGGAACTTCGTCGAACAGTTGTCTCCCAAATACCGGAAGCCGGTACCCTGTGGCATCTTCAGCGAACCGCTGGAAATCCGATTTGGTCGTCAAAGGACCGGTAACTCTGGATGCAGCCGAAGTCGTTTCTCTCCTGGAGGGATCGGGAGTATCGGTGCCGACACCGGTAGCATCCATTCTGGTCTTTTCTCCGACCTGACGAGCCTGATTCGGAAAGCGGGTGGGAGTTTCCGACGAGCTTGTTGCGGAACTTGGTAGAGACTGAGTCGTATGCCGAGGAGTGGTGAGGACAGATTGCCCACCGCAAACAGCGCAGGATAGCAGAATGATTGCTGATAGCTTTTGCTTCATAATTGGGAAGGAAATCCTTGGTTGATGCACGTGCAAAGAACTAATGCCATCTCCTGAATCGGAAAGGCTGTACTGTCGAGCAGAAAGGCACGGGAGCGGTTCTATAGCTTGCAAAGACTTGTTACACCAGGTGGTCTGAAGTGCCTAATTCAATAAAGCCGCGGGAGTTTGTTTGGCGACCACCGCCAAGCCCACATGATTGGACTTAGCCAGCAATGCGGCTTTCAGGAGCTCTGAGCCAGGGTTGTAGTCCGGGATCAGTTCTTTGAGGGTCAGAACCAGATTTGCGACATCTTCTCGCTGGGCAAGTTGATGAAGGTGACGTAACGAAGTTTGGATGTAGCGAGGATCGAGGTTTTGTTCGCAGATGTAGCTTCGGATTTTAGGGTGCGACGTGAGAACCAATCGCTCATCCTGAAGATTCAACTCCTCAAACATTTTCTCCCCGGGGCGAAGACCCGTATAGCGAATTTCGATGTCCTCTCCCGGACGTAGCCCGGACAATAGAATAAGGCTCCTGGCCAAATCCGAAATCTTGACAGGTTGCCCCATATCCAATACGAGGATCTCTCCGCCCTCTCCAATGGAAAAGGCCTGCAGAACTAGTTGGGCCGCCTCAGGGATAGTCATGAAGTAACGACTCATATCGGGGTGGGTGACGGTCACCGGCCCACCTGCCGCAATCTGTTCCTTAAAAAGGGGAACGACACTTCCATTGCTCCCCAAGACGTTTCCAAAGCGAACTGCCACAAACTTGGTGCCGCTATCAGCTTGCAGTGAACGGATCAGCAACTCGGCAACACGTTTCGTGGCGCCCATCATGCTCGTAGGCCGGACTGCTTTGTCTGTCGAAATCATCACGAAATCGTCGACTCCATGCTCATACGCCGCGCGAGCGACATTCCAAGTGCCGAAGATATTGGTTTGTACGGCAGCAAATATGTGCTTTTCCATCAATGGCACATGTTTGTATGCGGCGGCGTGGTACAGAATGGCCGGACGATAACGCTTCATGACGCGATCAAGCGTCTCTGGGTCATTGATTGTGCCGATCTCAGCATGAAAAGTGAGGTCGGGAAAGAGCTTCGTCATCTCCCGGTCAAGATAGAAGAGCGGGGTTTCTGCCTCGTCGAAACCGATGAGAGCGCGGGGACCAAATCTCGCCACTTGTCGGCAGATTTCGGAGCCTATCGAACCCGCGGCGCCCGTTACCATGACAATCCTTCCCTGGATGCGTTCGCGTATCCGTTCAAGTTCAAGCCGCACTGGCTTCCTTCCCAGCAGATCTTCTACAGCAACATCTCGGATTTGTTTGCCCAAGTCAGAGTCCTGGAGTAATTCCCCCAGGCTCGGAACCATTTTGTACTCCACCTTTGCATCGGTGGCGAGTTTCAGAATGCGCACCATCTGCGGTCCTGTCGCAGAGGGAATCGCAATGAGCAATCTCTGAATCCTGCGCTTTTGCACCCGTGCAGCAAGTGTCTCTCCCGTTCCTAAGACTCGCTTACCCTGAAAGACCAGATCAGCTTTTCGAGGATCATCATCGATCAGGCCGATTACGTTACACAACAAGGACTCGTTTTGCAGCAGTTCGCGCACGAGCGCCAACCCTGCCGCGCCCGCACCATAAATCAAAGTCCTCGTCTGTTCCCCTTTAGTTCGATCGATCTTGTGAGTGGTAACCGCCAGCCTAACCACTAACCTGGCCGCCAACGTCAATACGCAAGAAACCAGGCAGTCGATTAAAAAGATGGAGCGCGGAACAGCACTTCTACCAAGCAAAAGAAGAATGCACGATCCGCCCATCACGGAGCCCAGCAGGTTTGCCAAGATAATGCGCACAACCTCGTGGGTTGAGGTGAATCGCCAGTGTCCCCAACTCACCCTGCCGAACATGAACGCAATCGACTTTGCCACTACCCAGATTGAGGTGGCTGTCACCCAAGGATGAATGAATTGGGAAGGGGGTTTGCCATCAAAACGCAACCCGAACGCAATGAACGCAGATAGTGAGAACGCGGCCAAATCCAAAAGATAGCCCATCAATCGACGTCCGGTACGCAACATGATGCGGATTCGCGCTGTCGACTTTTTCGCAGACATGTTTCTCCTGAAATCTAAAATCTGATTTTTGTGGAAGGTCCGGTAGTTACAACATTGACTGCAGAGATGTTGCACCCGGGACATTTGAATAGCTGGGCGCGAAAAACATATCCTACGAGGCTATCAAGCCTCTCAACCTGGTAAGGAGACAGCAACCGCCTCACATGGTGCCTTCCATAATTCGCGCTGCCGATGGAAGATCTCCGCGTTCAGTTAGCTCCAGTTTTGAGGGAATTCATTCCTGCTGCGAGTTGATCTATCTTTCGATCCAGGTTTTTCAGCTGACTCCGAAATTCATCGAGCCGGAGCCCGAGCACATCGTCCCGGTTCACTCCGCTGAGAACGACTCGCATGGCGTCGCGAGTCAGGTCTGAAACGCTTCGTGCTCCGGTGACTGCACAGAGTTGTTTCAACCCCAGATACTCCTCCTCGGAAAGGCGGACACTAATCATGCGGGATCGCGGTTTCAGAACTGTCATACGGTCCTTGCTGCGCCAACCATCAGTTCCGGTCAGCTTGTTGCTGTTACAACTCATGATGTAAGGAGATCGGAAAGAAAAGTGGCTGAACTCGTGTTAGTGCTCGAGCTAGAACGCGAGCATAGAATCGTTTCGAATCGAGGTCATTTTAAGGCGGGCTTCGCCCCCCTCGGTCCCATGCTTCCGAATCGACTAAGTAATTTCGACACATTCATGCGAATTCCCGAACCAACGGGACGTGCGCCAGTAAGCGCTGCCCGAATGGACAGCCTAACAACGCATTATGCGCAGAAGTGATTTGAGACTGAAAGTAACCTAACAGAGCGCAACATGAAATGCAAGGAATAATCTCTGACATTTGAACGACAATGCAACGGTACCGCACGAGGTTCTTATTTATGAGCTATGCATGTATTTTCCATTTCTATTTGACTTAACGAGTGGTTGGAAATCGATTTGCTCTAACGAGCCAGAACGACATATGCATTACATGCTCAATAACTTACCTTGACAGTCCGGCTGGGTAGGATGGTGAGATAGGCGGTGCTCGATGTAACTCCCGTACCCCAAGTGAGGAGTCGGCGTGGTGACCATCGAGTTACGGATATTATTGTCTGTCGGAACGGAATGAGGCGTGATCGTCATCACACTGAGAGTGCCTCGTCATCGATGTTCCGAATGCAAAAGGAAAACGGTGCACTACATTCAGATCCTCGAAGCAAACGAAGTTCACCAGACGAACTCAAGCTAGACTAAACATACCGAGCTCCGCTGCAACTTCTGGGTCAACTTGATTCACCGAGATGAGCTGCTCAGTGGCTAAATTGAGCGAGGACAATAGAAGGCTTGAAGCAGACATTGTGTGGAGACGCTCTTTCGCATCTCAGAAAGTTCAGGATCAGTAACGATCACTATTTGTGCTGCCGAGAACGGAGCATTGCGGAATTGTGACAATCTCGGGATGGCTTCGGAGATGAAACTGCAGGGCCGATTCCCCACGGATCGGCCCCTTTAGCCGCTCGGTCAAAAGATTTGGTAGCAAATTGGTAGCAAAAGGCGCCAACCTAGCCGATTTTGGCGGCTTAACCTTCTAGTGCTTAGTTGCAGTATTTAATTATTGTATTAAGATGTTTGTGAGATGCCAAGACATGCTTGTCCTTTAGAATGCCTCGCCGAGACCCGGGCCGAGTTGATTGCGATCAGCCGAAGCCGTACCGGTGAGGTGCGTATGGTAGAGCGAGCGCGGATTGTGCTGGCCTGTTTGGAAGGAAAGGAAATTCAGCAAGTAGCGCAGGAAGTCGGCGCGTCGGTTCCTACGGTCAGCAAGTGGCGGAGCCGATTCGCCCGTGATGGCATACGCGGTTTGCGGGATCGGGCGCGATCCGGCAAACCGGCGACTTATGACGCCGCATTTCGCGACCGTGTCCTGGCTTTGCTGGAGCAGGCACCGCCTGCCGGCCAAGCTCAATGGGACGGCCCCGCAGTAGCCAAACGGTTGGGAGCCAGTGTGCATGCGGTGTGGCGGGTGTTGCGCCGGGAGGGAATCTATCTCCAGCGCCTGCGCACCTGGTGTGTGAGCACCGATCCGGAGTTCGCCACCAAGGCCGCCGAGGTGGTGGGGTTGTACTTGAATCCGCCCCTGAACGCCTTGGTCCTCAGCGTTGACGAGAAGCCCAGCATCCAAGCCATCCAGCGCCCCTCCGGCTACGTAGAAACCGATAGCGGAGCCATCGTCCGAGCCATGAAAAGTACCTACAAGCGCAACGGCACCCTGAATTTATTTGCGGCTCTGGAAATCGCCAGTGGACAGGTTTTCGCGCAAACTAGCGAAGAGAAAAAGCGGGAAGACTTCCGGCGCTTCCTGGACGCAGTCGTTGCCGAACTGCCGACCGACAAAGAGATACATGTGATTCTTGACAACTACTCGACGCACAAGCGCAACGCCGACTGGCTCGACAAATACCAAGGCCGGGTTCAGTTCCATTTCACTCCGACTTCGGCCAGTTGGCTCAATCAGGTGGAAATCTGGTTCGGGCTTTTGACCCGCAAGGCATTGCGCGGAGCCAGTTTCGCAAACAAAGATCAACTCCGGTTTGCCATCGAGTCCTTCGTTACCAATACCAACCAACACCCCAAGCCATTCCACTGGCGCAAGCGAGAAGTCAAGGGAAGTCAACTCCGAAATACTATTATCAACTTACGCAACTAAGCACTAGCATGCTGGCCAGCTTTGCGAAGCACCTCTGCCAAGACGAGACTGCAGTCATCGCCGCCCTTCAACATCCATGGAGTAACGGACCAGTCGAAGGACACGTTCATCGCCTGAAGCTAATCAAACGCTCCATGTACGGCCGCGCCAAATTCGATCTGCTTCGACTCCGCGTCGTGAATGCCGAATGAAATCCTCACCCCCTGAAATCCCTTCACCAAAGTGACGAAGAACCCATAGAGAAGTGGCCGGTTTTGATGTGACCTAAGTGGCAGCTTTTGACTCACCCTCGAGGATCAGCAGCCCCTCGGAACGGACGGAAAAGAACACCTGCAACAAGAGCGCCCGGTACGTACTCCGGTGCGATCGATGGCCGACGAGACTCGCTCAAGCCGCTTTGGGCGGCTCATAGCAGAAGGTCCTCGGATCTGGGGGAGATTCTCACTTCGTCCCAGGGCAATCGCATTTCAAAATAGCTCCAGTAGCCGGTAGAGGTAACCATCGTCCCATCCGGCTCGTTTGAACTTTCCTCGCAGGGAGCCTTTTGATCCCTCTTTTTGCATGGCGTTTATGGCCATGTGGCGTAGAACGGCGAGATTGTTGTGTGGCCCGTGCCCCATGCGCGTGCGATCCTGATCCTCGTTCATGACCACATCCAGCCGCCAGTGCAGGCTGTTTTCGATTCCCCAGTGCTGTCGAACCACTTGGTTGAGCCGCTCCGGCGACAGGACTCGACTGAGCAGGTAGTAGGCAGTTTCGGTCGTGGTTTTGTCCGCTGTTTCGCGCCTTCGAACCACTTTGCCGATGGCCTTCAGGTCCGGCCATTGGTGCTGTTTTTGCAACCAGTCGATCTCGGTTGACACCATCGCCGTGCGCGTCTCGATGCGTCCCGTGATCGGCCTCGACAACGGGCGCAGCGGTGCTCGCTTTCAACTCCGGATCATCGAGCAGCAGGACCACATCGTCAAACAGCGTGCCTTGATTGCCCTTCAGCGCCAGCGCGTAGTCGCCCTTCTGTTCGACGATTTGCTCGGCGATGGCGCGCTGGCAGTTGAGTGCATCGGCGGTCACGATCGTGCCTTTGAGGGTCAGCATCCTGAGCAGCCTGGGCACTGCCGTAATCTCGTTGGACTTGGCATCGGTGGCGATCTGCGCCAACACCAACCGCTGCTCTGAGCCCCAGGCACTGACCATGTGCAAGGCCGACTTGCCGCTGGTACGATCAAACGAACGGCGCAACACCTTGCCGTCGATGGCCACTACACCTTGCAACTGCGCAGAGAACTGCGCCATAAACCGCTGAAACGAATCGCGAAACTGATCCGGATCGAGATTGAGGAACAGGCGGCTGAAGGTGTCGTGACTGGGAAGGCCGTTGGCCAGGGTGAGAAAGCTGCGCAGAAAAGGCTCCTTGGCCTCGGCAAACACGGCCATATCCACCGCACCTTGGCCGCCGCACAGCACGCAGCATAAAGCGATCATTAGCAGTTCGTGAAAGTCATGCAAGGCGGCATTGCCGCAGCGCGGGTCCTCAAGCCCTTCCCAACAGGAACCAAACTGCTCCAGTGTTTCTTTGCTGGACATGAAATCCTCCTGCAAGAAACCTCCGGCCTTCCAATGGCTACCGTAAGTACCAACCGTGGTTCAACTGAATTTCAAATGCGATTGCCCTGCACTTCGTCCCTTCCGCATACCGATCAGTAGTACAGCAGAATTTAGAAATGAAGCACACTTAGCGCGGCAGCACCTAGTGCCAATTGCGAAAATAGATTCGACCAGTCAGAGATGCCGCGCAGCACGGACGGCTTGTAGGTCTTGTCTGGAACCACGATCGTATCACCGGGATACATCCGCAGATTATCAAATCGGTCGCCCCATGGGCCTCCGCTCGTTTCGCGGCTTATGACTTCACCGTCGGAGCGGATGATGAATTCGTGCCTGCGGTCCGCTTCCCGATTTGGGCCACCTGCCAAATGCAGGTATGCCCCAACGCGACGTGAGCGGACATAGAGAAAGGAGTTCTGGTCATAAACCGCCCCGACGACGTTAATGCTGGCCGGAACCGGGGGAACGACAAAGCTGTCTCCGTCTTCCATTGTGATGTCAGGTAGCGCCGAGGTGCTGGTGCTTTCCGCCTTGAATTCCAGGACAATGCGTCCGGTGGCACGAATTTGCCGCAGCCGAGTTAGAAAATCCTGTGTGGCGGATGGGGGCGCTGCTGCGGTTGCCAGGTTGCTGCGCTGAATCTGCATGTCCAGGCTCCGGACGTACTCGTCGATTCTCGCCTGCTGCACCGCCCGAGTTGACTCACGAGCAAACTCAGACCCGTAAAGGTAGGCACTCGGCGTAAACCCGCCAGCCCGTTCGATCAGGTGGCGCAGGGTTTCGCCCGGTTGCACTGTATATGAGCCTGCATGCACAAACTCACCTTCCAGTTTCACCAGCTTGGTCTGCTGTGCAATGGGCACGCGAATATCGGCCTCGGAGAAGATCGAGACCACGTCTCCCGGTTGCAACTCGATGTCTTGCGACAGATCATGGCGTAACACGAGATTGCCCAGATCGAATGGGATGATGGTAGTCTTCAGAGTTTCGGGATCGAGCCGCTCGATTGCGGCATAGTTCCAGTCGACCTCCGGCGCGAGAAGCCGTGTTTCGGTCCGTTGAGGCGGTGCTGCAAACCGATTGGGGCGATTAGCCTCTGAGGCCGCGAGTGAACTGCTGCTGGGGCGTTGTCGCGCGCGCACGTCTTGATCCTGCTGAGATCCAATCTGATCCTGCAGCAGGCCGGTCTGGCCCTGCGGTATTCCAGACTGATCAGTCTGGGATGCATTGTCGTTCCTTTGCAGGGCGTTTCCGTTCAGTGGGTACCCGAGGTCCTCTTGTTGCATGCCAGACTCATTCTGTTGCGACCTGGCTTGGTTTGACGATCCCTGACCGTTCAACGGCCAGAGGGTGACCGGGTGACTCTCCGCAGGTTGGCGGAGATTGGAAAACCCCGGCGTGGGCTCAAACTCGGGGGTGGGCAACCCGAGTTGTGTGCGCCTCCACCAGTAATTCCGCGTAATGAGCGAATCCTTGTCCGGGATCAATTCGCTGACGCGCATCCCCGGATGCCAGGCGAAACGGCCGGCATTGGCGGTGTTCCCCCTCAGGATGACCGTCTTGCGATAGGTGGGCACGATGGAGTAAACACGCACCAGGTCGCCATTAGTTAGGGGAGTCGCCAACCCTGCCTTGTCATAGGCGACTTCCATCGCATGGCGGTCGTGATGTGCTTCAATGCGCTCAATTGATATCCGCGTTTCTGCCGCAAGAGCGGAGACTCCACCCGCATCAGCCAGAAGATCAGTGAGCGTCTCATCGTCTCGCAATTCAAAGATGGCAGAATTAGGCACGCTGCCGGTGATGGCCACTTGTGCGCCGACTGCCGGAATGAAAACGACATCGCCGGCCAATAACTTTACATCTTTTGATTTATCGCCGTTCGTGAGGAGATTATAGAGGTCAAAGTCAGTCACAACAGCATTGCCGCGACGGAGCTGAATATGGCGCAATGAACCTTGGACAGACGGTCCTCCGCTAGCGAAGAGGGCATCT
>WNGR01016248.1_pt1 | contig 15455 bp, 15 predicted proteins | sample 5407581 | NCBI WGS metagenome assembly WNGR01 (sample SAMN13153383, study PRJNA577476) | soil metagenome | isolation source: 80 cm soil or saprolite under Garry oak tree replicate 2 | place: USA:California | collected 2016-06-15
AAAGTGTGCTGCTGATCGGGGAAGACGTCGAGCCGGACGTCCACACCGGCCCGCTCGGCATGCTCGGCGAGCCGCCGGGCGTCGTCCAGCAACAGCTCCTGGTCACCGACCTGAATGTAGATCGGACCGAAACCAGCGAGATCCGCGTGAAGTGGGTTCACAAGCGGATCGCGGGTGTCGGTAGCACCCACGAAATTGCTGGCCAACTCCTGCACCCAGGATTTGGTGAACAGCGCGTCCTTTCCCTGATTGGACAGCATCGTCTCCCCGGTCACCGCCATGTCGACCCACGGCGAGAGTGGCATCGCGGCGGCCGGCAGCGGCAGGCCCTGGTCCCGCGCCCGCAGCTGGGCCGTGATCGCCAGCCCACCGCCGGCCGAGTCACCCGTGAACGCGATGTGCCGGGGTTCGATCCCTTGGTCGAGCAGCCATCGGTAGGCGGCGACCACGTCGTCGACCGGGCCTGGGTGCACGCCTTCCGGCAGCAGGCGGTAACCCACGATCAATGCACGGGCACCGACCGCCTTGGCGAGATGGGCGAACATCTTGCGGTGGGTGTACATCGAGCCGGACACGAAACCGCCGCCGTGCACGCACAGCAGCACTTGGTCTGTGTCGGCTTGTTTCGGGGCCGCCCACAGCGCCGGCACCCCACCGGCGTCGGTTTCGATGTAGTCGACGCCGAGCGGTTCGTACGTCAGGACGTCCCACTGCTGGTCCTGGATCAGGTCGCCCTCGTCCTTGGGCGCCAGGAAAGCGCGGTACAGGTTCGTCACCGCTGTCGACTGCTTGCTTGCCATGGTGTTCCCCTCGCGGTTTGTGGGTCTTGCGTATACAGACCCGGCCACACGCGGAAAGGAATCGGTTCACAGGTCCCGGAAGGTCTCGATGTGGGCGCCGAGTTGGTTGAGCCGGTCGGCCAGCTGCTCGTAGCCACGGTTGATGACGTACACGTTGCGCAGCACAGACGTGCCTTTCGCCGCGAGCATCGCCAGCAGCACGACGACCGCGGGCCGCAGCGCGGGTGGGCAGATCACCTCGGCGCCCGACCAGTGCGTCGGTCCCGCCACATACACCCGGTGTGGGTCGAGCAGCGTGACCGTGGCGCCCAGCTTGGTCAACTCCGTCAGGTACAGCGCGCGGTTCTCGTAGACCCAGTCGTGGATCAGGGTCGAGCCGTGCGCGGTGGCCGCGATCAGGGCGAAGAACGGCAGGTTGTCGATGTTCAGGCCGGGGAACGGCATCGGGTGGATCTTGTCGTGGGGCGCGCGCAGCACGGACGGCCGGACGGTGAGGTCGACCAAGCGGGTGCGGCCGTTGGCGGCCGGGTACTCGTCGGTCCGGTCGTGGTCCAGGCCCATCTCTTCCAGCAGGGCCAGTTCGATCTCCAGGAACTCGATCGGCACCCGTTGGATGGTCAGTTCCGAGCCGGTCACGATCGCGGCCGTCAGCAGGCTCATCGCCTCGATCGGGTCCTCGGACGGCGCGTAGTCCACGTCCCGGTCGATGCTCGTCACGCCGTGCACGGTCAGGGTCGTGGTGCCGACGCCGTCGATCCGCACACCCAGCGCGTCCAGGAAGAAACACAGATCCTGCACCATGTAGTTGGAACTGGCGTTTCGGATCACGGTGGTGCCGGGGTGGCGGGCGGCGGCCATCAGCGCGTTCTCGGTCACGGTGTCGCCGCGTTCGGTCAGCACGATCGGCCGCCGTGGCCGGACAGTGCGGTCCACCCGGGCGTGGTAGGCACCGTCGGTGGCCTTGACCTCAAGCCCCATCGGGCGCAGCGCGGTCAGGTGCGGCTCGACGGTCCGGGTGCCCAGCGCGCAGCCACCGGCGTAGGGGAGTTCGAAGGTGTCCTGGTGATGCATCAGCGGGCCAAGGAACATGATGATGCTGCGGGTCCGCCGCGCCGCCGCGATGTCCATGTGCGCCAGGTCGACCGTGGCCGGCGGTTGGATCTCCAGGTCGTTGTCGTCGTTGAGCCACCGCGTGCGCACGCCGATGCTGTTCAGCACTTCGAGGATGCGGTTGACCTCCTCGATCCGGGCGACCTTGCGCAGCGTGGTGCGGCCCGCGTTGAGCAGCGCGGCGCACAGCAGCGCGACACCGGCGTTCTTGCTGGACTTGACGCCGATGCTGCCGGTCAGCCGCACGCCGCCGGTGACCCGCAGGTGCATCGGACCGGCATGGCCCAGCGACACGATCTCCGAGTCCAGTGCCTTGCTGATCCGGGTGAGCATCTCCAGGCTCAGGTTCTGGTTGCCCTGCTCGATCCTGGTGATCGCGCTCTGGCTGGTGCCCAGTGCCTCAGCCAGCTGGGCCTGCGTCCAGCCGTGGTGCTTGCGTGCGTCCCGGATCAGTGTGCCGATCCGCTGCAGGTAGTTGCCGAGCGGCCGCGTGGTCTCCACCATGTGGGTTACGGTAACTCACATGTGAGTTGCCCACCGACCCGGCACGCCGAACCCGCCGGTGATTCGATCGGATCCGGGGATCGCTATGCCGGCTGTGACATACGGTGGAGTTCGATCGCGGTGCGCAGGCTGTCCGGTACGTCACGGTCGTGGTACGGGCGTTCGGACGGCTCGATCGACCGCAGGAACATGCCGTAGATCAGCGCGCCGCGCAGCGCGACCACCGGATCCATCAACTCGACGGCCCGTTCGGGCTCGCTGCCCGGCACGGTCCGCCGCCAGTGCGCGCACCACTGCTCGCACAGGGCGTCCTGGTCCGAGCCCGGCCAGTCCCGCATCCGAATGAGGTCGATGGCCGGGTGCCCGATCCGGCTGTCGCCCCAGTCGATGATCACCCGGTGGGTGCCGTCGGAACGGACGTTGCCCGGGTGGAAATCGGCGTGCATCAGCGTGTCCGGCACGCCGCAGTCGGCCACCGCAGCGAACCGGTCGGCCAGCCCGCCGACGAGGTCCGCCAGCACGGGCCGGTCCGCCACCGGCAGGCTGTCGATCCATTGCGGCAGCATGGTTTCCGCGTCGTGGCGGAAGTCGGCGGCGCCTTCGCGTGGCACGCCGAGTGCGATCAGTTCGGGCAGCCGGCCGGCCGCGTCGGCCTGGATGGCGAGCAGGTCGGCCAGCATCTCCTGGCGTTCCGGCGACGGCGCGTGGTACCGGTCGGTGCCGGGGATGTCGTCGAGCACCATCCGGTGGCCGGCCGCGCCGAGCACTGCCGGCGTGGTCGGCCGGGCCAGCCAGCCCAGGACCGCGCCTTCGTGCGCCATGAACGGCGGCACTTCCTTCAGCCACGCCGGTCCGCGATCGGTGTCCAGTCGCCAGATCGAGGACAGGTTCCACGTGCGGACCTGCCGCCGCCCGGTGACCGTGCGGCCGTGCCCGGCGAGGACCTCGTCGACCCAGGCCAGCGAGGTCGCCGCGCCGCCCAACTGTGCCCACGGCATGCGCAGCGGGTGCGGCGTGGTCGGCACGGCCGGGTCGAGACCGGGCAACGGCGGGCCGTCGTACTCGGCCAGGTAGGTCACCGAGCCGCCGGGCGGTGCCGGCTGGTCGGCGCGCAGCAGCCGCAGGATCGTCACGTCGATGCCGTGCCGTTCACGGGCCGCGTCGAGCACCTCGCCGACGTCCTTCCACCAGTGGAACGGGATCGGCGGCAACGGCGGCAGGGTGCCCAAAGGCCGGCCGAGCGGATCGACCAGGGTGAGCGTGGCGGTGGTGGCGGACACGGCTGGGAACGTTAGGCCGGTTCGGGCATCGTGGCGCGCGAATATCCGGCTGGCGGTTCGCGATAATAGTGCGGTGTGGTCCAGATATGACATCCGGGTGAGCGTCGACGGGCAGGCGCAGGACGGCATTCTCGGCCGCATGCTCGGCGACGACCGGTCCGAGTCGTCGCTGGTCGACCGGATGGTGGACGACCTGGCGATGCGCATCATCGACGGCACCCTGCCGCCTGGACATCCCGGCCCGGCGGCGCCCGCGCGTGGCCCTGGTCACGCTCGACCAGGTCCGCGAGACGTACGAGGTGCGCGCGTGCCTGCACGGCATGGTCAGCGAGTTGATCGTGCGCGACACGGACGCCGACGGCCTCGCCGTGCTGCACCGCCTGCAGGAACAGTTGCGCCTGGACGCGGAGCGGTCCGACCTGGACGCCTATTTCTGGCGCAACGTGGAGTTCCGCCAGGCCGAGGCCGAAGTGTCCGGCAACCGCCAACTGGCGAGGATGCTGGGCACTCTCGGCTTGCGCACCCTGCAACTGCGCCGGTTGAGCCTGTCGTTCCGCGGCCGCCTGGCCCGCTCGGTCTCCGACCACGAGCGCCTGCTCACGGCCTACGCCGACCGGGACGAGGGCCTGGCCGTTGCGATCACCAAATCGATCATCATGTCCGGCTACCGGGCGATCGAGGCCTCCGGTTGGTCCGGCCTGGCCGGTCGCGAGCCGGGTGTCTCGATCAATTCGTGAAACCGCCCGGACCGCGGCTCATCCGGTAGCGGCACGGCCGCGTCCTCAGCGGCCCGGAACAGGTCGCTTGCCCGAATGCCCAGCCGAGCGCACACGTTGAGCAGGAACGGCAGCCCCGGCGAGCGCCGCGCCAGTTCCACCCGGCACAGCACGGATTGCGAGACGCCGCAGCGGGTCGCCAGTTCGTGCAGCGCCAGCCCGCTGTTCAGGCGGACGCGCCGCAGCAGGTCGCCGATGGCCCGCAGGATCGCTTCCTCGGTCGCCCTGTCGATCAACCCGTTCACCCACGGGTCCGCCTGATCCATCGTGTCCGTCCGTCCTGCCGTCTTGATCGTTTACTCGATGTACCGTACACAGCGGACGGTCCATCACGCGATCACACGGTGGAGTGAAGGACAATTCAGCCATTGCAGCAAGATCCCGTCACCGACCGGTTTCCCGGCGGGCGCGCAGCACCGTCCTGGCCAGTGGCAACGACACGACCGCGCCGACCGCCACCAACACGGCCAGCCACGACAGCGTCGTCGTGATCGCGGCCGTGCCGGTCAGGGTCAGGAACAGGCTGCCGAACACAGCGACGCCGACCACCTGGCCCAGCTGCAACGTCGTGGTGACCAGTCCGCTCGCGTCCGCTGCGGACGTCGGCGGCACGCCGACCAGGATGTGCGTCATCAGCGGGCTGAACGCAACGCCCATGCCCACGCCGAACATCAGCAGGCCGACCTGCAACGCCGAGCCGCCGGTCACGCCATGGCCCAGCGCCAGAGCAAGGGCGAAGTAACCGCCGCCGCCGAGCAAGAAGCCGGCCGTGGTCAGCGCGTGGTGCACGCGGGCGGGCAGTGTGCGCCAGTAGAAGCCGCACAGGCCGAACGCGGCGCAGGCCGGTGCGATGGTGAGGCCGGCGCGCAGTGCGCTGTCGCCGAGGCCGCCCTGTAGTTCCAGGCCGAGCGAGAACAGGAAACCGCCGTAGGCGATCATGCCGGCGGACAGCGTGACCAGCCCGGCCGCCATGCCCGGTGCGCGCAGCACACGCAGGTTGAGCAGCGGGTCGGCCACTCGCCGTTCGATGAGCACGAACACCACGGCCAGCACGATGCCGGCGGCGATGCTGACGAACGTCCACGCCGGCCAGCCGTCCTGGTGGCCGAGCACCAGTGGCAGCACGACCAGGAACACCGCCGGCACCGCGACCGCGAGGCCGGCCAGGTCCAGCCGCCGGCCACCACGCGTGGTGTCGGCCGGCATCAGCCGGGGCACCAGGGCGGCCACGACGACGCCGATCGGCACGTTGACCAGGAACACCGGCCGCCAGCCGCTGTCGGCCAGGTTCGCGCTGACCAGCGCGCCCCCGACGACCATGCCGGTCACCCCGCCGACCGCGAGTACCGCCGAGTACAGCGACAGCGCCTTGGCCCGCGCCCGCCCGACGAATCCGGTCTGGATGCCGCTCATCACCTGCGGCATCATCAGCGCGGCCCCAACGCCCTGCGCGAACCTGGCCACGACCAGCGTCGCGACATTGGGCGCAAGGCCGCAGACCAGCGAGGTGACGGTGAACGCGAGCACACCGGCCAGGAACAGCCGCCGCCTGCCGTACAGGTCGCCCAGCCGGGCGGCGGTGATCAGCAGCATGGCGTAGCTCACGGTGTAGCCGGACACGATGAGTTGCAGCGCGCTACCCGATGCGTGCAGGTCGGCGCTGATCGAGGGCATGGCGACGTTGACGATCGTGACGTCGAGCAGCGCCATGAACTGCCCGGCCAGCAACAGGACCAGCAGCGACCACGGCGGCGCGGCACGGGCGGTGGGCGGGGCAAGGGCCGATCGGGTTGTTGTCATGGTGGCAACACTGCGGCCGCCGCGAGTGCGCTGGTGAGTGCCTGCTGATGCTGGTACCAGCAGTACCAGGATGAGCGATTTGTCGGACCGCTCGGCCACACTGGACGCATGACAACCACCGAGGCCCGACCGGCGGCCGCGTCGGCCCGGCGGCGTACGGAGCTGGGGGACTTCCTGAAGGCCCAGCGCGGCCGGCTGAGCCCGCACGACGTCGGGTTACCGCCGGGCGTCCGGCGCCGCACGGCCGGGTTGCGGCGCGAGGAGGTCGCGCTGCTCGCCGGTGTCGGGATCACCTGGTACACGTGGCTGGAGCAGGGCAGGCCGATCAACGCGAGCTGGCAGGTGTTGGACGCGATCGCGCAGACGCTGCGGATGACGTCGGCGGAGCGGTGGCATCTGTACCGGCTGGCCGAGGCCACGCCGGTGCGCTGGTCCGGTGGCCAGATCGAGGTGCCGCCCGCGGTGCTGGCGATCGTGCGTTCGCTGGCCCCGTTGCCGGCGTCGCTGGTCAACGCCAGGTTCGACATCGTCGGCACCAACGAGGCGCACGAGCACCTGTTCTGGCACTGGCACACCCAGCCGTGTGTGCACAAGAACACACTCTGGTGCTGCCTGACCGAGCCGGCCGCCCGCGAACAACTCCTCAACTACGACGACGAGGTCGCCCATCTGGTGGCCCGGCTGCGCGCCGAGTACGCGACGCATGTCGGCGACCCGGACTGGGAGGAGGACATCCGCCGCCTTGCCGAGCTGAGCCCGGAGTTCGCGCGACGGTGGGCCCGCCAGGAGGTGGCCGCCGCGGCCGTGCGGCCCCGCCGCTTCCTGTTCCCCCAGGTCGGCGTGTTGTCCTTCGAGGCGACGGAACTGGCCGTGTCCGCGGTGCCGGGCCTGCGGATCCAGGTCTACACACCGCTGGACGACCAGACCTGGCAGGGTTTGGCTGCGCTGCGCAAGCCGGAGCACTAGCGCGTACGTTGCACCATGGATCGCTCGTTGGGGTGAACCGGCTCGATCACGGCTGGGGCAACCGGCAGACTGGCGGCACCTTGCCCGCCAAGAGAAAAGATCATGTCGATGTCAGACGAGGTCGGTCCCGCCGTTCGGCGCCGCCAGCTCGGTGGGCGGTTGCGGGAGCTGCGGGTGGCCGCCGGGTTCACCACGATGGAGGCCGCGGCCAACGGCACCGGGCTCTCCCGTGCGTCGATCAGTCGGATCGAGGGGGCGAAGCAGGTCATCCTGCCGCGCACGGTTCGGTTGCTGTGCCAGAGCTACGGCATCGACGCCTCCGGGGTCGAGCGTCTGGTGCTGCTGGCCGAGCGGGCCGAGCAGCGCGGCTGGTACCAGGACTTCGCCGACATCGTGCCGGGCTGGTTCGAGCGCTACCTCGGCGAGGAATGCGACGCCACCGAGGTGTGCTCATACGCGGCCGACGTCGTGCCCGACCTGTTGCAGACCGACGACTACTGCCGCGCTGTGTCGGCTGCCCTCGCGCCGGATGTCGACGTGGACCGGCTGGTGGCCTTGACCGCCGTCCGGCGGGGCCGGGGGAAACGGCTGCACGCCGTGCTCGACGAGGCGGTGTTGTACCGGCGGGTCGGCGGCCCGGACGTGCTGCGGGCCCAGTTGCGCGAGTTGCTGGCCGACCGGCCACACGTGACGGTCCAGGTGCTGCCGTTCACGGTCGGTGCGCACCCGGCCATGGCCGGCTCGTTCACGGTGCTGCGGTTTCCGCCCAGGACCGGCCTGACCACGGTGTTCGCCAACGGCATGTACCCCGACGACCACCAGCGCTACGCCGCGGTGTTCGACCGCCTGCGCGCGCTGGCGCTGTCGCCCGCCGACTCGGCCGCCATGATCGAGGCGCTGGCCGGTCCACTTCCGGTCGGACTGGCCCGCGACATGCCGGCCGCGCGGGATTAGCGTCCGGTGCGACCCGTCCTGACGGCCCAGGAGTGCGCCGGTGTACCCAATTCTCGCTGACGATCTCGCCAATCTGCCCGACCTGCTGGACGTGACCCGGCAGGCGGCCGTGCGGGCGCTCGCCGGCCTGAACGCCCGGCCGGTCGCGGTGGCGCCGACGGTCCAGCACGAAGACAAAATGCCCGAGGACGGCATCGGCCTGCGCGCGACACTCGCGGAGTTCACGCGGCGCTGGGAGCCCGGCTTCTCGGGCAGCGCGGGTCCGCGCTATCTCGGTTTCGTCACCGGCGGCACCACGCCAGCAGCGTTGGCCGGGGATTGGCTGACCGGCACGTTCGACCAGAACGTGGGTTCCGCCAAGGATTCCTCGGCCACCGCGCTGGAACACGAGACCGTCGCCCGGCTCGGCGAGCTGTTCGGGCTACGACACGCGGGCGCTTTCGTCACCGGCGCGACAATGTCCAATGTGGTCGGTCTGGCGATAGCCAGGGAATGGCTGGGTGAACGGAAAGGCGTCTCGATCGCGGACGCCGGTGTCGGTGCGCTCGGTGACGTCACCGTCCTGTCCGGCGCACCGCATTCCAGCGTTTTCAAGGCACTGGCCATCCTGGGCATCGGCCGCGACCGCCTACGTCTGGTGCCGACCCTGCCGGGCCGCGAGGCGGTCGACGTCACCGCGTTGGCCGACGCGCTGGCGACCACGAAGGGCCCGTCGATCGTCGTGGCCAACGCCGGCACGGTGAACACCGTCGACTTCGACGATCTCGTCGCGATCGCCGAACTGAAGAACCGGTTCGACTTCTGGCTGCACACCGACGGCGCGTTCGGCGCGTTCGCCGCGCTGTCCCCGCGCCACGCCCACCTGGTCGCCGGCCTCGGCGAGGCCGACTCGGTCTGCGTGGACCTGCACAAGTGGCTCAACGTCCCTTACGACGCCGGGGTCCAGTTCACCCGGCGCCCCGACCTGCAGGTCGCCGTGTTCCGCAATGCCGCCGCCTATTTGGGGATGCCGACCGAGAACCCGGATTTCGTGCATCTCACACCGGAGTCGTCGCGGCGGCTGCGTGCGTTGCCGGCCTGGTTCGCGCTCACCGCGTACGGCCGGGCCGGGCATCGGGACATCGTCGAGCGCAACGTCGATGCCGCGCACCAACTGGGCGAACTGCTGGCCGGGCACTCCAAGATCTGCCTGCTCGCGCCGGTCCGCCTGAACGTCGTGTGCTTCACGGTGGCCGACCCGCAACGGGTGTGCGACGCGGTTGCAGCCAGTGGCGAGGCGTTCGTGACACCGACGGTGCTGGACGGCGTGCCGGGTATCCGGGCCGCGTTCAGCAACTGGCGCACCACCGAGGCCGATGTGGCCCGCGTCGCCACCGCGATCATGGCGGCCTGCTAGACGCCGGTGACCGCGTCCGGATCCAGTGCCGCCTCGACCGCGACCGCCTCGACGCCGTGCAGGCAGGCGATCAGGTCGTCGAGGGCGAAGTGGTGGGTGTCCGAGCAGATCGCGTAGTCCAGGGTGTCCGGCGCGTTGTTGACGTGCACGAAGAAGTTGTCGCTCGGCAGGTCGGTGGTGAAGTCCCAGCGCAGTTCGCCCGTGCCGGCGGCGGCGTTGATCTGGGCCGCGGTCGGTGGCCGGTCGAGAGGGGTGTCCCGGTCCGGGCGGCGGCGGTCGTTGATGACGCACGTGATGTCGATGTCCTGGCCGCGTTCGGAGTTGAGCCTGGTGAGCAGGTCGTCGCGTTGGCGCGGGTCGTAGTAGCCGTTCATGCCGGCGGTCAGGATCGCGCCGCGTGCCCTGGTCACTGCCTCGCGGAAGGTGATGCCGGCCAGGTTGATCGAACACAGGCCGTGTTGCGACACCGGGCCGACGGTGTCGGCGAGGTTGGCCCGGAACCGGTTGCTGACCACCAGTTGCCACAGCGTGAGCGGATTGCGGGTGATCCTGGCCAGGCTGACCGCGATCGCGGCGAGCACCACGGGTGCGGTGTCGGCTTGGTCGCGCGCGGCGATGGACCGGACCGCCAGGTAGCCGGCGGGTGAGCGGAACGCGCCCTGCCAGTAGCGCGGCCGCCTCGGGTCGCCGCAGTCGCCGAACCGGTCGGCCGGGACGGCACGCAGCAGCCGTTCCCAGGAGCGCAGCGCGGCGGCGCCGGTCCGTTGCCCGGCCGGTGACCGCTGGTATTCCGCCTGGACGAGCGGGCCGGTGTCGGTGTCGTCGGCCGGCTGGTCACCGTTGTGCAGGCCGGCGAAGCCGGCGGCCAGGATGCGGATGCTGTGCGCGTCGACGGCCAGGTGGTTCATGATCACGACGGAGTGCGTTGGCCTGCCGTGCTGCCGGACGACCGCCATCCGCACCGGCCATTCGAACTCGTAGTCGAACTCGGTGTTCTGGTAGCGGGTGCGGACCCGTTCGGCGGCCTCGGCCGGGTCGGCGTCGGCGGGGACGTCGATGATCTCCAGCGGCAGCCTGCCGGACTCGGCGACCACCTGGTGGGGTGTGCCGTCGGGGGCGAACCGCAGCCGGGTGCGCAGTGCCTGGTGCCGGTCCATCATGAACCGGACGATGTCCACGTAGCCCGCGATCGTGGTGCCCGGCGGGCTGGGCCTGGTGCCGCCCATGTTGAACACGGCAGGCGAGTTGCGCATCCGCGGCCAGATCATCCATTGGCCCCAGCTCAGTTCACCGGTGCCGGATCCCGCGCCGCGGAACGGGACTAGAATCGATTCAGTTCGCATGCGCACCACCGTCCCACTGAGCCGATCACAGTAGCCTGACGTGCATGTCCACCGCAGCACGTGTGCCTTCCGCGGAACCGGATCCTGCCGTCGACACCGGCCCGTGGCTGATGCTGATCTACCGGGTGCCCAGCGACTCGTCGAAGGCCAGGGTGGCGGTGTGGCGAGACCTGAAGCGGATGGGTGGGCTCTACGTGCAGCAGGCGGTGTGCGTGCTGCCCGACCGGCCGGACCTGCGGGCCAGCCTGGACCGGGTGCGGGAGCGGATCGACGAGCTCGGCGGTTCCAGCATCTTCCTGACCCTGCGTGACGTCGAGGAAGACGCCAGGGTGACGTTCGTGACCGGGTTCCGGGCGCAGTCGGCCAAGGAATACGCCGAGATCATCGAGGAATGCGACACGAAGTTCGTCAAGGAGATCGAGTTCGAACGGTTCCGCAAGAACTACACGTTCGAGGAAGCCGAGGAGATCCGGCAGGACCTGGAGAAGCTGCGGCGCTGGCTGGACGAGCGGACGGTCAACGATCCCGGTTGACCCGTGGCCGGGTGTCGATGAAAAGTGTGACCGCGAACGCGGCCACGATCAGCACCCCACCGAGCACGGTCAGGCCGACCTCGCCGAACAGCCCGATCGACAGCGCCGCCACGAGCACCGCGAGCGCGGTGACGACCGCGGCCGCGATCTTCGGGTCGTCGCCGATGACGAACTCGTACCAGAACTGCCCGAACGCCTTCAGGTACCTCACGCCGTCACCTTCTCCTGCTCGCGCGGCGACCGGTCGCGCAGCGCCGCGATGAACACCCGGCTGAGTGCGAACCACACCGCGAGCAGCACCAGGATCGCCAGGTCGTGGCCGGGCCACGAGAGCACCTGGTGCCCGGCGCGGAACACGCCGACGCCGGCGACGGACCAGTAGGTGCCGAACGACGCGAGCAGTAGCCCGACGACGTACTTGAGCATGTTCTCGTTGATCATGGACAGCGGCCGTTTCGCGGCCAGCGCGATGGCCGGCACGATGATGATCGCGCCGAGCGCGCCCAGTGCGGCCGCAGGCACGTTGTGCGCGTTGAGGCCGAACGTGATCACGATGAACACGACCTCGGTGCCCTCCAGGAACACGCCCTTGAAGGACACCATGAACCCGAACATGTCCAGGCCGCCGGCGCCCTTCCCGGCGGCTTCGGCGGCGGCGACCTCTTTCTGGTAGATCGCGTCCTCGTCGTGCACGGCCTTGCGGCCCGATGCGCGCAGGATCGCCTTGCGCAGCCACTGCAGGCCGAAGATCAGCAGCAGGCAGCCGACCACCAGTTGGAGCACGGATTCGGGCAGCCAGGTGGCGATCGCGTAGCCTGCGGCCACGGTGACCACCGCCAGCGCGCCCACCGCCGCGAGGGTGCCCAGCAACGCGGAGCGCCACCCGCGGGTGAAGCCCATGGCCATCACGATCGTGGTGGCCTCGACCATTTCGACGAACGACGCGACGAACGCGGCGATCACGACACCCCATACCGCCGCGGTCACGTGGTCTCCCTGGGTTCCGGCCGGATTTGTAGCATCTGTTTCACCGTACGTTAGCTACACGACAACTCGATCGTCAATGTGATCGCGCGGTAGCGTGCCGTTGGACACATGGAGGAGGCCCGATTCAGATGGGCTTGATCAACGCGATCGGACTCGTCCTGCACCCGCAGCGGGACTGTGCCCCCGTGATCGAGACGATCGCCAAGTGGGCGCGGGCGCGAGACATCGACGCGATGGGCCTGACCGAGGAAATGGCCCGCACCAACGGCGCGCTGTCCGCGACCGACGCCGAAGAGATCAGCGACCGGGCGGACCTGCTGGTCAGCCTCGGCGGCGACGGCACCATGCTGCGGGCGATGCGGCTGGGCTTCGACCGCCGGATCCCGGTGCTGGGTGTCAATCTGGGCCGGCTGGGTTTCCTGGCCGAGATCGACATCCCGGAGCTGGACGCGTCGCTGTCGCTGATCGACTCGCACGACTTCACCGTGGAGGCGCGCTCGGGCCTGCGGGTCACGGCGTCGGGCCGGGAGACGGTGGCGTTCAACGACCTGGCTCTGGTGCGGGTGCCCGGCCACGGCATGACGAACGTGGAGCTGCGGGTGGAGGGCCACCCGTTCGTCCGGTACTCGGCGGACGCGGTGGTGGTGGCCACGCCGACCGGTTCGACCGCGTACAGCTTCTCGGCCGGCGGTCCGATCGTGTCGCCGCGCGCCGAGGGCGTGCTGGTGACGCCGGTGGCGCCGCATTCGGCGTTCAACCGGGCGCTGTTCCTGTCCAGCGGTGAAGAGGTGTCCCTGCGGGTGCTGCCCACCAGCGGCGAGGTCGCGGTCGAGGCCGACGGCGTGCTGGTCGGGCATTTCGGGCCGGACACGGTGGTGGAGATCGCGTCGTTGCCGGAGGCCGCACGCGTGGTCCGTCTCGGCCGGACCACGTTCTACCAGCGCACGCAGCGCAAGTTCCGGCTGACCGGCGCCGCCGAGATCGACTAGGACTGGTCGGGCCGGTTGAGCCCGAACAGGATGCGCCGCATGACGTCCTCGTCGACGTCGGACGTGTGCCCGAGCTCGTCGAACGCGTCCTCGGCCGGGTCGGCCCGACGGTGGTGGCGCCGAGGGAGCGGCACGGCGGAGGCGTCCATGCCCAGCGGCAGCTCGCACCAGGCCAGCTGGCCCCGCCCGCCGACGGCGATCACCTCGACCCGCCGGCCCGCCGCCACGGCCATCGGCGCGGTGCGTGGGCCGGCGACCTCGATCACCAGGCTGTCGCTGCGCAGCCGGGCGCGCACCATGATGAGGCTGGGCGTCTTCCTGTCCGACACGGCGACGACGGCGGACACCAGGTCGCGCACCACCTTGACGGCGTCGTCGGTGAGCCCACGTAACGACCATTCGGTCAGCGCGAACCGGACGAACATGTCGGCACAGTTGACGGCCGTCGGCAGGGCGACGAGTTGGATGTCGTCCACCTGGGTCGTGGTCTCCGGATTCACCTGGAACGTGCCTCCATCTCCGGTCGCGGACGGCGCCCCCTGGCACCACGTCACCTGGTCGCCGTATCTTGCCAACCCGCGCGAGGGCCATCGCTACCAGGGCCGGAAGAACGCCCGTCACCCGATCGGACCACACGTGTCCCCCTACCGTGACCTGCGCGCTTGTCCCAAACGGCGTCGACGGCGACAGTCCGAAGTGACCCAAGTCACACCCGTTGGTGGCGGTTCGCCCGATTCACTTGGCGGCCGCGCCGCGACCCGAGCGCGCCCCGGGTGTCCGAAGGTTTCCCGGCGCCACGCACGGCTATTTTGAAACGAGATTCGATGCCATTCCGGGCCGCCTCGAAATTACTGTCGCGGGTGCCGTTCTGGACATAAAGACGACACCTTCCCCCTCCCGCTTGACTTGGGTTTATCGGTGCGGTCGGCTGGGATCGTAGTCACGGCTAGCCCCCGGACGGGTGAAAAGTTTCGCATAAAACGACGGTATCAGTCAAAGACCTCCACCACGTTGGGGCGGTGTGGGTCAGGCGTCGGGGAGATTGTCGCGGAGGTGGAAATCGTGGTGTGCCCGCTGGGGGCGGGTCGTTCTGATATCCGGTGAACGGGAGGAGCCGGTTATGTATGTGGCAATGCGACTGGGGCCGCTGGTCCGATTGTTGGTCGGGGTCGCGGTGGTGTCCGCCCTGGTGCTCGTGGTGATCATGGCGCAGGCACCGGCGCACGGCTCGGGCGGCCCGGCGACGCCGTCGAGCACGCTGGCGGCCGCCGCCGGCGCGCTACCGCTGTTCCGCATCGTCCGCACCGACGGGGGCGGGTTGAACGTCCGCAGCTGCCCGAGCTCCACCTGTGCCCGGGTCGGGTGGGTGGGCGAGGGTGGGTCGTTCACCGTGGACTGCTCGGTGACGGGGAGCGCCGAGCACGGTGACGTGACGTGGTTGCGGGGCACGGTCGGCGGGCGGACCGGATACGCCGCGCGCTACTACCTGGTCCCGACCAGTGCCGCTGTGGACAACCAGACAACCGGGGTCCCGGCTTGCGATCGGCTGGCCGCCGCGAAGGGTTGAGCCGGTCGCCGCGGAGGCCACCGGTGCGGCACTCCTGCCCGAGTGCCGCACCGGTGGCGGTCACTCCCGGTGGCGTTCCGTGTCTGTGTGCCGATTTCGTGGTTTCGATGAGCTGAAACAACCAGTGGAATGTCTTGGTGACCCACCCCGTCCTGGGCTAGCATCCGGCCGTCCCCCTTGCCTTTGCGTGATGCCGAACCGGCCGCTCCACCAGCGATTCGACGGGAGGAACGACACTCCGGGTCAATTTGTTCAGCATTACGTCCCCGGAGTCCGAACCCGGTATGTCTGAAGCGACCGTTCGTCAACAAGAGGAATACGCCGAACCCGATTTTCCGCCGCCGCCGCGACGTTCGGGGTTGCGGCGGATACTGGACACCCGGTTGGGCCGCTTGGCGGTGCTGGCCGTGGTCCTCGTCCTGATCGGCGGCGGGCTGGCCTGGTGGGCGT
>WNGR01009344.1_pt1 | contig 15441 bp, 13 predicted proteins | sample 5407581 | NCBI WGS metagenome assembly WNGR01 (sample SAMN13153383, study PRJNA577476) | soil metagenome | isolation source: 80 cm soil or saprolite under Garry oak tree replicate 2 | place: USA:California | collected 2016-06-15
GAACAACTGCGGCGACTGCGGCAGCGCGTACCAGTTGCCGGGCCGCAGCCGGACCGGGACCAGGAAGTCGCGGGCGCCCTCGGGGGTCGACCGGGTCAGGTAGGGCGTCTCCACGTTCACGAACCTGTGCTCGCGCATCACATCGGAGAGCAGGTAGGCAGCCTGTGACCGGACCCGCAGGGAGCGCGCCGTGTCGTCTCGCCTGATGTCCAGGTACCGGTACTTGAGCCGGACGTCCTCGCTGACCTCGGCGGAACCCTCGACCGGGAACGGCAGCGGGTCAGCCTCGCTGAGCACCTCGACTTCGTCCGCGACGACCTCGATCTCGCCGGTGGGCAGCTCGGGGTTCTCGTTCCCGGCCGGGCGGGCGCGCACGGTCCCGGTCACCTGCACGCAGAACTCGGCCCTAAGGCCATGAGCCACGGCCTCCTCGCCGCGCCACACCACCTGCACCACGCCGCTGGCGTCCCGGAGGTCGATGAAGACAACGCCGCCGTGGTCCCGGCGCCGCGCTACCCAGCCGGCCAGCACCACGTGCTCCCCGGCGTGCGCAGCGCGCAGTGTCCCCGCCTCATGGGTGCGGATCATCGAGCCCTGCCCTTCTCGTTCATTTCCTCGCCGATCTTCGCTTACAGGCCCCGGCGGGGTCCCGACTCTGGCGTCAGGCCCGTCAGGAACGGATTGGTCCGGCGTTCGGCGCCGACGGTCGTCTGCGGCCCGTGCCCGGACAGCACGACGGTCTCGTCCGGCAGGGTCATGCAGACCCGCGCCAGGCTGCGCAGGATCGTGGGGTAGTCCCCGCCGGGCAAGTCTGTCCGCCCGATCGAACCGGCGAACAGCAAGTCACCAGAGAACAATATGCCGCCGGGGCGGTGCCCATCACTGGCCGCCGCGGCGCCCTGTGTTTCCGCGGCGCCGATTTTGCTTTTACCTTGTGCGCTATCCGGCGGGTCCAATGGCAACCGGAATGCCACCGATCCTTCGGTGTGCCCGGGTGCATGGCTCACGACGATCTCGAGCCCGACCAAGCTCAAAGTCATCCCGTCGGCCAGTTCTTTTACGTCATCGGGTTCGGTGAATTCCAGGCCGCCAAACAGTTGCTGCCCGGCCCCGAGCGGGAAACCCTTTGCCGGATCGCTGAGCAATGCGCGGTCGTCTGGGTGTATGTAGGCGGGGATGCCCTTGGCCCCGCACACCGGGGCGACGGACCACACGTGGTCGATGTGACCGTGCGTGAGCAGGACGGCGGCAGGCCTCAGCCGGTGCTCGGCTAGGACCTCCTCGATGCCGGGCTGGGCGTCCTGGCCCGGGTCGATGATCACGCACTCTTCGCCGGGCGCGGGCGCGACTATATAACAGTTGGCCGCGAACGCGCCGGCCGGGAACCCTGTGACGAGCACAACCGTCCTTTCTCACGGTACGGTGTCTCAGGCTACCGAGGGGACCCGCACGGCCGCGAACCGGTAACGAAGGGTGCCGACCCAGGCATCTGGCAGGTACGATTCGCGGACGATCGCGAATATTGCGGGGATTCCGGGGGGCGAGCCCGGTCATGCCTGCGTCTCGGGATCAGAGGTATGCATGGGTTCGTCGGCCTGCCTCCCGTGAATACCAGCGGTAGCCGATAGTACGACAGCCCAAGGAGGACGCGACCGGTGGCGGGTAAGAACGAACGCCAGCGCAGGCAAGCCAGGGAACGACACCGCCGTCAGCAGGAGCAGCGGCAAGTCCGGCAGCGGAAGGTGCGCCAGCGCTGGCTGATCGGGCTCAGCGGGGTGATCGTCCTGGCCCTCGTCGGGTCCCTGCTCGCGGTGTTTCTCCCCAGCGGGAAGCCCAAGAAGCCGGCCGCCGCGGCGAGCAAGTCGCCGAGCGCTTCGGCCTCCGCGACGGCCTCCGCGACCGCGACCGCCGCCGCCGTGGCCGAGCCCGCGCACCATTGCACCTACGCCGCGGCCACTCCAGTGGCGAAGAAGGTGAGCAAACCTCCTGCCACGCCCGACTTCACGGACAGCTACCAGGCCACGATCAACACCAACCAGGGCAAGATCACGTTCAACCTGCTGAACAACAAGGCCACCTGCACCGTCAGTTCGTTTGTCCACCTGGCGGAGGCGGGCTACTTTAACAACACCCAGTGCCACCGGCTGCTGACTAGCGGCATCTACGTGCTGCAGTGCGGAGATCCGTACGCCACCGCCTCGGCCAAGCTGACCTGCAGTTCGACCAGCAAGGTCGGCACCGGCGGGCCGGGTTACGATTTCGCCAGTGAGAACCTCACGGGCGCCAAATACCCGACGGGAACGGTGGCGATGGCTAACGCAGGCGCGGGCACAAACGGCAGCCAGTTCTTCATCGTGTACAAGGACAGCACGTCCGGGCTCAATGGCTCCTCGGGTCCTTCGTATACACCGTTCGCCACGGTGTCGTCAGGTCTCGGTATCGTCCAGAATGTGGCTAAAGATGGATACTCGTGTCAGTATGTCGACCCTTCGACGGGACAAGCGTCAGGCGGCGCGCCGAAGGAAAAGGTCATCATTGACAGCGTGACTATCAAGAAAACCTGACACGAGCACGACACAGCAGGAGGTTCGCCGTGACCACCGCCGACCATCCGTGGGGCCGGGTAGACGCTGACGGGACGGTCTATGTCCGTACCGCCGACGGCGAGCGGGTGATCGGCTCTTGGCAGGCGGGGAGCCCGGAGGAGGCGATCGCCTTCTTCGCGCGCAAGTACGAGGCGCTCGAGACCGAGGTGGTCCTGCTTGAGCAGCGGATCGCGACTACCGACATGGCTCCCGCTCAGGCCTCGGCCAGCGTCCAGCGGCTGCTGCAGCACATCGCGGACGCTAACGCGCTGGGTGACCTCGATGGGCTCCGGGGCCGCCTGGAGCGGCTCACCGAGGACGTCGGTCACCGCCGCGAGGAGGCCAAGGCGGCCCGGGAACAGGCACGCGTGGCGGCCAGGGAGGTCAAGGAGCGGATCGTCGCCGAGGCCGAGCAGATCGCCGCCGAGGCGACCCACTGGAAGAGCAGCGGCGAGCGGATGCGCGAACTGCTGGAGGAGTGGAAGGCGGCGCCGCACGCGGAGCGGGCCGCAGAGGCGGTGCTGTGGAAGCGGCTGTCCGCCGCCCGCAACGCCTTTACCAAGCGGCGTAAGGCGTACTTCGCCAACCTGGAGGCCGAGCGCGAGGGCGTCAGGGCACGCAAGGAGAAGCTGTGCGAGGACGCGGAGGCGCTGTCGGACTCGACGGACTGGGGTGCGACCGCCAGCGTGTTCCGCGAGCTGATGCGGCAGTGGAAGGCGGCCGGGCGAGCGGACCGGGACTCCGAGGCCGAGCTGTGGAAGCGGTTCCGGGCGGCCCAGGACAAGTTCTTCACCGCCCGCTCCGAAGTGTTTTCGGCCAAGGACGCCGCGCTGCGCGAGCACGCCGAGGCCAAGGAACAACTCCTGGTCCAAGCGCAGGCGCTGCTCCCGGTGACCGACATCCGCGCGGCCAGGTCCTCTCTGCGCGGTATCCAGGAGAAGTGGGAGCAGATCGGGGCGGTGCCCAGGGACTCCCGCGAGCACCTGGAGTCCGGGCTGCGGCGCGTCGAGGACGCGCTGCGCAAGGCGGAGGAAACCCAGTGGCGCCGCTCCAACCCGGAGGCGCTGGCGAGGGCCGAAGGCACGGTGGCTCAGCTGCGCTCGACCATCGCCCAGCTCGAGCAGCAGCTAGCCCGGGCGCGTGACCGCGGCGACGCCCGGGCCGAGCGCACCGCCGAGGAAGCGCTGACCGCCCGCCGGGCCTGGCTTGAGGAAGCCGAGCACACCCTCGCGGAGTTTACGAGCTAGAGGTGTTAGCCCGGGGGACGACCCCCGGAACCCCCGCTAAACCTGGTTAGCTCGTCACCCGGTAGACGTCGTAGACGCCGTCGATGGCGCGGACGGCGCGGAGTACGTGACCGAGGTGCTTGGGGTCGCCCATCTCGAACGTGAACCGGCTGAACGCGACCCGGTCCCGGCTCGTGGTAACCGTGGCGGACAGGATGTTCACGTGCTGGTCGGACAGCACCCGGCTCACGTCGGAGAGCAGCCGGGTCCGGTCCAGCGCCTCGACCTGGATGGCGACCAGGAAGAGCGAGCCCTCGGTCGGCGCCCAGTGCACGTCGACCATCCGCTCGCGCTGGGTTTCGGTCAGGTGAGCCAGGTTCACGCAGTCGACCCGGTGGACGGATACGCCGTGGCCATGGGTGACGAAGCCGATGATCTCGTCGCCCGGCACCGGAGTACAGCACCGGGACAGCCGGACCCACACGTCCGGCGCGCCGTTGACCTCGACGCCCGAGTCCCCGGCCGTCCTCGGATGCGGCGCCTTGGTCGGCAGCGTGGCCTCGGCCAGTTCCTCCTGCGCGCCATCGAGGCCCCCGACCGACTTGACCAGCTTCTCGACCACGGACTGGGCGCTGACCCGGCCCTCACCGACCGCCGCGTACAGCGCGGAGACGTCGGTGTAATGCAGCTCGCGGGCCAGGGTGAGCAGGCTATCGGCGGCGGCGATCCGGGCCAGCGGCAGACCCTGCTTGCGCATGGCCTTGGCGATCTGGTCCTTGCCCGCGTCGACGGCCGCTTCCCGGCGTTCCTTGGAGAACCACTGCCTGATCTTGTTCCGGGCCCGCGGGCTCTGCACGAACTTGAGCCAGTCCCGGCTCGGCCCGGCGTCGGGCGTCTTGGAGGTGAAGATCTCCACCGTGTCGCCGTTGTCCAGAGTGGACTCGAGCGCGACCAGCCGGCCGTTGACCCGGGCGCCGACCGTGCGGTGCCCGACCTCGGTGTGGATGGCGTAGGCGAAGTCGACCGGGGTCGCGCCCTGCGGCAGCGCCACCACCTCGCCGCGCGGGGTGAACACGTAGACCTCGCCCGCGGCCAGGTCAAAGCGGAGCGACTCGAGGAACTCGGCCGGATCCTCGGTTTCCCGCTGCCAGTCGACGAGCTGTCGCAGCCAGGTCATCTCCTGGGAATCGTCCTTGACGTCCTTGGCCCGGCCGAACGCCGCCTCCTCCTTGTACTTCCAGTGCGCCGCGACGCCGTACTCGGCCCGGCGGTGCATGTCCCAGGTGCGGATCTGCAGCTCCACCGACCTGCCACCGGGCCCGATGACCGTCGTGTGGAGCGACTGGTACATGTTGAACTTCGGCATCGCGATGTAGTCCTTGAACCGTCCGGGGACGGGGTTCCACCGCGCGTGGATGAGGCCGAGCGCCGCGTAGCAGTCCTTGACCGAATCAACCAGGACGCGGATGCCCACCAGGTCGTAGATGTCGTCGAAGCCGACATCCCTGGCGATCATCTTCTGGTAGATCGAGTAGTAGTGCTTGGGCCGGCCGGTGACCTTCGGGTTGATCTTGGCCTCGCGCAGGTCGGCGCTGACGTCCTGGATTACTTCCTGCAGGAAAGCCTCGCGCCGCGGCGCCCGGTTGGACACCAGGCGGACGATCTCGTCGAACCGCTTGGGGTACAAGGTCGCGAAGGCGAGGTCCTCGAGCTCCCACTTCACCGTGTTCATGCCGAGGCGGTGGGCGAGCGGGGCGAAGATCTCCAGGGTTTCCCTGGACTTGCGCTCCTGCTTCTCCCGGGACAGGTAGCGCAGCGTCCGCATGTTGTGCAGCCGGTCGGCCAGCTTGATCACCAGCACCCGGATGTCGCGGGACATCGCGACCACCATCTTGCGGACGGTCTCCGCCTCGGCGGACTCGCCGTACTTGACCTTGTCCAGCTTCGTGACGCCGTCGACCAGCGTCGCGATGTCCTCGCCGAAATCGCTGCGCAGCTCGGTCAGCGTGTAGGCAGTGTCCTCCACCGTGTCGTGCAGCAGCGCGGCGCAGATCGTCTCGGTGTTCATGCCGAGCTCGGCCAGGATCGTCGCCACCGCGAGCGGGTGGGTGATGTACGGGTCGCCGCTGCGTCGCTTCTGGTCCCGGTGCCAGTGGGCGGCCGAGTCGTAGGCGCGCTCGATGAGCCGCATGTCGGCCTTCGGGTGCGTCGCGCGCACGGTCTTGATCAGCGGCTCGAGGACCGGGTTGAGGCCCCGCTGGGCGCCGAGCCGGGCGAGTCGCCGCCGGACGCCGACACCGGGCACCGCCGCGTCGGCGGCCTGGCTCGGGGCGGCCGGTACCCTGGCCCGCTGGGCCCTTGGCGTCCCGATCCCGGTGTCCCGGGCCGGCGGTGCCGCCGTCTTCGGGTCCGGGGCGCCGTTGAGCACGCGCGGCTCCGGCACGTCCGCCGCTACCGCCACCTCGGCCCGTTCCGCGTCCTGGCCCGAAGAGTTCGTGCCCTGCTGCGCGTCAGCCCGGGCAGCGTCAGCAGCTCTCGTGCCGGTCGTGGTCACCTCACCGGCCACTCGCGCTCCTCACCTCTGCCAAGCCATCAGTCTACTTGGACGACTTAAACACCAGATCAGGTACGCGCGATTCCCTAGACCGTGAGCCCCTAGATAGTAAGCAGGGCGCTGACCGGGAGGTCGGCCAGCCTGGCCCGGCCGTTCAGGAAGGAGAGCTCGAGCAGCACGGCCAGCCCGGTCACCTGCGCGCCGGCCCGCTGCACCAGGTCGGCGGTGGCCCGGGCGGTGCCGCCGGTGGCCAGCACGTCATCGATGACGAGCACGCGCTCGTCCGGGGCGAAGGCGTCGGTCAGCACCTCGATGGTCGCGGTGCCATACTCCAGGTCGTACTCCTGGGCGAACGTGACCCCGGGCAGCTTGCCCTTCTTGCGGATCGGCACGAAGCCCGCGCCGAGGCGGCACGCGACCGGGGCGGCCAGGATGAAACCCCGCGCCTCGATGCCGGCCACCTTGTCCACCGGCCCGTATGTCTCGGCCAGCGCCTCGATCACCGCGGCAAATGCCTTCCCGTCGGCGAGCAGCGGCGTGATGTCCTTGAAAACCACGCCGGCCTGCGGATAGTCCGGGACGTCGCGGACCAGGGTCGTGATGAGCCGGGTCAGCTCATCACCGGCGCCGGCCGATGAGGTCATCGGCTAGCGCCGCTTCTTCTTGCCCGCCGGGCGGTGCCGGGGCGTACTGCCGCCACTGCGGCGCGGCTGCTGCCGCGGGCCAGGCCGGGCGGTGCCCGGCGCGCCGCGGCTGGCCGGCGCGCCCGGGACGCGCGACGCGGTGGTGGTCAGCTCGTCCGCGGCCGGCTCGGACCCTTCGACCTCGTCGGCGAAGCCGGCCTGGTCCTGTTCGTCCTCGGCGAGCTGCGCGGGCGACAGTCCGGCGACCGTGCCGCCGGGCCGGCCCCGGCCCGCCACCTCGGCCTTCGCCGCGGCCCTCTTGGCCGCCCGGCCTCCGGAGGCGCGCACCGCCACCCGCTTGGCCAGCGCCTGGTACTGCGGCTGGCGCTCCTTCAGGTCGGCCAGCACCGGGGTCGCGATGAAAATCGAGGAGTAGGTGCCGGACAGCATGCCGACGAACAGGACGAGCGCGAGCTCCTCGAGCTCGTTGTTGGCGCCGAGCAGGGCGGTCGACACGACCAGGATCCCGGTGACCGGCAGCAGCGCGATGATCGAGGTATTGATCGATCTGACCAGGGTCTGGTTCAGCGCCAGGTTGGCCGCCTGGCTATAGGTGGTCCGGGCGCCGCCGAGCAGCCCGGCCGTGTTCTCCCGGACCTTGTCGAAGACCACCACGGTGTCGTACAGCGAGTAACCGAGGATGGTCAGCAGCCCGATGACGGTCGCCGGGCTGACCTGGAAGCCGGCCAGCGCGTAGATTCCGGTGGCGATCACCAGGTCGTGCAGCAGCGCGATGAACGCCGCGATCGCCATTCTCAGCTCGAAGGCGATCGACAGGTAGATCACGATCACGATCAGGAACGCGATCAGCGCCTCGATCGCCTTGCCCGAGATCTGGCTGCCCCAGCTCGGGCCGACGGTGGTGACCGAGATGTCGTCGGAGTTCACGCCGAGCTTGCCGGACAGCGACTTCTCCAGCGCGACGGTCCGGGCCCCGGTGAGCGACTTCGTCTGGATCTGCCAGCCGTTCTGCTGGCCGTGGGTCTGCTGCACGATCGCGCCGCTGACGCCGCCGGACTCGACCGCGTTCTGCACCTGGCTCAACGTGGTCGACGACGAGGGGAAGGTGAAGACCGCCCCGCCCTTGAAGTCGACGCTGAAGGACAGGCCGCGGACCAGCACCGCGACGATGCTGATGACCAGGATCAACCCGGAGATGGCGTACCACAGGCGCTGCCGGCCGACGAAGTCGAACGAGACCTCGCCCCGGTAGAGCCGGCCGCCGAGCTGGCCGAGGGCCGACATCATGAACCCCCTGGGTTTCGGGACGCCGTACTACGGCTCGCGGGATCGGGCCGACGCCTGACCTGGTTGCGGCGGACCGAGGACCGCCATGGCGTCTTGGCGCCGAGCCGGGCCGGATCCAGGCCGGACATCGGGTGGCCGTTGCCGAAGAACTTCGTCCCGGCCAGCAGGGTCACCATCGGCTTGGTGAAACCGAACACCACCACGATGTCGATCAGCGTGGTCAGGCCGAGGGTGTAGGCGAAGCCCTTGACCTCGCCGATAGCGAAGTAGTACAGCAGCAGCGCGGCCAGGAACGACACCGTGTCGGACACCAGGATGGTGCGCCTGGCGCGCTTCCACCCGGACTCGACCGCCGGGCGCAGCTGTTTGCCCTCGCGCACCTCGTCGCGCAATCGCTCGAAGAAGACGACGAACGAGTCGGCGGTGATGCCGATCGCCACGATCAGGCCTGCGATGCCGGCCAGCTCGAGGGTGAAGTTCTGGTACAGGGTGAGCAGCACCACCGCCAGGTAGGTGATAGTGCCCGCGATGAGCAGGCTGCAGACGGAGACGATGCCGAGACCGCGGTAGTAGAGGAAGGCGTACACCACCACGAGGAGCAGTCCGATGGCGGCCGCGATGAGGCCGGCGTCCAGCTGGTCCCGGCCCACCTGCGCCGACACCGAGGAGACGAACAGGGTCTTCAGGTCCAGCGGCACCGAGCCGAACTTCAGCTCGTTCTGCAGCTGGGTGGCCTCGGCCTGGGTGAAGCTGCCGGTGATCTGGGCGTTACCGCCGGGGATGGCTCCCTGGATCTGCGGTGACGACACCACGTTGCCGTCCAGGGCGATCGCCACCTGGTTCAGGACCGCCGAGTTCTGGTCGCCGGACTGCCCGGCCGCATAGTAGTTGTTGTACAGGCGCGAGGTGAGGGTGCTGAAGGCCGCGGCGCCCTGGCCGTTCAGCGTCAGGTTGACCTGCCACTGGTTGGAGGTCGTGGACAAGCCCGCGCTCGCCGCGGTGACCTCGGTGCCCCGGACCTTGGCCACGTCCAGCGCGAACTTGCCCCACTGTCCCTGGCCGGCGCTGCCGCAGGCGACAACCTGCACGTCCGGGTTGTTGTAGGGCGTGGTGGTCACGTAGCCGACCTGCGCCTTCCAGGCCTGCGTGTCACCCGGCTTGCAGACGAGCTTGTTGAACTTCGCGAGCACGTCCTTGTGCACCAGGCTCGCGTTGCCGGCCGCGCTGCTGGTCGCCGGCGAGCTCGGGCTGGCGCTGGGGCTGGCCGAGGGGCTGGCGGTGGCCGAGCCGCTCGGTGACGCGGTCCCGCCCGCGGACGCGCTGGGCGAGGCGCTGGCACTGGCCGCCGGGAGGATCTTGGCCGAGGTCTTCGCCGTACTGGTGGAACTGGCGGACGGGGACGCCGTCGCCGAAGGGCTCCCGGACACCGACGGCGTGGCGCTGGGCGAGGCGCTCGCGTTGGGAACCGGCGTGTTGGTCGCCCCGTAGGGCTCGTACAGCAGCACCTGGCGGAACATGAGCAGCGCCGTCGAGCTCACCAGCTCGATCGTCTGCTGCGAGCCCTTGCCCGGGACCGTCACGACGAGCAGGTTCGCGCCCTGCGGCTGGACCTGCGCGCCGGAGTTGCCGGTGCCGTTGACCCGCGACTCGATGACGCCGACCGCGGCGTTCATCTCATCGGTCGACGGCGCCTTCCCGGTCAGGGTCTGCGCCCGCAGGGTCACCTGGGTCCCGCTGGACAGGTCAAGACCGAGTCCTACCCTGAACCTGTGCTCCCACTGGCCCGGGGCGAACAGCTTCGGGCCGACTACGCCCAGCAGCATGCTCACGATGAGGACCAGCAAAAGCACGAGGGCCCGTCCCGGATGCGGGACGGTTCTAGATGGGGCTGCCACTTCTCCGCCTGTCTTAGATCCGCCGTTTCCCGTAAACCCTCATGCCGGACGGCGGCTCAGTGCACGTTGTCCTTGTCGGACTTGGCCAGATCGTCGTGAGTCCTCGGCGGTTCCATCCGCCGGGTCGTCCTCGCCGTCCTCGTGGTAGTCGGAGGGCTCGGCGTCCTCGTAGGTCTCGGCCTCATCGGCAGGCTGGACGACCTCCATGATGGCGCGCTTGAGGTAGCGGACCTCGACGCCGGGAGCGACCTCGAGCACGACGTCGTCGCCGTCCACCTCGGTCACCGTGGCGTACATGCCGGCCGTGGTGCGGACCCGGGCGCCGGGCTCAACCGTCCGCTGCTGCTGCTGGACCCGCTGCTGGCGGCGCCGCTGCGGCCTGATCATCAGGAAGTAGAAGCCGACGAAGACCAGAACGATCAGGATCGGGAACGTCAGCGAGCTGCCTGATGACTTGCTTGCCGCATCTGCGGCTGCGATAAACCCCATGACCGGGGATCCTTCCAGTTGGTTCTGCATGCATGGTCGTGACAGAGGCCCACGACCAACTGCCGAAGTTTAGCCGCGCTTTGACCGCGCACCAACAGGCTACGAGTTTTTGCGAGCGATCGTGACCTCGGTGCGATCTTGCTCTGCCGGCCCAGTGCAGTCAAACACCGTTCAGTCAAACAAGGTAGGCAGTTCGCTAAGTGACGGGGGAGGCTCGAGTCCCAGATGAGCCCAGCCGGCCGCGGTGGCCACCCGGCCGCGCGGAGTCCGCGCCAGCAGCCCGCAGCGGACCAGGAACGGCTCGGCGACCACCTCGACGGTCTCCGCCTCCTCCCCCAGCGCCACCGCCAGCGTGGACAGGCCGACCGGGCCGCCGCCGAACCGGCGCACCAGCGCGTCGAGCACCCCCCGGTCGAGCCGGTCCAGGCCGTGCTCGTCCACCTCGTAGATCTCCAGCGCGGTCCGGGCGATCTCCCGGGTGACCACGCCGTCGGCGCGCACCTCGGCGTAGTCCCGGACCCGGCGCAGCAGCCGGTTGGCGATCCTAGGCGTGCCGCGTGACCGGGTGGACAGCTCGGCCGCACCCTCGTCGGTGAGCGTCACCCCGAGCAGCCCGGCCGACCGGCGGATGATGACCTCGAGCTCGTCCGGCTGGTAGAAGTCCAGGTGCGCGGTGAAGCCGAACCTGTCCCGCAGCGGGGCCGGCAGCAGGCCAGCCCTGGTAGTCGCCCCGACCAGCGTGAACGGCGCGATGTCGAGCGGGATCGCGGTCGCGCCGGGGCCCTTGCCGATCACCACGTCGACCCGGAAGTCCTCCATCGCCAGGTAGAGCATTTCCTCGGCGGGCCGGGCCAGGCGATGGATCTCGTCGATGAAGATCACCTCGCCCTCGCTGAGCGTGGACAGCACCGCGGCCAGGTCACCGGAGCGCTCGATGGCCGGGCCGCTGGTGATGCGCAGCGGCGCACCGAGCTCGGCGGCCACGATCATCGCGATCGTGGTTTTGCCCAGGCCGGGCGGCCCGGCCAGCAGCACGTGGTCCGGCGGCCGGCCGCGCCGCAGGGCGCTGGTCAGGATCAGCGACAATTGCTCGCGCACCCGCGCCTGGCCGGTGAACTCGGTGAGCCGCTTGGGCCGCAGCGCGGTCTCGATGGCCCGCTCATCCGCGTCCGCGAGCGGCGACACGATGTCGTCGCCGCCCTGGGCGCGCCGGGCGAGCTCGGCTTCCTCGGCCTGGCGCAGGGTCTCGTCCCCGGTCATCGCGCTACTGCCTGCTCAGCTTGCTCAGGGCGGCCCGCAGCACCGTGGCCACGTCCACCGCGTCGCCGCCGGAGCCGCCGATCACGCCCTCCTCCTCAAGCGCGGCGATGGCCTGGTCGGCGTCCCTGGCCGGCCAGCCCAGGTTGACCAGGCCGGACTGTACCTGGTCGCGCCAGGAGGGGGCCCGCGGCGCCGCCTTGCCTGGTAGCCCCGCGCCGTAGTCTCCGGGCGGGCCGAGCCGGTCCTTCATCTCGAGTACGATCCGCTGCGCGCCCTTCTTGCCGATCCCGGGGACCATGGTCAGCGCGTTCAGGTCCTCGGTCGAGACGGCGCGGCGCAGCGCGTCGGGCGCGTGCACGGCCAGCATGGCCAGCGCCAGCCTAGGCCCCACGCCGCTGGCCGTCTGCAGCAACTCGAAGACGTTCCGCTCGTCGTCGGAGACGAAGCCGAACAGGGTGAGCGAGTCCTCCCTGACCACCAGCGAGGTAGCGACCTGCGCGGACTCCCCCGGTCTGAGCGTGGCCAGGGTGCCGGGGGTGCACTGCACGCGCATCCCGACCCCGCCGACCTCGATGACGGCACCGTCCGGCGCGACGCCGGCCACCGTGCCGCGCAGATGCGCGATCATGACGCGCTCCCTCCTCGGCCAGTCAGGGCGGCCAGGCGCAGCCCCGCGCCGCCGCCACGCCAGATATGACAGATGGCCAGCGCCAGCGCGTCGGCGGCATCGGCCGGGCGCGGCGGGTCGGTGACCCGGAGCAGCCGGGTCACCATCGCGGTGACCTGAGACTTGTCCGCCCGCCCGTTGCCGGTCACGGCCGCCTTGACCTCGCTGGGGGTGTGCAGGGCCACCGGCAGCCCGTGCCGCGCGGCGCAGACGATCGCGACCGCGCCGGCCTGCGCGGTGCCCATCACGGTGCGCACGTTCTGCTGGCTGAACACCCGCTCCACGGCTACCGCGTCGGGCCGGCACGCGTCCAGCCAGGCCCCGATCTCGGTCTCGATCGCGAGCAGCCTGGCCGCGATGTCCTCGTCGGCCGACGTCCTGATGACCCCGACCCGGATCAGGGTCAGCGCCCGGCCCGGTGCGCCCTCGACCACGCCGACGCCGCACCTGGTCAGCCCGGGGTCGACCCCCAGCACCCGGATCGGGTGCCGCGCATATGACAAGCTCACCAGGTGCTCTCCGTCTGCCGGTCTGGATCCGCGAACATCTGTTCGTGTCGAACTTACCGGCCCGCGGGCGGTGCGGGGCGCAACACCGGCGGCGTGTCGTCAGAAGGCGTCGAGCATGTAAGGGATAGCGGCGAAGGCGGCATCCAGCGCGGCGTCGTCGGCCGCCGTCCCGCCGACGGCCAGGCCTGCCTGGCGCAGCGTGACCAGAGGGGTTCCGGCGTACAAAGCGGCCAGCCCGCGCGCGCCCAGCGTGACGGCCGGGCCGGCGGGGCTGGCGGTACTGGCTGGGCTGGCGGGGCTAGCTGGGCTGGCTGGGCCGGCGGGGGCGTCCGGGCCCAGCGGGTCAAGCGTGCCCGCGCCGCCGGCCACGGTCAGCCGCCAGCGGCCGGAGTTGGCCGGGCGGGCCTCGTCGGTGATGCGCAGCGGGACGGTGAGCGAGGTCGCGGCGGGGAAGCCGCGGCCGGCGATGGCCGCGGGCGCGTCGACCACCCGGAGCATCCACCGGGACCGGTGCGCGATGTCCGCGTCGCGCTCCCGGGTGAGCCACCAGAACGCGCTGGCCGGGCCGGTCCTGGCGTAGACCTTCTCCGCTATCGAGGCATGCGAGCCGAGCTGCGTCCAGAGCGCCCGGGCGGTCCGGGCCGAGATCGCCTCGGCGCGCTCCGCGTACAGGTCCTTGTTCCCGCGCTGCCACCGGTAGGCGAGGAAGCCGTCCTCGGCGAGGTACGCGTACAGGCCCGGATCGGCCAGCCAGTCGGCCGCGGAGTCCGCGTCCCAGGTGATCGGGCCGCAGTCACGGGTGGTCTCGTGCACCCGGCCGAGCACCGCGACGACCGCCTCCGCGTCGCCGGGCCCGGCCCGGCGCAGGCTCGTGGCCGGGACCGTTCCGGCCTCCGGGGGCTGGGCGTCGGGCGGGATCAGGCGGAGCAGCGACCTGGCCGGGATGACCGCCGTGTCCCTGGCCCCGGCCAGTTCCCAGCCCACCGACCGGTATAGCGGCATCGTCGCCGGGAACAGCGTCGACAGCGGATAGCCCTGCGCCGCGATCTCGTCGAGCAGGGCGGTCATCAGCATCCGGCCGATGCCACGGCCCCGGTACTCCGGCGCCACCGTGACGCTGGAGACCCCGGCCATCGGCACCGGGCGGCCGAGCCACCACTGCCGCATGTCCTGGATCGCGGCCCCGGCGGCCGGCCGGCCGGCGGCGAAGGCGCCCAAGTACCGCCCGGCGGCGATGAGGCGGGATAGCGACCGGACCCGCCGGTCGCGATCGGCGGCGGACCCGGGTCCGAAGGCCCGTTCGGACAGGTCGAGCTGGGCATCGGGATCGTCGCCGGGTCGCAGCAGCCGGAGCTGCAGGTCGGGGGGAGTCAGCCGAGCTTCTCCATGATCTCGTCGGGCACCGAGTAGTTGGCGTACACGTCCTGCACGTCGTCGGAATCCTCGAGCGCCTCGATCAGCCGGAAGACCCGCTTGGCCTGGTCCTCGTCCAGGTCGACCTCGACGGTCGGCAGGAACGCCGTGTCCGCCGAGTCATAGTCGATCCCGGCGTCCTGCAGCGCCTTGCGCGCCGTCACCAGGTCGGTCGGCTCGGACACCACCTCGAAGGACTCACCGAGATCGTTGACCTCCTCGGCGCCCGCGTCGAGCACCGCGGTCAGCACGTCGTCCTCGGTCACGCCCTTCTTCTCCACCACGATCACGCCCTTGCGGTGGAACAGATAGGACACCGAGCCAGGGTCGGCCATCGAGCCGCCGTTGCGGCTGAACGCGGTGCGCACGTCCGAGGCGGCCCGGTTCCTGTTATCGGTCAGGCACTGCACCAGCACCGCGACACCGCCGGGGGCATAGCCCTCGTAGGTGATGTTCTCGTACTGGGCGCCGCCGGCCTCGGCGCCGCTGCCGCGGCGGACGGCCCGGTCGATGTTGTCGTTCGGCACCGAGCTCTTCTTGGCCTTGGTGATCGCGTCGTACAGCGCCGGGTTGCCCGCCGGGTCTCCGCCGCCGGTACGCGCGGCGACCTCGACGTTCTTGATCAGCTTGGCGAATAGCTTGCCGCGCTTGGCGTCGACCACCGCCTTCTTGTGCTTGGTGGTGGCCCACTTGGAGTGGCCGCTCATGTGTTGTCCTTCACGATGTCTACGAATAGCTGATGAATGCGCCGGTCCGGGGTCAGCTCGGGGTGAAAGGCCGTGGCAAGCAGTTGCCCTTGCCGGACGGCGACGATCCTACCGGTGCCCAGGTCGGTTCCCAGAATGGCGACGCCCGGACCGGTCTGCTCCACCCACGGTGCCCTGATAAAGACGGCGCGGAACGAGTCTTCTG
>WNGR01010808.1_pt1 | contig 15437 bp, 15 predicted proteins | sample 5407581 | NCBI WGS metagenome assembly WNGR01 (sample SAMN13153383, study PRJNA577476) | soil metagenome | isolation source: 80 cm soil or saprolite under Garry oak tree replicate 2 | place: USA:California | collected 2016-06-15
GCCCGTGGCTGGGCACGACAGTTACGGGCCAGGTTCGGTCCCCGGCTCATGATCGGGTTCGTCGGCGGGGTCGGCCTCGGGCTGGTGCTGGGGCTGGTGAGTGCGGCCGGGCTCAATCCCATCGGCCTTGCCGGGGTCGGGTTCCTGGGCGGGCTCGCGATCGGGGCCGGCCTCGGGACGCTGTCCGGCCTCGGGTGGGGCCTGACGGCCGGGCTCGAGGCCCCGATCGACATCAGATCCGCCGTGAGTCCCACCGGTCTACTGCGCACCAACCGGGCGACCGTGGTGGTCCAGTTCCTCGGCTGGGGGCTCGTGCTCGGGTTCGCCCACCTGCTGGTGATCAAGCTGGCACACGGGCACGTGGATCCGGCCGGGTTCCTGCTCGACCTCGTGCTCGGCCCGGTGACCGGACTCGCGATCGGGACCAGCCTGACCGCGTGGGGTCGGTGGCTGGTCTTCGCGCGGATCTGGTTGCCACTGACCGGGCGGCTGCCGTGGTCGGTGGCCGGCTTCCTCGATGACGGCTGCCGGCGCGGCGTGCTGCGCCAGGTCGGCGCGGTCTACCAATTCCGGCACGCCCGCCTCCAGGCGCACCTGACCGATCGCGGCTGACCTGCGGATGTCCGCCTCCGGACATAGATGGCCGGTTCGCTGGCCTGGTCGGGCACCGGGGACCGGTCCACTGTCGGCGACGTGATCGAAGGTGTTGACGAGCTCGCGAGCGCGGTCACCACGGCGCTGAGTCCGGTCGGGTCGTTCGGGTCGCTGACCGGAACCCTGACCGACGGCCTGGACGGTGTGTGGGCGGAATTCTTCGGTGCGGCGACCCTGCCGGGCGGCACGAACTGGAATGCCTACAGCCACAAGCAGTTGTACGACATGCTGTGGCAGGGCGCGGACGTCGGGGACGTCAGCGCGGTCGCCGCCGAGTGGGGGCGGCACAGCACCGCGCTCACCGCGTTCGCGGACGCGCTGCGCGGCCAGGGAACAGCGCTGCGGTCGAATTGGCAGGGTGGGGCGGCGGAGTCGGCCGCGAACCGGCTCGCCGAGCTCAGTGACCGGATCTGGAACGCCGGTGCGCGGGCGGGCGCGGTCCAGAAGGCGGTCGGTGGTGCCGGCGATGCGCTGGCGCTGGCGCGGAACACCATGCCACCGCCGCCGCCGGACCCGCTCACCCTGATGACGAGCGCGGTCGGCGCCGGACCGATGTCGCCGCTGGCGGCGGTGGCGGTCGGCGCGACACGGCTGTTCACCGGCGACGCCACGGCCGGCGCGGCCAAGGCCGATGCGGTGCGGGTGATGCAGCGCTACGAGACAAGCCTGAGCAACAGCGGCCATCAGGTCGTGCCGGCGCAGGCCGACGCCAACAAGTCCAGGACATTCCAGGTGGACGGGGCGACGACCAGCCTGTCCGCGTTCTCCGGCGGCGGGTCGTCCGTGGGTCGGGGCGTGGCCGGTGGTGTGCCCTGGGCTCAGTTGGTCGGGGGCGCCCCGCTCGGCGCGGGCGGGGCGGTCGGGGGCGGTGTCGGGCCGGGCCCCGTGCAGAGCGTGCTGGCCGCGGAGCAGGCCGTGCAGTCCGAACTGGCCGCCGAACGCGCCATGGGTGCCGGTGGCTTCTACCCGCCGATGATGGGCGCGCGGCGCGGGAACGGCGACGAGGACCGGCCGCACAGCAACAGCCTGCCCAACATGAACGACAAGGGATTCTTCACGCCGGACGAGCGACCCACCGTGCCGGTCATCGGGGACGACACAGACAGGGGGCACGATGTCGGCCGCTAGAAAGTCATCTCACAACGACTTTCAGCTCCTGACCGACGAGCTGATCGCGCAGGTCAAGGCGTTGGTCGACATCGGTGACCAGACCAGTGGCCTGGTGTCGTCGGCACAACGGCTGGCCGAGCACCATCCGTTGCTCGGCACCGCGCCGCCCGCGATGCACCTGTCGTCGCGGCTGCGCGACGCGGCCGGCCCGGCCGGGCTCACCGGCGAGGTCAGCGCGGCCGACACCGAACTGGCCAGCTACCACCAGGCGCTGCGGGACACCGTGCACCGGTATCAGGCCGGCGAGGGCGAGATCATCTGGCGGCTCACCGGCGATGGGACGCAAGCATGACCGCCGTGCCCGTGCTGGCGACACGTGCCGGGCACGATGATGTCCACTTCGGACTCGTCGAGCTGGACCTGCTCGCCACACACGCCGGTGTGCGGTTCCCGTTCCCGTTGCGGGTGCCCGAGTTCGGCCGGATCGCGGGGGAGCGGGAGGTGCTGCTGGCCGCGGCAGGCGTGACCCTGCGGGTACGTGGGTGGGCCGGCCGGCGTGGGCCGCTGGGCGTCGCGGCCGAACTGGTCACGGCGTTGCGCGAGTACCGGGGCACGGTCGATCTGGTACTGGCCGGCCCGGACTCGGTGGTCGGCGTCGTGGCCATGGTCTACCGGACCTGGGCGCTGATCTGCTGCCAGCCGTTGACCGGCGCCCACGCGAGCACCGGAGTGTGGATCCGGCGGGTCGCGCAGAGCGTGCTGGCCGACCAGCTGATCGGCATCGTGCCCGAGGTCGCGCCGGTCCGGGCGATGCCGATCACGCTCCCGCCCGACGGTGACGACCCAGGCGTGCTCGACGATCTCGGCGGGTTGCTTGCCGAGTTGACCGGCAGCGGGCAACTCGGGGCAACCCGCCGCGGCACCGGCGATGCCACCCGGTCCGGAACCGAACTGTCCTGGTTGGACGGTCCACGCGGCCGGGTGCGGGTGAACCGCGCGGCAGACGGGTGGCTCAGCATCAACCCGTTGCGGCAGAAGGATATCCGCCTCGAACTCGACAGTATGGCCATGATCGCCAGAAGGGAACACGATGGAACCTGAACAGTGGCTCGCGCAGTATGACAAGCGGCTCAACGACATCGCGACGCGCGCCAACGAGGCCGGCGCCCGCCTGCGGCAGGTCGGCAAGACGGCGACCTCGCCCCGCGGCGAGGTCACGGTGACCGTCGGCGCAGGCGGCGCGCTGGCGGATCTCACCCTCACGCCGGCGGCCCGCAGGCTCGAATCCGATGAGCTGGCCCGGCTCATCCTGGACACCACGCGGCGGGCGCGGTACGCGGTCGGTGCCCAGATGGCCGGCATCGCGACCGAGTGCTTCGGTGCGGGCCCCGCGCTGGACGTGATCAAGCAGTACCTGCCGGCCGGCGCACCGGTGATCAACCACCGTGACGACGACTGGTCCGACAACCCACCGGAGATCACCCATGACGCAGTTTGACGTCGATCCGGCGCAGCTCCACGGCCACGCCCGCAGCGTCGGCGACGTCGCCGACCAGCTGTCCGCCATCGGCGGGCAATTGCCCAGCGGCCTCGCCGACCTCGCGCTCGGCCCGTTCACCCAGTTCCTCACGTCCGGCCTGCAGGGCGCCATGACGCACGTCGCGAACACGATCACGAACGCGTCGTCCTCCGTGGCCGAGATGAGCACCGGCATCAGCCGCACCGCCGCCCGCTATCAGAACGTCGATACGAGCAACGCCACCAACCTGAACCGGGAGTCGCCCCGATGACCGACACGAACACCACCCAGATGGTCGCCGACCTGACGTCGACAAACGGTGCCGTGGTCGGCAACGGTTGGGTGTCGCCAGAACTCGGCGGGTCGGGCGGATCGCTGGACCTGCTGGGTTCGACGTCCGACCCGCTGTCCGGGCTCGCATCGGCCGGCCTCGGCTGGTTCACGCCGTTGGTGTCGTTCCTCAGCGATGGGCTCAGCCAGCTACAGGGCGGCAACGCGGCCTCGGTCACGTCGGGGGCGCAGGACTTCAGCGGCGCCGGGCAGAACGTCACCAACCTTGCCGGCTCGTACGGGGCCTCGGGGCCTCGACCAGCGCGCAGACCTCCGGCTGGACGGGTACCGCGGCGACGGACTACCGGAACGCCGGCGCGCAGCACGCGACCGGCGTCGCCGGACTCGGCACGGCGAGCACGACGGTGGGCAGCTCGATCATCGGCGCGGGTCAAGTGGTGGCGCAGGCCATCTCGGATATCACCGAGCTGATCAGCGAGGCGGTCGCCCAGATCGTGCCGATCCTGACCCAGGCCGTGGCGCGGGCCCAACAGACCATGGGCGAGAGCATCGTGGAGGCCATCCCGCCCTGCGTGGGGATCGCGGTGGAGTACGCACTGCGGATCGCATCGAAGCTGGCGGCGCTGTTGGCCAGCGGGCAGAACCTGCTCAAGCTCGTGCAGGGTGCGCTCGGCGTCGTGGACCTGATCCAGCAGGCGCTGTCGAGCATCAGCCAGCAGAGCACCCAGTCGACGCCCAGCTCCGGTGCCGATCAACCGCAAGCCGTCAGCCCCGCGAGCACCGCGGACCCCGGAAACACCTTGGGCGCGGCGGATTCCGGGAACACCGGACCAACGGCCCCGGCGTCGACCGACAGCGGGGCGGCCACACCGAGTGGCGCGGCGGACTCGGGTGGGTCGACGGGTTCGAGTGGCTCGGCGGATCCGGCCGCCTTGGCGCACCTGGGTGGCTCGGCGAACCTGGGTGCGTCGGCGGGTGCCGGCCAGCTGGGAGTCGCCCCCCAATCGGCCGCTGTGGTCCAGCCGTTCCAGAGCACCATGCCGGCCGCGTCCCCGATCCACGCCGACGGGGGACAGGTGTCCGCCGGCGCCGTGCCCGGCGGTGCGGTCCCGGTCGGTGCGGCCGGCATGGGCCTCGCCGCCGGCGCCCGTTCTGGCGCCGATACCGTCCGTCAGGACCGCAGGCTGCCGCCCTCCGCCACCTCGACCGACGAACGCGGCACGTCGGATGGTGTTCCGCTCGGCGGCATGGGTGGTGCCCGGCCGGCCGGCGCGACGGACAAGGAGCACAAGCGGAAGTACAGCGTGGTCGAGCAGCACGACGAGGTCCTCAAGGTCGTGCCGCCGGTCATCACCGGCTAGATCGGGGACGGCTGCGGGACGAACTGTGCCATGAGTGTGCTGACAAGTGTCAGCACACCGTCGACGTCGGTGTGCTCGGGATCGGCCAGCCAGGCCAGGACGAGTCCGTCGAAGAGGGCCGACAGGAACTGCCCGACGACCGGCGCTTCGGCGGGCAACTGTGCCTTGGACTCGGCGATCCAGGAGGTGGCGGCCTCGGTCGCGACGCGGCGGTAGGCCGTGTACTGGTGCTCGGCCATGTGGGTGTGTTCGGGGTTGCGCAGCGCCCAGGTGGTCATCTCGTACAAGGCGATCTGTCCGCCCCGGTCGTCCTGGGTGACGACCTGGAATGCCGCCTTGAGCCGGTCGAGCAGGTCGTGTTCGCCGGTGCCGGGCACGGCGGCGGCCTGGATCGCGCCGAGAGTGGCGGTGAGGACCTCCTGGAGAAGTTCGTCCTTGCCGGCGAACCAGTAGTGGACCAGGCCAGGGGGGACGCTGGCCTCCTGCGCGATCCGGCGAGTGGTCGCCGCGGCGATCCCGTCGCGAGCGACGACGCGCGAGGCCGCCTCGATCAGTTCGGTGCGCCGGCCGTCGTCGCCGCGCCGACTCGGGTTGCGTGTGGTTGCCACGGCGATCATTCTTGCACATCTGACTTGGACACTTGACCAAATCAGATGGCCAAGTCACACTCATCGCATTCCAGCGCACCGACCAGGGACGTTGTTGCGAGGAGAGGACGCCGGCGATGGCACGAGGAGTGACAACGAGCGAGCACGGAACCGCGGACCAGGCGAAGCTGAGCACGGGTCGGGTGGTGTTCCTCGTGATCGCGGCGGCCGCACCGATGGCCGCGATGGTGGGCAACGTCCCGCTGGCGATCATCTACGGCAACGGCGTCGGTCTGCCCGGCGCTTATCTGGTCGCGTCGGTGGTGCTGTTGTGCTTCTCCGTCGGCTATGCCGCCATGAGCAGGCGGGTGGTGAACACCGGCGCCTTCTACACCTACATCGCGCGTTCCCTCGGCAAGCCCGCCGGGATCGGCTCGGCGTACGTCGCCGTCCTGTCCTACACCGCGCTGGTGCTGCTGAATTCGGGTGTCGACCTGCCGTGGTACGCCTACAGCGCGGTCGCGCTGGTCGTGGTCGCCGTGCTCGGGTACCGCTCGGTCGACCTGTCGGCCAAGGTGCTGGGCACGCTCATGGTCGCCGAGTTCGCGGTGCTGATCGTCTTCGACCTGCTCACCGTCGGGAACCGGGGCGCGGCGGCGTTCCCGGCCGCGTCGTTCTCCGGCACACAGGTCATGTCGGGATCGATCGGGATCGCGCTGATGTTCGCGTTCTTCAGCTTCGTCGGGTTCGAATCGGCGGCGCTGTACGGCGAGGAAACCCGCGACCCCGAGCGCAGCATCCCGAAGGCCACCTACATCGCGGTCATCTCGATCGGCGTGTTCTACGTGCTCACCAGTTGGATCATCATCGGTGCCGCCGGCACCGACCGGGCGGCAGCGCTGGCGCGGCAACTGACCGGCGGTTTCGTGTTCGCGCTGATCCAGCAGTACGGCGGCGTCGCGCTCTACGACTTCGCCGCCGTCCTGCTGTGCACGAGCGTGCTCGCCGGGCTCCTCGCCCTGCACAACGCATCGGCCCGATACGTGTTCGCACTCGGGCGGGAGGGCGTGCTGCCTCGTCGTCTCGGGCACTACCACCGCAAACACTTCAGCCCGCACGTCGCGAGCATCGTCATCACGATCCTGTCGGTCGTCGCCGCGGCCGTCGCCGCGATATCGGGTGCCAGCCCCTACGTGGCGTTCGTCCCCGCGTTCATCGGAGTGGGCACCCTCGGCATCATCGCCTTGCAGGCGGCCGCGTCCGTGGCCGTTGTCGCGTTCTTCCGGACACGAAAGGATCGTGGCCTCTGGCGCTGCGTGATCGCGCCGGTGATCGGCGCGGCCGGCCTCGCCACCGCGTTCGTGCTGGCACTGCTCAACTACCCGACGTTGACCGGTTCTACCGACGCCGTGGTCAACACGGTTCCGGTCGTGCTGCTCGCCGCCGCGACGGCGGGCATCGTGGTGGCCATCCTGCTGCGCCGCCACCGGCCGGCGACCTACGCGGCGCTTGCCCAGTCGAAGGTGCGCGGGCGACGGCGCACGGACACCGCGCCGAAGGTGACCTACGCCCGGCGTTACTGCCTGGTCGGCGCGGGCCCGTCCGGCTTGGTGATGGCTCGTGCGCTCATCGCGGAGGGGGTGCCGTTCGACTGGTTCGAGCGACACTCCGACGTCGGCGGGATCTGGGACATGGACAACCCCGGCAGCCCCATGTACGAGAGCGCGCACTTCATCAGCTCGAAATACACCTCCGGCTTCGTCGGCTTCCCGATGCCCGTCGACTACCCCGACTATCCGTCGTGGCGCCAGATCCGTGACTACATCCGCGACTTCGCACGCGCCTTCGGTCTCTACGATCACGTCACCCTGGGCGTCGCCGTCACCCGCGCCGAGCCACTTCCCGGCGACCGCTGGCAGGTCGGCCTGTCCACCGGCGAGACCCGCACCTACGACGGGCTCATCGCCGCTCCCGGGGTCACCTGGCACCCGAACCTGCCGGACATCCCGGGTGCCGACGCCTACCTCGGCGACCTGCGCCACGCGGTGACCTTCCGCGACGGTGACGAACTACGCGGCAGGCGAGTCCTCGTCGTCGGCGCCGGCAACTCCGGCGTGGACATCGCATCCGACGCCGCCCGGCACGCCGAGCACGCGTTCCTCTCGGTCCGGCGCGGCTACCGGTTCGTGCCCAAGCACATCTTCGGCTTACCAACCGACGCCGTGATCAGCGGTCTGCTCGACCCACCCCGAGGCGCGCGCCTGTCCGACGACCCGGCGGAGCTGGTGGACACCCTGGTCGGCGACCTCACGCGGCTGGGCCTGCCGGCCCCCGACCATGATCTGCTGGCCAGCCACCCGATCATGAACACCCAGGTCCTGCACTACCTCGGCCATGGCGACCTCATCGCCAAGCCCGACGTCACCCGCATCACCCCGACGGGCGCGGTATTCGCCGACGGCTCCGAGGAACAGCTCGACGTCATCCTGCTGGCCACCGGCTACCAGTACCTGCTGCCCTTCCTGGATCCCGCACTGTTGACCTGGCAGCAGGGGCACCCGCAGCTCTACCTCAACGTGTTCTCCAGGGAACACGACAGTCTTTATGTCCTCGGTTTCATCGAACTCGCCGGCGCCGCCTACACCCGCTTCGACGAAATGGCCCAGATGGTCGTCATCGACATCCGCGCCCGCGAGACCGGCGTCCATCGCGCCGAGATCCTCGCGCTCAAGGAAACCGACCAGCCCGACCTCCGCGGCGGGATCGCCTACATCGACAGCCCGCGTCACGCCAGCTACGTCAACATCGACACCTACGTCTCCTACCTGGCCGACCTGCGCGACCGTTTCGACTGGGCCGACTTCGACGAGCAGACCTACCAGGCGCTCCGTCGCATCGAGGCGTCGACCATCCCCGCTGAAGCAGCCTCGTGAAGCGCACGTTCTGGCACGGTCGCCACGTTGTCGTCACCGGCGGCACCAGCGGGATCGGGCTCGCGGCAACGGAACTGCTGCTCGAGTACGGCGCCCGCGTCACCGTCGTCGCACTTGACGATCCCGATGCGGCGGCGCTGCGCACCAGGGCACCGGCGAACCTGCTGATCGCATCCGCCGACGTCGCCGACCCCGACCAGGTCACCGCGGCGCTGGACACCGGACGCGCCACCCACGGCACGATCCGATCGGTCATCACCTGCGCCGGCATTTCCAAGCCGGGTTACTTCCACCAGCTCACCGACACCGACCTGCGCCGCCACATGGAAGTCAACTACTTCGGCACCCTGTACACCGTCCGGCGCGCCCTGCCCGACCTCATGACCGCCCCCGGCGCGAGCATCACCTGCATCTCATCGCAGGCCGGACTGCTCGGCGTCTTCGGCTACGGCGCCTACTCTCCCAGCAAGTTCGCCGTCCGCGGCCTCTGCGAAGTCCTCCGCCAGGAATACAAGCCGCACGGCATCACCGTCACCGGTGTCTATCCGCCCGACGTCGACACCCCCATGCTCGCCGGTGAACAACACCTCAACCCACCGGAACTCCGCGCCTTGTCCAACGGCGAGAACCCCCTCACCGCGCACGCCGTCGCCCGCGCCATGCTCGAGGGCACCGAATCCGGCCGGCCCAGCGTCATCCCGGGTGCCGGCACCAAAGCCGTCCAATGGGCGGCCGGCATCATTCCCGGTCTGCTGCTTCGCTACATGGACGCCAAAATCGCACGTACCCGGAAACAGATGAGCCACGCACCCCGGAGAGGTGACGTCGGGTCGAACGAGATTCCTTAGGCGCGACAAGGCATATTGGCCAGGGCGTTAGTCGCTTACCGAGGTATCGAACATCGTGTGGCGTCCCTTGCCGTTGCGTTTCGCCGCGTACATGGCCAGATCCGCCTCGGCGAGCAGGCGACCCGCGTCGTCCATGTCCGGACGGGCGAGCGCGATGCCGATGCTGACCGCAACCGAGACGGAGTCGCCGACGATCGGGAACGGGTCGGCGAGCACGGCGAGCACGCGTTCGGCGATGTCCTGGGCGCTGTCGCCGCCGGGCCGCCGGTCGCTGATCAGGATGACGAACTCGTCGCCGCCCAGCCGGGCGACCAGGTCCCCGGGGCCGACACACGCGGCGAGCCGTTCGGCCACCTCCACCAGGACCGCGTCGCCGACGGCGTGGCCGAGTGAGTCGTTGATGACCTTGAAGTCGTCGATGTCAATGAACAACACGGCCAGCGCCTGCTTCGTCCGTCGGGTCGGGACGAGAATGTCCTCAAGATGCCGTCGGAACGAGGACCGGTTGGGCAGGCCGGTCAGCGGGTCCTGGGTCGCCCGGTCGCGGAGGTTGCGATGCTGCTCGTCCAGGGCAGCGGCCATCGCGTTGAACGCGCCGGCGACGTCGCTGAGCTCGGCAGGCCAGCGCTGGTTGGGCACGTCCTCGATCCGGTGTTCGAGGTCGCCTTCGCGCAGTGTCACCACCGCCCGCCGCAACACCTCCAGCGGCCGCACGACATCGGTCGTCATCCGGCGTGCCAGGTAGAGCGCGATCCCCACCACCACGGCGAACATCGCCCCGAGCAGGCCAAGCACGACGTTGTGCAGCGTGTCGGCGGTGGCCAGGTCACTGCGGCCGTCCTCGATCGCGGCCGAGGACAGCCGGCCCATCACGACGCTCACCGCGTCCGATGCGGTGGCGAACTGCTGCTGCATGGCGTCGGTGACATGCGGATCGATCGTGGCCAGCGGCGCCCACAGGCCCCGGCTGACGAGGACCTGCCGCCAGGTCGCGGACGCTCCGACCAGCAGCGCGTGCTGGTCGGCGTTGCTGAGTTCGCGGATGCCCCGGTCGAACAGCGCGTTGATCTGGTTCTGCTGTCGTTGGTAAAGGACCTGATCGATCGGGCCGCCGTCCCACAGCGCGTGGGCCAGCGCCTCGTGCGTGGTGATGGCGTCGGTCAACTGCGAGGACAGCGACAGCGCCAGCTCCATCTGGCCGGCCGCCGTCTTGTAATGGCCGACCACCTGGTAGTCGGCCACCATCGTGCCGGCCACCGCGATGCTTAGGGCGGACAGCATCAGGGCGAACGCCAGGCGCCATTTCCGACGCAGCCCACTGCGTCGGAAATGACCCGTTCGGTCACCGATCAACGGTGGACCCCGCACATTTCGAAGTGCGGCGCTGACGCGGAGGACCACAGACCCGCCGCGTCACGCAGCCGCCGTCGGAGCACCATGATGAAGCCGGACCTCCTACGCTGCTCCGCACGACGCCTCGGACCGGCTCATTGGACGAGGCAGCGTTGATGCACGTTACCAGCGCCGTATCGTGTCAGCCAGCGGCGGGAGGGAACAGGGGACCTGTCGGATTCGATCCGTAATGACGTCGGCGGTTCCTGACGGGACGCATTCATTCGGCGCGATTTCCTGACCGAATCGGCCGAAACATTCCTTGGGCACAGAAAGATCGCCGCCGACCACAATCTTGTTGTGCATCCCGGCGGTGATTTTCGTTCGGCTCATTTCTCGATGTCGTCGGGGATCCAGGTGCCGTGGAAGCCGATCGGCACCCGCCGAGGAAGCTGAACGGTCGCGACCGGACCCGCGGCCACGTCACCGGCGTCGATGACCACCAGCGCCGCGACGTTCGCGCAGTCGTGAGTCACGATGGACACGAGCCAGCCGTCGTCCTCCCGGGTGCCGCCCGGCGCCGGCACGAACTCGGCCTCGCCCGGGACCCAGTGCGCGCCGAGCAGGTACGCGTCCTTGCCGCCGTCCTCGGTGTCGTACTTGACGATCGAGGGCGGGTTCTCGGTGTCGATCAGCACGGGGGTGCTGATCGCGTAGACAAGACGACTGTTGTGGCCGGTACGTTCATTGTTGACCGTCGGGTACTCCACGGGGACATCGTCCAGACACTGCTCGGACACCGTTCCCGCGATGGTGTCCAGGACCCACCGATGCAGGTGCCCGCCGCTGTCGCGTCCGGACGCCAGTGCTTGCGAGAGGGCTGCGGTGCCACCGAGATCGGTCCATACGCGATCGAATGCCGCCGGGTCATACCGGACCGCGTCGAGCAAGATCTTCCCCGAAGCGTCTTCGTGGGCGTTCGCGACGTGGAACGCGTAGCCGGGTTCCACGTCGATCCACGTCACGTCGGCGTCGCCACCGTCGCGGGGCATGACGCCGATCCGTGCCCCGTACTCGTCGCTCCACCGATACGGCATGCCGGGCGTCCTGGTGAGCGCGAGGTCGAAGACCACCGGCAGGTCGAGCCACAGGATGTGGTTCTCGGTGATGGCGAAGTCGTGCATCATCGTCGGCCCTGGCACGGTGATGGCGACGCTCCGCACGAGCTCGCCTGCCGCGTTGAGCCGGTGATACGTCAGGTAGGGCGGTCGCACCCCGGTGCCGAAGAAGAACAGCTCGCCGGTAGCCGGATCGAGTTTCGGATGGGCCGTCATGGCGGTCGTGAGCTTGCCGTTGAAGTCCCACGGTCCGACGCTGTCCAGCTCCTTGGTGATCTCCCAGGGAAACCCGTTCTCCACCAGCGACAAGATCTTCCCGGCATGGTGGATCACGCTGGTGTTGGAGACATTGTTGGCGAGTGCGCTGGTCGGGTCGGACCGGTCGGGCCTGATCCCGTCCATCATCGGCGTGTGCACCCACCGGTTGCGGTACCACTGTGCCTTGCCGTCGTGGATGTGGACGCCGTGCAGCATTCCCTGGCCCAGGAAGCCGTGGCCGGGATCGGTTCCCGGCAGTGGATTGGGACCGTTGCGGAAGTACCGTCCGCTCAGTTCGGGCGGGAGCTTGCCGGTCACCTCGAGGTCGACGGCGTCGATCTCGTCCGGTACGGGAGCCATCTCACCTGCGAGGTAATACGGCACGGAAGTCGTGGTCATTGTTCATCCCTTCGGTCCATCCGTGCTGGTGCCCGTGTCCATTCGTCGCACGCGGTCGACGAGACGTTCTGGATGCACCAGGTGGGGGTAGTGACCGCAGCCGGGCCACGCCTCGACGGTGATGGCCGGCTGCGTCGTGGCCAGCCAGGCGCGGTATTCCGGGCCCGGTTCGGAGCCGTGCAGTGCCAGGTAGGGTGCGCGGATCGCGCCGAGCAGTCCTGCGGCCAGGTCCGCGAGTTGGCCCGGGGTCGCCTGCTGGAGGTCGCCGCCCCAGATTCCCAGGACGACGTCGCTGTCGTAGCGGCGGAGACTCTTGAGGCGTGCGGATGCGGCGGGGGAGAGCGCGCCGGCCTCCAGTTTCGCGAACAGGGTGTCCAGTGCGTCGGCGAACTGCGCCGTCCGCAGCATCGGCATCAGGTCGAGCACGGTCTGCTGCAGGCGCGCGAGGTCGAGTGACTGGTCGATGTTCACCACCGCGCGTACCGGATACATCGTGGCGTACACGGTGGCGACCGTCGCTCCGAGGGAATGTCCGATGATCAGTGGCGGCTCCTGCGGGGCCACGGCGTCCAGGGTGGTGTGGACGTCCTGGGCGAGGGTCAGCATGTCGTAGGGCGGCTGCGCGGGTGAGCGGCCGTGACCGCGCAGGTCGAGGGCGAGCACGCGATGGGTCGTGGCAAGCGGCCCGATGACGGGGTCCCAGACGGCGCTGTTCTCGGTGATGCCGTGCAGCAGCACGGCCAATGGGCCTTGACCGGCGGCCTGGTAGTGGAGCACGTCTGGTCCTTCCGCGGGGATGGTGGCGAGACGGCGCTGCGGGGTCCTATGTGCACGTTCCCGCGAGTGTACCATTGGTACATGATGGTGACAGGCATCTCGTGGACCGGTCTCGACGAGCTCAGCGTCCGACTCGCGGACTTCTACCGGGACCTGCACGAGCACCCGGAGCTGTCACTCCAGGAGCACCGCACCGCGCGGCGCGTGGCCGACGCCCTGCGCCCCCTCGGCTTCGACGTGACCGAGCAGGTCGGCGGCACCGGGGTCGTGGGAGTGCTGCGTAGCGGAGACGGCCCGATCGTGATGATGCGAGCCGACCTCGACGCGCTTCCCGTGGCGGAGAAGACCGGCCTGCCCTATGCGAGCACCGCTCGGGCCACGGGCACCGACGGACGTGAAGTGCCGGTGATGCACGCCTGCGGCCACGACATGCACACCACCTGCCTGCTCGGCGCCGCGACCCTGCTCGCCCGCGCCGCCGGCACCTGGTCCGGGACGCTGCTCGTGGTGTTCCAGCCGGCCGAGGAACTCGGCCGCGGCGCGCGGGACATGGTCGACGACGGGCTGTTCCTGCGGTTCCCCAAGCCGGACATCGTGCTGGGCCAGCACGTCGGCCCGCTTCCTGCCGGCACGATCGGCCACACCGCGGGACCGTTCATGGCCGCGGCGGACTCCGCGAACGTCGTCCTGCACGGCCGGGGCGGTCACGGCTCCCGCCCGGAGGCCACCGTCGACCCGGTCCTGATGGCCGCGCATGTCGTCACCCGACTGCAAGGCATCGTCGCGCGGGAAGTCCCACCCGCCGAGACCGCCGTGCTCACCGTCGGACGGCTCCAGGCCGGGACCAAGGACAACATCATCCCCGACACCGCCGAACTGGGCATCAACATACGGACCTACTCGCCCCGGACCCGCGCGTTGGTCCGCGAGGCGATCGAACGTGTCATCCACAGCGAGGCCGCCGCCAGCGCGGCGCCCCGCCCGCCAGAGGTGGAATGGATCACCGGAGTTCCCCTGCTGGTCAACGACCCGAGCGCGACTGCGACCACCGCGGCGGCCTTCACCGAACACTTCGGCGAGCAGCGCGTGCGTCCCATGCCGCCCGTCGCCGCGAGCGAGGACGTCGGCGTCTACGGCGAAGCATCCGGCGCCCCCACGGTCTACTGGTTCTGGGGCGGCCTCGACGCCGACACCGTCACCGCCGCGTTCCGCGACGGTCGGTTCGACTCCCTGCCGACCAACCATTCACCGCACTTCGCTCCGGTCGTCGAACCCACCCTGACCACCGGCGTCCAAACTCTGGTCGTCGCCGCCCTGACCTGGCTCGGCAAGCCGGCGGACGGGCTGGACTAGCCTTGCTGGCCAGGACGATTAGATGGGGGACATGAGCGACGACACACCCCGCGCGAAACTGCTGCACAAGAGCCAGGTGTTGCTGGCCGAGCGGGGCCGGCTCAGCGACCTGACGCTGCGCAAGCTGGCCGAGCACCTCGGTACCAGCCACCGCATGCTCATCCACCACTTCGGTTCCCGCGACGGCTTTCTCGCCGCACTACTCAGCGAACTGCGTCGACAGGAGCAGGCCGCACTGCGCGCCGTCTCCGCCGAAGGCACCTACCAGGACGCCATGCACCTGCTGGAACGGCTCTACCTCGACCCCGCCTACGAGCCGCGGATCGCCGCATTTTTCTATGTTCTCGGCCTGGCCGTCCAGAACCCCGAGCCCTACCGCGACTTTCTCGACTCCCTTGAGGACTGGACCACCCTGTTCACCACTCTCGGCGAGCGTGACGGCCTTGCCCACGAGGCCGCACGGGCCCGCGCCCAGGCCCTGGTCTGGACCGTGCGCGGCCTGCTCGTCAAGGGCATCACCACCGGTGACCGCCGCCAGGCACTCGACGAACTCCACAGCGTCATCCACCACCTGGGCTTCTACTGACGATCGGTTCGGCCTCGATCCCGGCCGACACCGGACGGTTCACTTTCCTCCCTTGCGCAAAGGGCGTTGAATCTTCTTGTGGAGAGCGCAGCAGGTATCGGCCCCAACGTGTCATACCAGCCTGCGGTCTCCTCGGAACTGGTGCGCGATGAGACGATCGGTGACTTGCTGCGGCACGCCGTTCGTGCGGCGCCGGAGGTCTGCGCCCTGGTGGAGGGGGTGGCCGAGCCGGCGGCGCGGCGGCGCTGGACCTATCAGGAGTTGTTCGCCGAGGCGGAGACCGCTGCGGGCGCCCTCCTTGCCCGATTCCG
>WNGR01005333.1_pt1 | contig 15436 bp, 15 predicted proteins | sample 5407581 | NCBI WGS metagenome assembly WNGR01 (sample SAMN13153383, study PRJNA577476) | soil metagenome | isolation source: 80 cm soil or saprolite under Garry oak tree replicate 2 | place: USA:California | collected 2016-06-15
AGTTGATTTACCAGTTTTTCTATCTCTTTTAGACGATTTGTAAGTACACCTTCTGTATTACGATCCAACGAACGTTCTCTAATCATCCTTAAAAGATCGGCTTGTAAATCTTTGCGCTCGGCTTCAAGGCTTGCAATCTCCTTGTTAATCTGCTTTCTTCTGCTTGCAGTTGGGTCTTTTGATCTCCTCTCTGCTATTGCTGCGTCTACAATGGAAGGATCGCGTATGATTTCAACAGCTTTTTGCCACGCTGCATCGTCAACCGTTTTGGCATTCATAGCAGAGCAACCTATGCATTTGCGCGAAGCACCGTTCATATGTGCTGTACATCGGTAGTAGATATATTCGTATTTACTACCCTGCCTCGCTATTCTTGCCGATACATTTCTACCACAATTTCCGCATTTGGCGAAACCAGCACGCAATAACGTTAGCTCCCCTTGCTTATTATTACGAGTCGAAAATCTCTGATTGCGTTGTAAGTTCCTCATTATTTCCTCCTGTATCTCTTCACTAACTATAGCAGGAACGGGTACTATGATATGTTCCTCTGGCGGGGTCTTGATACGTTGCGGTGATTTCTTACCAGGGACTCTGGAGGTATGGTGCCCATTTACCACCATTTTCCCTATGTAGGTTGGATTCCTTAACATCTTGCTCACTACGGGTATTTGCCATACAACTTTTTCAGCCTGTACGCCTCTTGATTTATACTTTCTGCCTATGCTAATAGATGGTGCAGGTATCCCGATGTGATTCAATCTTTTACAAATTTGCCGTATACCGATACGGCGTTTAGCACATCTGAATATGAAGACTACAACCCGTACCTCTGTCCATTCAACCCCCTTGCTGTCTACCCATACCACATCGTAATTTGGCTCAAGTGATTCTCTCTTCCCCCTGGAGTCACAGGTAAATTTGTATCCATATGTACGAATACCATTACCAACTACTTTAGGGGGTACTTTTTTCTCTGAATCACCTAATGCTTTGTGTCTGATCGCGTTTTTCGATCTTCGTACAAAGTCGTTTACTTCTTCCTCTGCCTTGTAACCTTTCAGGAGGCGCATTAACTGACCTTCTAAGCTATCGTCGTCTGAATGGTCGCTAGGCTCTGTAGTAAGGATATGAATCCCTAGCTCTCGTAACTGACCTCTGAAGATTTCGCGGCTCACTCCTTTACGTCCTAACCCACGATCTAGGACATCTAAGCAGAGTAAATCAAACTCCTGGCGTTCTGCCATACGAAGTATGTCGTCCAGTGCTGCGCGATACCTGTATTCTAAGCCTGTATACGTATCATGAATAACATGTCTCTCTTCGTCCAGAATTAACCCTAATGGCTCTATTAGCTTCTCGCGTATAACCCTTTCCTGTGCCTCGTGGCTCTGTCCTGGCGTTGAAACACGGGTAAGCAATAAAGCGCGTAACCCTCTGTACTGTTCGTATGCGGGTTGTGGTGGTAAATTGTTGTTTGTCGTCATGTTGTTGAGTCCTTTCTTTTTGTCCTGTAGCAATGCATTAGCAAGGGCATTGCTACAGGGCCATGTAAAACTATTGCTGCTGTTCTCGTTGGGCCTTCTTTGCTGCTTTACCGTACTTCATGCGTTTAATCATGTTCTGCCGTTGTATTTGTGCTGCATGTTTCTGCACTTCCTCAAACAAGCGGCGTATTTCGGTGGCTTCTCCTGGGCCGATCTGGTTGCCGGTTCCATCACCGTTTGGTGTCTTGCTGTTCATATCGTCTCGTCCTCTCGTCAAGATTACAAGTGAGTTATGTTACCACTCTCAGGGAATGGTTAACGCTACAAGAACAACTGTCAAGGGATAAAGACGCTCTGCAGGCCGATTGAGCTACCTTTTAAGTCACCCTTTACGCTACCCTTTTCTCCGGTTGCCGCAAGGTGACAGGCCGGTGTATAGCACTGCCGAAAATTGGGCGGTTGCCGCTAAAAAATTGGGCCTCCTTCCCCCTGGTTGCAAGCGTTGCCGCGCTACGCTGAGGTTGCCTGGGCGGTCCCCCCTCATTTGACCTGTCAGACAGGGCACCACTGCAAACCAGGTTTCTTGAATACTTCCGCTCGCCTGAGTCGAAGTTTGCTTTATCCAGCATCCGTTTTAAAACCTCCGCCGTCCCAAGAATCGCTGTTATGACAGATTCCGGGTAGTTCTCGGTCTCAAGGATCACCCTCGTTATCGTCGTCCGGGCTCTTAGTCTGCTGGGCGGACTCCTCATAAATGGCCGCGATGGCTTCCAGGAGCGTCCGTGCCGCTGCGTGGTAGAGGTGCGCCCTTTGGGCACCGGTCATTGGCGCTGATGTCTTCTCAATATCGAGAATAGGGAGGATCTGGCCATCCTGGATGAGGGCGATGCAATTGAGCTGTCTCAGGATGACAGCCGCCTCGTCGGAAAGCGTGATGAGCGCCGCCTCGCCCGGCCCCTCTGCCGGTTGACAAGCACGCAGGACATCCGCGATCTCAGCATCGAGCCGGCTGGTAAATTCTCCGTCCTGGTACTGCCTGGCGATGTCGGAGTGGTGAAACTCCGGCGGCAAGGCCGGGACAACGACCTGGTCGAGGATGTGCGGCTGTTCCTGTGGCTGGTTGATGTCTTGCTGCATACTGATTCCTCCAAGTGTTCTTAATTATCTACCTCGCTACGGACGCAGTTTGCCCGCGTGCCAGGTCTGCAGTTCGTGCTGGAGCGCGGCGGTGTAGCCCGCAACATCGTTGTTGTCGGAACCCGGTGCATAGACAGGAATCGTTTGCCCGATGGTCAAACAGGGATGGCCGACCAGAGGGACCGTCACGCCTCCGTAGATATAGCCGTACAGAATGAGGCGATACCAGTGGTCGAAGCCGTCGACCCAGCTCTCCATCTGGGCGTATCCCCCCTGAGCCTGGTCGACACAGGGCCGATCAGCGATGCACCTCTCGTTCCCCAGCGACAGGGTTTTGTGCGCCTCCCCGGTGGTGCCGAAGAGGCTTTCGTGCATGAAGAAGGCTAACGCATAGGCCGGGTCGATGCCGTACTTTACGCCCAGGCTGTAGAGTTGCTGCCCCAGGTCGGCCGCCGGGGAATGATAGCTGGCCAGTACCTGGTTGATGAAGCTGGCGGACAGCGTGGGCTTGCCGATGAAGCTCAGTGGTCCGGGCTTGAGGACGGCGCTAAAGCCAGCCCACCACTTCATGAACTGGGTGCGCGACAGGCTCGTTCTGTCCCAGCGCGACGAATCGGCCAGCTTCACCGAGGTGCTATCTCCGCCGGTGATCACGACGAGGTGGCCGCCATCGTAGCGAGCCGGAGGCCAGCTCACAATGACCGGCGTGCCCGTATTGGCGAGAGCGATCACCTGGTCGTAGGAGCGCGCGTAACCCCAATCTGTGGTGAAGCCGAACAGCGCGGCGGTGCGCTGGATGCCCTGGTCATCGACCAGCCCAAGCGGAGGCGTTATGGCCTTCGCTGCCACTTCCTGCTGCAAAATATCGGTGATGCGGTAGTGATAGCCGTAGGCATTGATCACTTCCGTGATGGCCGCGGTGGAGCAGGCGCTGTACGCCCACAGAGCGCATTCGTCCTGGCCGGCGTACTGCCCGCAATCGAGTTGATTGATGCGCTTCAGCGCGAGCGAGGCATTTCCGCTCGACGAGACCACCGGCACGCTTGTTGTCGCGGTCGGGGTAGGAGTCGTATGGGTTGCCGGAGTAGCGGTCGTCTGGACTGCCTGTTGAACGGATAGCGCTGTCAACGAAGCGTCGTAGCTCATGCCTGAGAGGCGCGTGAACAAGACGATCAAGGCCAGCAGGAACACGGCAGGCAGCGCGAGGAAGGAGAATATCCTCCCTCTGCGCGTTTGCCCCCCTCGCCCAGATCGCCGTTGCGCGAATCGGGCCGTTCCCTGTTCCAGGTCGATGCTACTCGTACTCACTACCTTCTCGCTTTCTTTCTCTTTTCAATCGCTTGAACGCGATGCAGGCTAGGGCAACCTGCGTTAAGACACACATGCAGCTCTCTTCGTCTTCGTCAATCAACTGCCTGGCGTGTTCCCTCGCGTCTTTTTACTGTCTCTTCTCGCGTCTTTTTGCCGTCTCTTCTTGCGTCCTACGCTCTGCTGTGCCGCTCACATAAACTGCTCGGCGACTTGCAGGAGCGCGGCTCGCCGTGTTTGCTCCTCTGCACTAAGTTCCTGGTCTTGCGTCGGCGAGTTTGATGAGAGCGGTATCGGTTGGCCAGCTGCGGCCTCAGCGATAGCGGCCGCGAACGGATTGGGACGGCCATTGATGGCGTCCGCCCAGTCGGCCATGATCACCCGTGTGGCCTTGCCCAGAGTGAGGCCACGATTGTTCGCCCATTGGAGGAGGGTCAGATGCATCTCTGACTCCTCGTCCAGCACAAATTGGACCTTTTTTTGTCCCGGTTTGAGTGTCGGCATACTCCCTACCTCCTCCGCTCCCACATCGTGGGTTTGAGGATGGTCTGCTGCCCCACCAGCTCTTGCATGTAGGCCGCGTTCAGGTACTCGGCCTCAGGAGGCAAGTACAGGTCGTGCAGCACCCCGTTCTCCAGCTCGCTGTCACCCGGGATGCCGTCCCGAAGCGGCCCGTAGAAGATGTAGCCCCCACCGCCGTAAATCGTGGCGGTATCCAGGTTGCTCCCGATCTCCGCGCCCTCCCTGTTGAGCGCTGCACGCACGAACTTTGCCAGGGCGCGAGCCATGGTGATGACCTTGCGGGTGATGATCTCGCGCTGGGTGTCGCCATCAAGATAGCCGTCGACGGTCCCCTTCGGCACCTTGAGGCGTGGCAGCCGTATCCCGGCGGTGTACGCCTTCAGCAGGACTCGCACCTCTTCGATCTCCAGGACGCGCCCGTAATTGGTGTTGATCTCGGCAATGATGTTCTCGATCACCTGCCGCACGCCGTAGGTGCGCCCTTCAGAATCGCGGGAGACGAGCTTGAAGCCGCTCGCGAAGATGATCTCGGTCGTGCGGTCTCCTACGTCGATGCTGACGTTGTTGCCGGTCGGGCTGCCATAGCGCGTAATGGCGGCGAAGCCCTCCGGGACCACGGTTCCCACGCGCAGGTCGATCTCGTGGTAGACCTCGTTGAGGTAGCAGTAATAGAGGCCGTCGAGGTTGGCGATGGCGCGCTCTTTCCGTTCAGGGGAGTATAGTGTGAAAGGCATACAGAAGTTCAGCCGGACCTCCGCGTGAACGTCCGGGATGATCGCGCCGATGGCCGTGCAGGCGATGATCTTGATGTGCTCGCCCCAATAGCGGTCCGGGTCGCCTTTGGCGTCGGTGGGATGTTCCCCTTCCAGATCCGCCAGCGAGCCGACCAGGTGCTCATACTTGCTTCCCTGTATCCGCAATACGTACTCGCCAACGGCAAGGACGGAGGCAGGTCTGCCCTTGGGCGCGTTGCGCCCGTTGGCGATGGTCGAGAGCAGATCTTCGCCAGTGTCTACCACGCTCGGGAAGGACAACCGGAAGAGAGGGCCGCGCTCGCTCCGTTCTTTGGTGAGAGCTCTGACCGGTTGCATGTAGATGGTGGTGATGCCGCTGCCCATGTCGAGTGAGGCCTCCCACCAGGTGGCCCACCCGATCCAGGTGGCGGTGAGATCGATCTTTTGCCCAGTCAGATCAACGATGTTTGCTGATGTCATGGTGCTCATGAGAAGGTATTCCTTTCTTTAATGGGAGAGGGAAGTAACTCTACCCATACGCTCCCCCTGTTCTACCTGCAGGCTTCGTTCAGGTCGGTTTTCGCCGGGATTGGGTGTGTTTTGTGTCGGTCTCTCCCGTCCTCCACCCTATGGGTAGAGGCGGGTTCCCTGAGCCTGGTTGGCGAGCACGCGCGAGTGCGCTCACTCTCCTGCGCTGGTTGCGGCAGCTGTTGAAGGAGCTGCCGTGTATAGCAATCACCGCATATCGTCCAGCCACTCCCGGCAATGGCTTCTCGAACGAGTTCAATGACAATGTCAATCTCGTCATCGCTGATATATGGGTAGCTCTCTTGTGGCGAGTTTGCCTGGGGATCGCTAGAGGCGGCGATGAATGCCCAGCACACGCCAGCAATGACGAGGCCGATGGACAGGCCGAAGAGGAACAGCGCGCAGCCGATCGCGACTGAGAAAGTTGTTCCGTTAGTGAGTGGCGCGTTCCACATGCGGTGTCCTCCTCGTGCGATAGCCGCTTATTGGTCTACAAATGGGCCGACCTTGAAACCTGGCTGCTGATTCAGCAAGAGGAAGGTAGCCGAAGGTCGTTGGTAGAAATGGCCGATATCAGGATCACCTTGCAAGTGAACCAGGATATTGGGTGCTGGTCCGTTCCCAGCCATAGAGAGTGTGGTCACGATGTCGTCAAGGTTGCCCCAGCTGTGGAAGGTGGTCTGCGCCGACATCACGTAGGTCACCACCTTGGTGAAGTCGCCGCCGGGAGCCACCTGGATGACGATCGTGCCATGCGCGTTCATCGCCACGAACCAGGTCGGATGGCCTGGCGCGTCATGATCGCCGACCACTGCCTCCAGGTAGGAGGTCGGCGTCGGGCCGTAGCTAAAGCGGTTGGAGACCCCCACCCAGGCTGAGTACAGCCAGCCGATCACCAGGTAGAGGAAGATCAGGACAATCGCACCCAGCAGGAGCGTTACGCCGCCGTGGAGATGTCTGCGCTGGCGAGGTCTGGGAAGATCATCCGCGTCCTGCTGCACGCGCGACCTACTGCTTCCAGTATTCTTCCCGATGGGGAGTGGGACAGGTCCGTCCTGATTTTGCTTCCGACTCGCGCGCTGTGCGACGGGGCCCCCCATTTCTTGAACTCGCTCTGTTGCATCAGAGCCAGGAATACCGGTCTTTCTGCGGTCAACTATTGCTTTCATCGTTTTTTCCTTTCCATTGCATTAGTCCCCCCTCGGGCGATCTGTTCAAGCATCGCTCGTTCTCGCAGAGAAAGCAGAGCATCAGCCTCAGAGGCGGAACACTGGTCGTCCCCTTCCTGCCCGGCAGGAAGACGAGCCTCAGCCAGACTTGCGGCGAGCAAGGCGGCGCGGCGAAGACGGGCGAGGCGTGTACGTCTCGCGGCCTGAGCAAGCAGGACATCGCCCGTCACCAGGCACTCTCCCAGGACTACTCTGTGCATCTTCGCCAGTAGCTCTTCCCCGGAGATGTAGCCATCTTCATACGCAGTCGCTCCGCGCAAGCTGCTGCACCATGTCGAGCGGGTCAGCCGTTGTCAGGCCGCCGTCCAACAGGACGATATCGGGACGGTGTTCCCTGGCCAGCGCAAGCACATCTTCTAGATGAGCGGCCTCTCCAACAAGCTGACAATCGTCCTGCCGCTCTAGCAAAGAGCGCAGGCCCACCCGGAACAGCGGGCACTCATGGACGATCAGAACGTAAATCGTTTTGCTGGACACAGTAACTGGATTCTCGACCCGATTTGACAGATCTGCCAACGCGACTGCCATTGGTCAACTCCTCCTTTTGCCTTCTCAATCCGTGAGGCGGACTGGCGCTAATGGACACCGTGGCTCTGTAGAGCCATAGCCACGACACCGAGAATGATCATCAGGCGCACGAGGAAGCACAGGAGTTCGGCACGGTCAAAGCCGGACTGACGTGTTGAAGTAGGGGTTGAAGGTGCAGCTTGTGCGCGTGGGTGTGCAAATACAAACATGGTTGTTTCGGCCTCCTTAAAAGGTGGTGATTCAACGAAGTTGCGATAAACACGGGTACAGAACGTCGTATTTCACCACCCGCAAAGGAGTGTAGCAGAGGTAAATGGGAGTATCATGGTGGTTTTCTACCAATTAAATAATCATTATCGCAGTTGATGATAGGTAGAAATATCAGAATAATTTATCAAAGATTTAGGAGTATGAAAGCATGAGCCACCTTTTTGTTTTAACAGAAGGTGGCTCATGCAGCTTATGATTTCAATTGGGATATTCTCTAACTGTTCCCTCCATAGTAATGGGCCTCCAATTGGTAGAAAAACATCATAATTTCGTTACTTGATCATGTTATACTCCTCAGAGATAGCGAGAAAAATCTCTTTGTCTGGCCTGAAGGGCCAGACAAGACCTCGTCACTGGGAGAGTTTGAAACCTTATAGATCTGGCTAATGTATATGCAGAAAGCAACAGGGCCTATACATCTTACCGTTTTTGTATCTGTTCTCAACGATCTGTTATACTACGTGAGAGTGCTATAAGGAGCTTCCGCAAAAAAAGATACTGCGTGTGGTGCCCTCAGAATCGTTCTGCACACGTAAGGAGGTTTAAAATGACAGTACTCGTTGGAGCAGAATCACGAATGATAGAAATTTATCTGCCGAAAGTATTCCCAACAATGAGTGAACCTGATAAGCTCACCGTTGAGCAGTGGTACGTTCGGGAAAATGACATTGTTCAGCCAGGGGATTTCCTTCTGGAAATCGAAGCGCCTGTAGGGCTGATCGACATTCCTACCCCTCCAGAGGTCACGGCACCACACCGGGTTGTGTCCATCAATAAGCTCCAAGGGGCAACTATTCGGCTAGGGGATCTGCTTATCGTATTAGAGCCGACGGTAACATACTCGGAGTAGCAGTGATACACATGAAAGAGAGGAACCCTCTCAGATTGGGATGGTTCCTCTCTTTCAACTGAGTCCGTACAGGCGCTACTTACTCGGGGCTTCGCCGCCGTCGTCATCATCTTCCAATCCGCCCTCCTCGTCATCCTTTTCCGACGCTATGAGCAGCGGCAACGGGCGTGAGGTTTTCCACCAGTCACGATCGAACATGGTTCGCGTTTCCTCCATTTCTTAACAACTGTAGTACCAATCATCTCTGTACCCGCTACATTGAAGCATACACAATTGCGAACGTTTTTTCAATCCTCTGCGCAGGCTATTCATCGCTTAATTGAGCTGCAAGGCTCTCCAAGCTGGTTGTCAGTGCTATTTTCTGGTGCGGTACGGCAGCTTCCAGAATGTTTAATTCTTTGAGATCGGCCATTTGTTCCAATGCGAAACATCCGGCCATCAGGTGCTCAAAGCTGGTACCTCTCTGTAATTCCTGCGTGACAGCGAGATAGCCCGCCAGATAATGCGCGTCTTTGGTAGAACAGAGCCGTTCAACTGTTAAATCGGGCACCCCGCGAAAGGTACGTATGCAGCGATCCTGAGCCATCTGTTTTGCATCCGCCAGCGCTACGGCGCTTGCTTTTCCTGCAAGTATCCCTCTGATGAAAAAGACCTTCTCTAAGAAAGCATATAACCGTGTGAATGTGAAGGGCTTGGTGACGATTCCATAGGCAAGACCGGTTGCAAGTGTCCCTAACCACATTTTAGAGGGATCTTTAGCAGGTTCGATCTGCTCGACTGACTTCCTTGGCCGACGTTCCACTTCCGTCTCGTACCAGATCGCCAGGCCTTCGTCTGTCGACATCGAATGCTGGGTGCCAGACGAGAGCAAAGCCAGCACAGATTTTTTGCCCGCGCTTGAGCGAAACACATGCGCTTCTATTTCGTGAGCCAGAAGCTGGAGTACCTTCGCGATAGTCAATGGCTTTGCTGGTAGGTAGACGGTCTGCAAATCAAGCTCAACGCGTGCGTGACTTGTCGTTGCATCAAGCGCGACCTTCCACTCATCAAATTGATACTGCTCAAACACACGCTCAAATAAGCGCTTCACTGCCGGTGTCTGGACCTTTTTCCAGATCATTTGGTCTGGCTCAGCCGCATGTTGGCCTTCTCCGTCTTTTGCAACATATGTTGGAGAGAGTGCGTGCCACTGCTGTATCTGCGTGTAAAGCTCTACGCTTAGTTCATGCGTCTCAGCGCACTCCATACCACGCTTTAGCATCTGGACGAGCTGCTGTAATGTGATCTCCATCTCTCTACGACTTGGTTCTGGGTAGAGCTGCCTCACGTACTGCTGGTAAGCCGCATTATCCTGCGTATAGGTCGCTTTGGCGAGAGACAGGTCGTATATATGTTCATCGATCGCTCCTATATAGAACCGGCGAACGAGGGCATTTGGTTCTTGCGCAAGAATATCATTTTTAAGCTTCTGGAGCCCGGCCAGGCGTTCGTTGATCCCCTCGATAAGAATGAGCGGGTAAGTAAAATGCGGTTCCCGACTTTCAGCGAAAGCTGCTGTGATTTCTCGATCCCTTGAGAGCGTGAGGAGAGCGTCTCTCCTCTCACGAGCGCCTTCCTCAGGTTGCCCCTGCACCGCGTCCCATTCGCGCTGCTCTTCGTCGGTAAACGTTCCTGCCGCTGCGAACCAGCCAATGCTGTCATATGAAACCAGGTCGTGATAGCGGTCAAACCAGCGCCAGTCCAGTTTCCTTTCTGGGTTCTGCTGGTATTGTGTCTCAATTGACGTTAACCGGTCCCTGACAATAGGCTTGTAAGTTTCTCTCAATCCAGTTAAGCGCGGGTACGCATTTTGATACAGGTGATATGCCTCCTCTAACCGACCCAGGAGATAGAGGATATGTGCATGCTCTACTTCAAGCATGGCAACTTCTTTCTCCGGGACCTTGTGACCTGCCTGGATGAATGCGCGAATACTTTCGAGGTTCTCTACACTCTCAACCAGTGCGAGCCGGAAAGATCCGAGTTCGCAGAGGACCTGGGCATGTTCGCTGATGGAAACGGCCAGCGACGTTCTGCTGACGGTATACCCTGCTTTCTTGAGCGCGATGCAGTCTTCCAGGGCACACCTTGCCTGCTCGAGATCGCCTAGCTCGCGCTGGTAATAGGCGGAGTCGTTCAGATAGCGCGCCAGGAGAAAGTTTCTCTTGCTGCGGAGGACGTGAGAAGCAGTATAGCGCTCCTCTTGTAGTATGGCTATACACCGTCGATAGAGGGCCAGACATTCTGTTTTGAGGGAGGTGGCTTGCTCAGTCGATATCCCTCCTGGAGAGGCGCTCCATCTTCCCAATAAATAGGCGCGATTGGCGAGAAGAGCAACGGAGGTAATGCTATCGGCGATGGAATCGGAAGGATGAAGCAAGCCCACAAGCGCGGCGTCCGCCTGGTGAAACACCTGCTGAGCCTCTTCGAAGCGACCGAGATCGGCGAGGCGTCGGATCAAATGATGCACCAAATGCACCTTACCCGCAGGCGACAGGTCTATCTCCCCGTGCATCATCTGTTCAAATGCGCGCTGGTAAGCCTCTGCACGTTCTTCCTCCCGTACCTTTTCCCCTCGAAATCGTGCGAGGTGGTAACGGAGGATCTGCCCTCCCAGCTCGGTCCCCAGCCCGGAGCGGTGCCAGTCGAACGATTGCATCACTTCAGACGCCATGCGGGCCAGGCGAGGTCCGTGTCCAAGGGTAAAGCTCAACCACCCGTGCTCTACCAGTAACTCCGCGGCCTTCAGAAGCTGGTGATATTTGAGATAGAAGATTGCTAGCTCAGAGATGAGCATGGCTTGTTCTGGTACGCTTTGTTCCTGATCGAACTGGAAGTCCCCGGCGTGCAGCCACGTCTCATAAAGTTGTTGTACTTTTTGCTCGATCTCCTCTCTCCGGTGTTGCGTAATGAGCGTGTGGAGTTCTGCCTCGCGAACGATGGGGAGCATGCCCACGCGATCGGAGACAAAGATATCGCGGTCGACCAGCGAGCATCGCACTAGCTCATCAAGTGCCAATTCTGCCTGCGAATTGATGGTATCCAGCAAGGGGAAAGGCAATGGCAAAGGCGATGCGGAGAGAACCTCTAAGAGCTGCACCGCTTGATGTGAGAGCTTATTGGAAATGACCTGCTGCAACACCTTGCGGGCCTGGATGTCGGTTTTTGTATCGAACACCGTCTCCTCCGAGAGGAGCTTCTCGATGAATACCTGGTGGCCACTTTTCTGGTTTTGGCGCGAGGAGAGCGCGCCGTTACTGCGCCAGGCGTAGACAAATCCGGGCCGACTAAGACTGGCCGCGCGCAGTTCGATCATCTGTGGGTTTCCTCCAAACCTTCCGCTTGCCTGGCGCAGCAGGTCTTCGGGAACGTCTTCAAAGCCCATGCGTTGCCATATGACTACGCCTGCGTCCACAGTGAGGCGCGGCATCTCAGTTTCCGCAATATACGTGTGATCTCGTCCGGGCCATCCAGGCCACTCTCGTGTGGTAAGGTAAATCGTCCCGCCATGGTCATTTTTGACGAATTCGCTCAGGAACTGTAGCCAGTGTGCAGACACATCCCTATCACGTTCGAGTATCACCTGTGCATCGTCAAGGAGCAGGATGACTCGCATTCCTTGCTGCCTGGCGGCAATGATTTCATTGAGAACCTGTTCGATCCGCTCATCAGCTGAACGAGCCTTCTGAGCTTCGTCCGATTGTGGGATACCGAGATCTGTAAGCAGCTGGGCCAAGAATGTATCGAGGTGGTCGTCCGGTGTCATGTCTTCGGCTGGTGAAAAGCTGAAAAGCAATGGCAAGCAGTGATCTCTGTCGATAAGGTTCTTGAGGAGCAGGTTGATGGCGCTCGTTTTACCAGCACCGGACACCGCTTGGATCGTCACTAATTTCTTGGCCGGTTTCATCTCCAGGTAGGAGAGCATTTCTTCGATCCAGGCATCGCGCTCGAGCAGATGGCTGACGTCTATTCTCGACGCGCGAGCGACAGCACGCTGAAGACCTGGGAGAATCGGAGATTGCGCCGAATTTGAACCTATTGCTTGCCTGAGAACGTGTAACGAATGCTCAGAGCCATCGATTTTAGCGATTCCATCGGCGAGTTGCTGCCACTGTTCAGCAGAAATCCGTTCGATACGCCGCTTTTTAGCCGCAAGTTTTTTGCGAGCAAGGACAACGTACAGCTCTCTTTCGGCTTGGGAGAACTTGATTCCGCAGCCTTCTGTCAACGCATGGTAAAGCGGAAGAAGCTCGGCAAATGCGGGATAGCGTCTGCCGCGCTCCAAGTTCCCGTACATTTTATTATCAATTACCGGGACATTCCGCATACTGAAGTATGGGGGTAATGATTCCGCAACCTCGTCCTGCGTTAAGTGGACACTCTCGCGAACGCTGGCCAGCAGGGTTCCGAAGCTACTATATGCGGCCATTTCCTCTGGCAAGCCCGTTACTGCCTGTAAGTGAGATTCTTTTAGATGCGCAGATTTGATTGGCGTGTATTGTGAAGGTTGCATTACCATACTGACGACACGCATCCTCAAGCTTGTTAAGGATTGAGGGCGCTCCTCCCTTCAGATAGAGGCACTCTGTAAATGCACGAACAGTCGTTTTCACTATAGCATACATCATGAGGGAGACTTTTGCTCATCGAAAAGCGGTCGAAAAGCATTTGGTAGTCCAATTGGAAGTCATATCTTTCAAATGACGGCTATTCTGATAGAAAAATATCAGAATAATTCACGGGCTTCTGCTAAACTACTCACAGACAGTAAAGCACTGGGGCCGGACGTGATCAACATCACGAAAGCTCATTCCAAAAAAAGGGAGGGAAGGATGCATTTCACTATGACACTCCTCTCTTTTCGTGCTACAAATCAATATAAAAAGAAGAGGAGAAACGTGTCCATGCATATGGGAACAGAAAATCCTGATGAAGGGGAAGGTGAAGATTAAGGCACGGATTAGGCGAAGTCAACGTAGATTGCGCTATCAGACTGGCGAAGGCGCATATAGGCTACTGAGATTGAACTGCCATCTCTCTCAAGTGGAAGGAGAGCTAGTTGCAGTGGCTGGAGCCGACTTCTAATTATTATGAAATGAGAGGGGTAGGCTCCGCGCACATGGCTGCGCATGTTGGAACAGCATGCGCAGCTTGCGGATCAGCCGCTTTTAGACTAACGGCAGCTTCCCAGAACCCCAGAAGGAGTTCCGTGAAAGGAGCCAAAAGCGATGATGCAACGGGGAAAACGGCTAGATGGGCACCAATTTCGGCGGTTGTGGCGTCTTGCGCACGACCGAAAAGCGCTTGGCCTTGCCGATCTTTGCCCCTTTTGCCCGCCCCGGCGATTTTCCGCGAAGTTGTGGAGGGCGAGCGGGCGTGCCCAGAGTAGGCAACAATGTGTTCATCCCGCGACGCACCTGTTGCGGAGTCGGTTGCCGTTGCGTGTTTTCCCAAGGACGAAGCGAGCTTTCGACCAGGTCGCGTGCCAGCACCAGGTGATTATGGACAATGGCCACCAGGTGGGACCAGCGCTCAAATTGTGCGGGCGTCCGCACACGCGGCTCTTCCCACAACAGCGCTTGTTTGTCGAGGCGATAGCCATGTTCCTGGCTGAAGCGCAGAGCATAGCCCAGGGCGATCGGAACCACATCGGCCTGTTGATCCCCAATCCAGACCACCCAGCTCACGCGAGGATCACGCTCGCTGTTGGTTGCATGAGGGCGCACAACTTGGATCACCGTCACCTCCAGCCAGCGAGCATCCTTGACATGCATCGGCTTCCACCACGAAAGCTGGATGGGACGGCCCGAGGCATCATGACCTTGCTAGGTGCCATCAGGGTTACGATGGGTCGTAGGATCCTCTGGCTGCCATTTCTCCCCATCCTTGCGCGGTGCTCCTGGTTTGCCGGTGGCTGGGGGAGCGGCCCGGTAGAAGCAGCGATTGCCTTTGAGACGCACCAACGTTCCCTTGATGGGCAAGCCGCTGCATTGGCACCACAACCAGGTCGAGTTGTATCCGCGGTCCAGCACGGCGACCGTGTTGGCAGGCAAGAGGGGAACCCGTTGCTGCAGTTGCGCAAAGGCCACCTGCGCCGCCGTCGTTTGGGTGCTGACGCGAGGCTCTTCGAGCACATACGTCCAACTGCTCGGTGTCGGTGGCAAGACCACCGCGGTCGAGAATTGCCAGCCAAAGGTGATCGGCTTCTTGCATGCAGGCAGATTATGCACATACAAGGCACTGCGATCCGCAGAGGTCCGGGCGCGCGGGCGAGCAATGCCACTCACATCGATCCCAATCCACACCAGTTCCTGCACATGGCTCTGGGGCAGAAAGCGGGCAAACACCGCTTGCAGGCGCTTCTGGTCGATCTTTCCATCTTCCAAGCCTTCGTACAAGCTCGGAAAGCTCCGCTCAAAATGCGGCGAGAGCGACAGTTCCGGGAACGACCTTGCCCGATCTTCCGGAAGCCTCGCATCTACCGTATTGAACAGGGCATCTTTGGCTCGATCAAAGCAGCCATAGATCTCCTGACGGAACTGCTTCAATATGTTAAGGTTCATCTGGAGTATGCTCCTCTTGGTTTGTGTTTGATGGAACATTACTCCATCAGGCGATCCTCTGCAAGAGGGGATTGCCTGAGCTTACTTTAGTCTAAACGTGAAATTAAAGAAACACCCTGCTTATTGCAGGACTATCTTGCTCGTTACCGAACGCGGCGCCAGGACTTACTTGGGGCTCGTGGGAGCTTTGACCAAGACTACCCGGCTTCTGTGGCCACTACTTGGTCTCTCGCGTTCGAGA
>WNGR01009957.1_pt1 | contig 15435 bp, 18 predicted proteins | sample 5407581 | NCBI WGS metagenome assembly WNGR01 (sample SAMN13153383, study PRJNA577476) | soil metagenome | isolation source: 80 cm soil or saprolite under Garry oak tree replicate 2 | place: USA:California | collected 2016-06-15
GAGGCCGCGACCAAGCAGGGCAGCCAGGCGCCGTTGTTTGCCAATCTGGCCTCAGTCGTCACCGGCAGCGATCTGCCGGCGGGACTGAAGCAGGCGGTGCTGGACGTGCTGGCGCAGCAGACGCCGCTCAATACCGGGCTCGACGGGGCTGATATCCAATCCGCCTTCCAGAAATCCGGGTTGTTCCTCGAGGCCTCGCTTGCCGCAGGCACGACGCCATCCTCGGGCGCCGTGCCGGATTTGAAGGCGGCGCTGCTGGTGCTGCGCCAGACGCTGGCTGCGACCTCCGGTGCGCTCGAGAGCAGCGTGCCGCAGGCGGCGACGCAAGGCGCCGCGCTTCCCGCGAACTCCGTCGCCACGCCGCAGGTCGCAACTTCGCCCGCTCAGATTGCAGGCGAGGTCGCGCAGGCGATGTTGCCTCTACCTGACGCAGAGATGGCCCAATCGCTGCAAACGCCGCGCGGCGCCAATCTCGCGGCCGCCGTGTTGGCTGACATGGCTGCCGGGGTCCCGCAGACGGCGATCCCGCGGACCATGTCCGCCGGCCTTGCCGCAAGCCTGCTGCAAGAGGTCACGCAAAACCTGCCCCGCATGATCGGCAACGTCCCCGGTTCGAACAAGGCCGTGCCCGACGGCCACATCTTCGAGACCGCCGCGCGTGCGACGCCACCGCCGGTCCGCGGCGCGCTGCCGTCGCCGCAATCCATCGCCTCGGCGTCGCTCACGCCGGATACGCCGCTGGCTGCGACCATGCACCGCCTGCTCGACGACACCGATGCCGCGATCGCGCGGCAGACCTTGCTCCAGGTCGCCTCGCTTCCCGACCGTGTCGACGCCAGCGGGCACCGCATCGACCCGACCGTGCCGCAGTGGAATTTCGAGATTCCGTTTCTGACGCCGCAGGGTACCGCGATGGCGCAGTTTGAGATCTCGCGCGACGGCGGCAATGAGTCCGCCGATCCCGCCAAGCGCGCCTGGCGCGCGCGGTTCACGCTCAATGTCGAGCCGGCCGGCCCCGTGCATGCGCTGATCACGCTCAACGGCGACAAGACCTTTGTGCGGATGTGGGCGGAGCGGCCGGCGACCGCGCAGCAACTCCGCGCCGGCATCGGTGAGCTCAGCCAAGCAATGACGAAGGCCGAGCTCAAGCCCGGCGACATCGTGGTCCGCGACGGTACGCCGCCGCAGCCAGCACCGGCCCGCGCCGGACACTTCCTGGATCGCGCAACATGAGCGATGCATCCAAGCTCGCAATCGCGCTGCATTACGAGAAGGGCAGCGGCGCTCCCGTAGTGGTCGCCAAGGGCAGGGGCACGATCGGCGCAAAAATCGTCGAGATCGCCAAGGCCCACGACATCCCGATCGAGGAGAACGAGGTTTTGGCCGGCGCGCTCTCCAAGATCGAACTCGGCGAGGAGATCCCGCCGGACCTCTACAAGGCCGTCGCGGAAGTGCTGGTGTTCGTGCTGCGGCTGTCGGGGCGGGTGCGCTAGAGCATGATCCGGAAAAGTGCGCAGCGGTTTTCCGAAAAGATCATGCTCAAACAATAGCGCTCTATGCACTGTCATCGTTTCACCACGATAGCGGCTGCATGGTCGCCGCCACTTTCATCGTTCAACGGACACCGATCTTGATCACGCGCCGTTCCACCCTCGGCCTTCTTGCCGCAGCCGCTATGGTGCCGTCTCGCGCGCTTGCTGTTGTCGCGCCACCGCGCAACGAGATCCGCGAGAGCCTGGCAAAACGGTTCACCGACCTTGGCACGGTCGGCACCTTCGTCGGCTACAAAGTCGACGACTACCTGATCATCGCCAGCGATCGGGAGCGCTCGGGCGAAGGCAAGCTGCCGGCCTCGACCTTCAAGATTCCAAACTCGCTGATTGCGCTGGAGACCGGTGTTGTCGCCGATCCCGACAAGGACGTGTTTCCCTGGGATGGGGTGAAGCGCCCGATCAAAGCCTGGAACAAGGATCACACGCTGCGCAGCGCGATTCTCGTGAGCGCGGTGCCGGTCTATCAGGAGATCGCGCGGCGGATCGGGCAAGAGCGCATGCAGAAGTACGTTGATCTGTTCGACTACGGCAATCGCGACATCGGCGGCGGCATCGATCAGTTCTGGCTCACCGGCGCGTTGCGCATCGATCCCATCGAGCAGATCGATTTCGTCGACCGGCTGCGCCGCCGCGCGCTGCCGATTTCCAAGCGCAGCCAGGATCTGGTGGCCGACATCCTGCCGGTGACCAAGGTCGGCGATAGCATCATCCGGGCTAAATCGGGGCTGCTGGGCGCCGAGCGCGGCGCGCCGTCGCTCGGCTGGATGGTCGGCTGGGCCGAGAAGGGCGAGGCTCACACGGTGTTCGCGCTCAATATGGACTGCCCCGAGCAGCGCCACGTCGAGGCGCGCATGAACCTGACGCAAGCCTGCCTTGCCGATATCGGCGCAATCTGATCCAGCCCTGCTGGCGCGCACAGCGCCGCTCGACTAGCATCCTTCCGACCAAGCAAGAACAAAGGTCGGGAGGACCAAATGAAGTCAACGCCGCTCTGGCTGTCGTCGCTCACGCTTGCCGCCGCGGGCGGCTGGCTCGCCGCCACGATGTTTGCAGCGCCCGCTACCAGCAAGGAGCCGCGCTTTCCGCAGCTCACCATGGACCAGCTCAACGAGAAGCAGAAGCCGCTCGGCGAGCAGATCATGAAGGTCTCGAGCGTCGGCATCGGCGGGCCCTACAATCCGATGATCCGCAGCCCCGTGCTCGGCCAGCGCCTGTTCGACCTGTTCTACTATCTGCGTTGGGAAACCTCGGTCCCGACCAAGCTCAACGAGTTTGCGATTCTGATCATCGGCCGGCAGTGGCGCTCGCAGGTGGAGTGGTTCGCGCACGCGCCGCTGGCGGCGAAGGCGGGTCTGTCGCCTGACATCATCGCGGAGCTGAAGGCCAACAAGCGGCCGTCGAACATGGCGGAGGACGAGGCTGTGGTCTACGACTTCGTCACCGAGCTCACCACGACGAAGAGCGTCTCCGACGAGACCTACGCGCGGGCGAAGAAGGTGTTCAACGACCAGCAGATCGTCGACCTCAGCGCGGTCGCCGGCAATTACGTGATGGTCGCGATGCTGCTCGCAATGGCCGAAGAGACCACGCCGCCGGACAAGCAGGAGCCGTTCAAGCCTGGCGAGCCGTAAGCCGCTATCCCAGCTTGAACAGCGCCTGCAAGAAGTCCACCACGGCCTTGCGCGATTCGGCTGCCGTGGCGGGATTGCCGCCGACATGCGGGTCGAGCTCGATGCAGGAATCCTTGTAGGTGAAGGGCGCCTGCGTGTCGGCGTTGACAAGCACGCCGCCGTCGCCTTCGCGGATGTGGCAGTTGCGCGCGGTCTGGGCGCCAGCGGAGACGGCAACTGTGTTGAGGCCGAGCAGGCCGCTGTCGAACCCGTGCGCGCTGTCAGGGTATTCGGTCAGCACCACGTCGCGTCCGGCCGCCTTGAGCCGCTCGACGAAGGCCTTGCAGCTCTTCACCGGATTGTAGTCGTCCGGCGTGCCGTGGAAGATGCGGATCGGGCGCGCTGCGACCTCGGTGTCGGTTTGATAGGTCGTCGAACAATCCGGGTAGAAGGGAATGTAAGCCGCGAACTGGACGCCGGACCTATTCCAGAGCTTGTTGAAGCGGTCGAGGCTCGCATAGAGCGCCGCCTGTCCGCCGCGTGAAAAGCCCATCAGCACGATGCGATCGGAGTCAACGCGGGGATGCTTCGCCAAAATGTCCAGCGAGCGGTAGATGTCGATGATCAGGTTGAGCCGGCCGAGCAGGGCCTGGTTCGGCCCGACCACCGTCAGGCCGCGGCCGGTAAAGCCGTCGATCACGAAGGTCGAGATGCCCATGGCGTTGAATTCATGCACCCACGCTTCGGTGGTGGCGCCAACGCCACTCGAGCCGTGCATCAGCACCACGACGGGGAGTTTTCCAGTGCCTTGCGCGACGCGGAATACGCCCGCAACCGTCACCGGCTTGCCGGCCGCCGCATCGCCGCTGAGAAATTGCTGGTCGGAGAGGGTGAGCGAGGGGATCGGGAAGATCTCGGTCCGGGTCGCGGCTTCCTTGGGAAGGGATTGCGCGTTGGCGCCAATGCCGGCGAACAGCATAGAGATGCAAAGCGCCATGGCGACGCGGAATGCCGTTGGCATCGGATCCTCCCTTGTGATTTTTGCCGAGTAGAACAACAGGCCCGCGCGCTGTCAATTTGGCGCGCGTTGGCCTTAGGCGGGACCGGTCGTCTTCTTCACCGTCAGTGCCTGGTCGATCGCAAAGCCGCCGATCTCGCTCATCGCCTGCGAGATCACGTCGCCTTTCTCCGCAAAGCCGCCGGAGAGATAGTCGAACTGCGTCCGCGCCAGCCGCAGCACCTCGATCGGCACGGAGACCACGGTCTCGTTAAAGCTGTCGACGGAGGCGCGCAGCGTCTCGAGCTCGGTGGTGAGCTTGCCGATGTGGCTTTCCGCATTCTGCATCAGGCGGAGCAGCTTGCCGCGCTCGGCGTCGAACGCGGCACGCTCGGCGGCCGCCGCCGCAGTCACTTCGGCGAGCTGCGTCCGCAGCGCGGCGATCTGGCTGACCAAGGCATCGGAGGCGAGCTCGGCAGCTTCGTGCCGTTCGGCGTTGCGCGTGCTCTCTTCTTGCGCCCGGTGATAGAGCCGCTCGGCCGTCATCGCCCGCTGCGACAGCGACTCGATCAGGCTTGCTGCACGCAACAGCATCTCGCCGTTCCGCCCCGACACCATGCTGGCCATCCGCCGCAGGAAGCCGGTGGTTTCGGACGATGAGTTCGGCGGCAGGGGGACGACCGTGGCGGACATGAGGTGATGCTTGCAGCCAGACGTGATGACCGCCGCCGTACCGACTGGGCTCACGCAACATTCGGCGCCTGATCGTGAAGAGTGAGCAAGCCTGAATCGGCAGGCCCGGTCAACCGGCGAGGACCGACAAAATGGCGGTAATCCAGCCGCCAAAACGTGCAAGGATCAGGCGTCTTTCTGCCGCCCGATCCGACCCATATGGGTGAAGCCGAAGCCTGCGGAGTATTTCAGGCCATAGCCGAGCGCCCGGTCGATGCCGATATGGGCGAGCCAGATCAAGGCGATGGACAGGGTCAAGGGCGACGCAAAGCCGAAGCCCAGCGTCATCAGCGTCATCGGCGCCATGTAGCTGTGGGCGGCGTTGTAGACGATCGCCCCAAATCGCGCATCCGACAGATAGGCCAGGAAGCTCAGATCGGGGACGAAGAAGAGCAGGACGTAAATCAGCCAGGAGCCGCCCCAGGCCGCATACAGCGCGGTCATGCCGATGAACAGGGTCAGGCCCTCCAGCCGCAGCAGGAGCCTGACGCCACCGGTCGCCGCACCGGTCTCGTCCCTGGCCTCATCCATGGTCGCCTCCCCAGGCAATACTTTGTAATTCCTCACGGTTTTCTGCACGGGCAAGGCAGCCCTGCGGGGCCGAAAGGCGCTTCCCGGCCCGCAAAATGCCGTGTTAGAACGCCCATCACTTAAGGCTTAAGATCTGGCGGGAGCAAATGAAGAATATTTTGGACGCCCTTGAAGACCGTCGCGCCGGCGCAAAGCTCGGCGGCGGCGAGAAGCGCATCGAGGCGCAGCACGCCCGCGGCAAGCTGACCGCGCGCGAGCGCATCGAGCTTGGAGAAGAGCAAGGTGCCCGGCGACGGCGTCGTCACCGGCTGGGGCACCGTCAACGGCCGCAAGACGTTTGTGTTCGCCAAGGATTTTACCGTGTTCGGCGGCTCGCTGTCCGAGACCCACGCGTTGAAGATCACAAAACTCCAGGACATGGCGATGAAGGCGAGGGCGCCCATCATCGGCCTCTATGACGCGGGCGGCGCCCGCATCCAGGAAGGCGTCGCGGCGCTCGCCGGCTATTCCTACGTGTTTCGCCGCAACGTGCTCGCCTCGGGCGTGATCCCGCAGATCTCCGTCATCATGGGCCCCTGTGCCGGTGGCGACGTCTATTCGCCGGCGATGACCGACTTCATCTTCATGGTGAAGAACACCAGCTACATGTTCGTCACCGGCCCGGACGTGGTGAAGACGGTGACCAACGAGGTCGTCACCGCGGAAGAGCTCGGCGGCGCCTCCGTGCACGCCACGCGCTCCTCCATCGCCGACGGCGCCTTCGAGAACGACGTTGAGACGCTGCTCCAGATGCGGCGCCTGATCGACTTCCTGCCGTCCAACAACACCGACGGCGTGCCGGAATGGCCGAGCTTTGATTCCATCGAACGGCTCGACATGTCCCTGGACACGCTGATCCCCGACAATCCGAACAAGCCCTACGACATGAAGGAATTGATCCTCAAGGTCGTGGATGAGGGCGACTTCTTCGAGATCGCGGACTCCTTTGCCAAGAACATCGTCACCGGCTTCGGCCGCATCGCCGGCCGCACCGTCGGCTTCGTCGCCAACCAGCCGATGGTGCTCGCCGGCGTGCTCGACTCTGATGCCTCGCGCAAGGCCGCGCGCTTCGTCCGCTTCTGCGATGCCTTCAACATTCCGATCGTGACCTTCGTCGACGTGCCGGGCTTCCTGCCGGGCACCGCGCAGGAATATGGCGGCCTGATCAAGCACGGCGCAAAACTCCTGTTCGCCTATTCGCAATGCACCGTGCCGCTGGTGACGATCATCACCCGCAAGGCCTATGGCGGCGCCTTCGACGTCATGGCGTCCAAGGAAATCGGCGCCGACATGAACTACGCCTGGCCGACCGCCCAGATCGCGGTGATGGGCGCCAAGGGCGCGGTCGAGATCATCTTCCGCGCTGACATCGGCGACCCCGACAAGATCGCTGCCCGCACCAAGGAATACGAAGACCGGTTCCTGTCCCCGTTCATTGCGGCGGAGCGCGGCTATATCGACGATGTCATCATGCCGCACTCGACGCGGAAACGCATCGCGCGGGCGCTGTCGATGCTCAGGGATAAGAAGGTGGAAACGCCGGCGAAGAAGCACGACAATTTGCCGTTGTAGGGAGAGCTGACGTCGATGCTCGAGGCCGCCGACAAGGTCGAGATCCGCATTCTCGCCGACAACGTCACCGACGGGCTGTCGTCAAATCCGCCTTTTGTCGAGGGCGAGATGGCTTTTCTCGGCAGGCGTGGCCTCACCGGATCGGCACGCTGCCTGTGTTGCGCCGTGCATGGCCTGTCATGCCTCGTGACCGTCCATCGCGGCGGCAAGACGCGAACAGTCCTGTTCGATAGCGGACCCGAGGACTACGCTTTCGAGCGGAACGTGACGCGGCTTGGCGTCGATCTCAGCGTCGTCGAAAGCATTGTGCTGTCGCATGGCCATTGGGATCATGCGGGCGCGATGCTGCTCGCGCTCGGCATGATCCGCGGACGCAATGGCGGCCACTCCGTGCCGTTCTATGCGCATCCTGGCATGTTCGTGACGCGTGCTGTCCGCCAACCGAACGGCAACGTGCGGCTGATGGATGACGTGCCCAGCGTGATCGAGCTGACGGATTTCGGCGCCGATGTGGTCGTGACGACCGAGCCGCAGAAATTGCTCGATGGCCTGTTTTATGTGAGCGGCGAAATCCCGCGCGTCTCCGGCTTCGAGCGCGGTTTTCCCGGGCAGGTCAAACGCGTTGCCAACGGGTGGGAGCCGGACGAACTCTTGATGGACGAGCGCTGGCTCGCGGTGAACGTTGCGGGGAAGGGGCTCGTGGTGTTCTCGGCCTGCTCGCACGCGGGCATCGTCAATGTATGTAAGCACGCACGCTCGACATTTCCGGACATTCCGATCCACGCGATCATGGGTGGGCTGCATCTGTCCGGCCCGAACGAGGCGATCATTCCGCAGACCGTCGCAGGCCTCAAAGAATTTAGTATCAAGACCATCGCCGCCGGCCACTGTACCGGCTGGCGCGCCATGACGGCGCTCGCAAATGAATTTCGGGACGCGCTCGCACCGACGGCCGTCGGTAAGCAGTTCACGTTCTGACAGTCACGGTGCCCAGAATCCGATGACGGAAGACGATCCGACCGACGAGATTTCAGAGATCGAAGCGCGGATCGAGGCGCTGGCCGAGATCGCCGAGCGATGCCGGAAGTACATCCTGGCGTCCAAGATCGCCATCGGTGGAGGGGGCGCGCTGCTGCTGATCTCGATCCTCGGCTTGTTGGGGACAGGTCAGACCGCCGCGCTCGGATCGATCGCTCTGGTGCTGGGCGGAATTGTCTCGCTTGGCTCGAACGTCAGCACGTTGCGGCAGACTGAGAGCGCCATCGGCGCTGCGGAGGCGCTTCGGGCTCAACTGATCAGCAGGATCGACCTTCGCGTCGTTGCCGATGCGCCGATGAAGCTGGTCTGACGCGCCGCTTGGCGGGCGCTCACACACGTCACGCCGCAGCCCTGTGCGTCTGCACCTGCAACTCCGCGCGGCATTCGGCTGCGAAGGCTTGAAGCCGTTGGGCGGTTTGCTGGTCGAGGATCGCCTTCGCCAGCCGCTCGGCGCGGGCAACTTGGTCTTTGAGATATTCGATGCGGGCCATGCGTCACCTTCCGTCGACATAATTTGAGGGCAAACTGCTTCGTTCCGTCCGCGGTGATCGTATGGTGAACACCGGGTTAATTATGTGCGGCTCGTCACGCTCCGGCGCGCGCCGCGTCCGCCGCAGCGAAATGCGCCATCTGGTCGGCGCGGGCCTTGGCGAAGGCGGGGCGAGCCGTGGCGCGCGCGACATAGTCGCGGCAGGCTGGGTGTTCCGCCAGCCCGTCGAAGCGATCGACGAGGCGCAGCACATCCGACATCAGGATGTCGGCAACAGAGAATGACCCCGCCAGCCATTCGCGGCCGGCCAGCACCGGCTCGACGTGCTTGAGGCGGAGCTTGAGGAAGTCGTCCAGAAATTTCCATGCCGGCGTGTCGCCGGCATCGCCGGTGAACTTCAGGATCGACCAGGGCAGGCTGGCCATTTCCACCGAATTGAGCGCGGCGAACACCCACTCCGTCGCCTCGCTACGGCCGCGCGGATCGGCGGGCATCAGCACGGCGCTGCGCTCGCCGAGATGGAGCAGGATCGCGCCGCTTTCGAAGATGGAGATGTCGCCGTCGGTCAGCCACGGCACCTGGCCGAAGGGCTGGTGAGCGAGATGCGCGGCGCTGCGATCGCCGAATGGCACGCTCGCAACGCGATAGGGTAGCGCCGCCTCTTCGAGGGCCCAGCGTACACGCAGGTCGCGCACATAGCCTCGCGGCAGTTCGGGAACCCAGTCGAAGGTGGTGAGGGTGAGGTCGGCCATGCGGCGTCTCCGTGCTGTCTAGGCATAGGACGGGCGAGAGGCGCGCGTTCCGACATGGGTGCGGGAATTTTCTATGTCATCATGGCCGGGCTTGTCCCGGCCATCCACGCCTTGCCACGCGGCACGAAGAACGTGGATGCCCGGCACAAGGCCGGGCATGACGCGCTTGTGGACGAACCGCATCGCGTACATTGAAATCGAGGATGCGATCGGCAACGTCACTGCCCGAGCTTCGCCAGCCTCCCTTGCTTCGCCGCCTCAACCGCGCGCTCAGCATCCTCGGGCAACAGTATCCGCTCCGCCACCTGCCGCGTAGCCTCTCGGCGCACCGCCGCCACATACGCCCCATCATCCGCATAGCGTTCCGCAATCGACAGCCGCGGATCATGCACCTCCTTCCGTGCGGCCTCGGTCGGCGCGAATGGCACCACCGCGCCCTGCAGCGGATACAGCGCCGTCGGCCCAAACCCTTGCGCGCGCGCATTCCACGCGGTGTAGGTCGCGCGCGGCACAGCCAATGCGAGCTGGCGGATGCCTGATATGGCCATGCCGTCGTCGTCCGCCTTCGGCACGAACACGGGATAGCGGCCGATCTCCTTCGGCGGCAGCACGCTCTGATCGGAGAAGGCGGCGAGCGTGTGGATGCCGGCGTAGGGCAGGCCTGGAATATCGGTGGGCATGGCGCCTTGGGCCGATACAAGCGTGCCGTGGGCGCGCATGGGGACGCGGCTTGCGGGCGGTTTTGTGCCGTCGCTGATCCAGCCGTTGAGGTCGGTGAGCAGCGCGCGCATAGGCCCGCCCGCATGCATCGGGTTTTGCGGCAGCGACATCGCGGGCAGGGTCTTGCGCATCACGTCGGAGGCTTCCGCGAAATGCGGCGTGCCTGCGATCATGTAGGCGCGGACGTTGTCGGGGAGATCGAGATGATTGCCGGCGAGATCGGTCACCAGCAGCGAGGCGTGCGAGGCCCACCATTCGTGCTCGCTGTCGGTCTGCATCACCTTGGGGCAGGTGACGGAGAGCGCGCAGCGCCTGAGCACGCCGTCGGTCTTGCCGGAATAGGGATCGCTCAGCGTCGCATAGGTGAAGGGGAAGAGATCGGCCTGCCACGCCGGGTCCTGCGGATGGCGCGGGTTGCGGCCGGGCTGGCCGAAGCGGACATTGGTCGCCATCCGCCGCGTGCCAGCGACATGCGGCATCAGGCCGTCGAACACCATGCGGCCCGAAAGATCTTCGTTGAAGCCGAGATAAAGGAAGTCGCGCAGGAAGCGGCCGGATTGCGAGACGCCGAAGCCGATGGCGCGGCTGACGGATGGATGCAGGCCATTGAGCAGCGGGTTGGCTTGCGTCTCGTCATGGCGGAGGAAGCTGACGACGTCGCGCACGGCGGCATAGCCCATGCCGAGCGGCGCCGGATCGCGCGCGGTGTAGGTGATCTCGTAGAGCGCGCCGGCATCAAAGCCGTCGGGCCGGGTGATCTCGACCGTGGTGGGGTCAACGAGCTTTGCCGAGAGGCCGGACGGCGTTTGTCGCGGATCGGCCCAGGCGGCGCGCACGGTGACGTTGAGATTGGCTGCGTCCGCAGCGGGCCAGGTCAGCGTCGCGCGCGCCGGGCTTGTCGTGTTGTCGAACACGAATTCTTCGCGCGCGGGGCCGGTAACGCCCTTCAGCACCGGAGCGGTCATTGCAAGCTGTCCCGGCTTCGAGGGAATCTCGCCCTGCCAGCCGACCCAGACTATCGTATAGCCTTGGCGGTGGAGGAAGCCGATGCCGGCGTCCTCGGCCTTATCAGCATTGTTGGCGCCGGGCTGGGCGGAATCGTCGAACAGCTGCGGCGCGAGCTTGCGGCCGCGGTTGGGCACCTCCAGCAGCAGCGTGCCGTTGCCGTGCGTGGGATCGGTCGGTCGAAGGATCACGACGTCGGCGGTGGCCTCGACCTTGCCGTCGCCGTTGCGCGGGGCGAGCGAGAGATCAGTGATGACGGCGTTGCGATCGTCGGCCGGGTTGAGCGCGAAGGTCGCGCGCGCGGTGATGCGCTCATAGCTGCCGACATTGCCAAAGCTGCGCCCGGCGAAGGCGGGGACGCGTTCCAGAATGTCGAAGCGGACGATTTCGGCGCGCAAGGTGAGGGGCCACAGCGAGGCGATCGCAACGAGGCCCGTGATGATCCTGCGCATGGCCGTTCCTTCCCTGATCGCGCGCGATATTCGGTCGCGCTGGTTTTTGTTGCCGGCACTATAACCGGCTATGATGGCGCCAAACAACAGGAGGAAATCCGATGCCCGCCGCCTTCTTCGTCGTCCGCGCCATTGTCACCGACGCCAGCAAGCGCGCCGCCTTCGACACATGGTACGAGACCGAACACGTGCCCGACGCGGTGAAGGCGTTCGGCGTAAGCAAAGCCTGGCGGTTCTGGAGCCTCGATGATCCCTCGCTGCATCAGGCGATGTATCAGTTTGATGACGAGGCCAAGCTTGCGGCGATGCTGAAGGGTGACGCGTTGAAGCAGCTCGTGGCCGACTTCAACCGTGACTGGCCCGAGGTGACGCGTACGCGCGAGACGCTGGTGCTGGCGCAGGCGTTTGAGAAGTAGCTCCCTGTCACCTTTGCAATGAACCTGAACGCGCGATTCAGCCGCAGTTCATGTCGCGCCCCCGACACTTCGCTCCGCGTCACGCAATGCTTGTACGAGAGGAAGATGTCATGGAACGCCGCAATTTTCTCAAACTCGCCATCGGTGCCGCGGCCGGCGCCGCTGCACTCACGGCCGCCGCGCAGGCCGCGCCGCTGTCACCGCAACCGATCGATGGTCCGGTCGGTGCGCCCGGCGCGAACGCCGATATCCGTCCGGCGGTTACCAGCAGTGAGGAAATCGCCCAGCTGAAACCGGAAGAGGTCCGCTGGCACGGTGGCCACTGGCATCACCGTCACTGGGGCTGGCGCCGCCGCTGGCATCGCCGCCACTGGCGGCACTGGTAGCCGCGTTCCAAACGGAAAAAGGGGATCGCGGTTGCGATCCCCTTTTGATTTGTGTGGTGCGTCCCAAAGAAAATGGCCGCGCAGGCCAATGCCGCGCGGCCATTTCGCAAGTGCAAAGATCAGAACGGACGGCAGCGGCCGGCGTACCAGCGGAAGCCATAGGGGCACACGCGCGGACGCACCACCACGACCGGTGCGGCGGGCTCGACGACGACGACCGGACCACGGGCCGCCATCGGGCGGCAGCCGCCATAGGGGCCGCGGTACCAGCCCGGACCGCAACCGCCGGCGGCGCTGGCCGCCTCGCTGAAACCAACGACCGCGCTGGCGAGCATCACGGCGGCGAACAGATATTTCATTATGGTTTTCCTTCTCGTCCTTGGGGCGGGTTTTTGGGGGCAGCGCGCTTGCGGCGCACGATGAATCAAAAGACACGATTCGACACGTTAAATTTGGCGGGACACGTGCCGACACGTCGCGATCCAAACCTGCCAATGATGACCTGAATGCGGCATGAACGCTGCGGACATCCTGCTTCACGCGACAGCGATGGCGCTAGCGGCCGAGAAAGCCCAGCACCAGCTCTTTGTACTTCTCCGGCGCCTCCAGGAAGACGAGGTGCCCGGTGTCGGGGATCACCTCCGCCCTCGCATTCGGCATCTTCGCGGCAAGCGCCTTCGCGAGCTCGGCGTTCTGCCCCATTTTTGCGCGCAGCGCCTCCGGCGCATTCGGCCGGCCCGGCGCGTTGTGGTCGTCGGCGCCCATGATGAACAGCGTCGGCTCGGTGATCAGCGCAACCTCATGCGCCACCGGCTCGCGGTAGATCATCTGGCCCGAGCTGACGAAGGCGCTCAGCCAGCGCGGATAATCCGGGCTGCCCTTGATGTTGAAGCGGGCGTCGATGAACGGCGTGATCTGATCTGGCGGCAGCTTGATCGCGTAATTGGTCTGGAGCTGTTTGCGGTAGCCGTCCGCGGTGAGCTTGTCCTCGGCCTCGATGATTTTTTCGGTCGGCGTCGGCGGCACGTAGAGGCGGTAGTCTTCGAGTCCAATCGGGGCCGTTAGAACAAGGTGAGCGACGCGATCCGGATAGGCGCGGGCAATGCGCACGCCAAGCATGCCGCCGAGCGAATGCGCGACGATCTCGGCTTTGGCGATCCCCAGATGATCGAGCAGCGCGATGGTGTTGCGCGCCAGCGTGTCGAAATGCAATTCGCCTTGCGGCTTGGAGGATTTGCCGAAGCCGATCTGGTCCGGCACCACGACGCGGAAACCGGCCCCGCTCAGCATCTTGATCACCGGCGCCCAGTAGCTCGACGGGAAATTGCGCCCATGCAGCAGCACCACGGTGCGGCCGTTCGGCTGCGTTGGCGCCACGTCCATATAGGCCATGCTGAGCTGCTCGCCGTCATTGACGACCGGCAGCAGCTGCACGGGATAAGGATAGGCGAAGCCCTCGAGCGCGATGCCGTAGGGCTCGCGTGGTGCAGTGTCGGCGGCACGGGATGCGAGCGGGGAGGAGGTGAGGAGAGCGGCAGCGAGTGCGGCCGAGAGGAAGCGGTTCATAAGCAAGAGGCTCTGATTGGAACGTTGCGAGACACAGTCTCCGTCATGCCCGGGCAAAAGCGCGAAGCGCGTCTTCGCGCAGATGTCCCGGGCATCCACGTGCGAGCTGGATTAAAGGCGTAGATGGTCGGGTCAAGCCCGGCCATGACGAGCACCGTCATTCACACGCGATTGTGTGGTCTCACGCGCTTTGCGCGCCTAGTCCGGCCCGTTGCCGAACAGCGCAGCAAACTGCTTCTCGCCGGTGCGGGTAAAATTCACCACGCGGCTGCCGGGTGTGGCATCGCGCGCAGCCCATTTCAGCTCGGCGAAACGGTTCATCATGGCGGCGCCCAAGGTGCCGGCGAGATGGTGGCGTCGTTCGCTCCAGTCGAGGCACGCCTTGCACACCGGGCGGCGCGGATGGGTGAGCATGTCGGACGAGATCTGCAAATGCTTGGCGAGAAAACGCTCGCCCTCCGGCGTCAGCTCGATCTCCTGCTTCTTCTGCCTGACCAGGCGCCGTTCGCGCAAGCTATCGAGCATCTGCACGCCGAGATCGCCGGCGAGGTGATCGTAGCAGATCCGCGCGCGCCGCAGCGCCGGGTCCTTTGGCCCGGTGCGCACGCGCATGTGGCCGGTGCGCGCGGCAAGCCCCGCAAGCCCTTCGAGCACGCCGGCGACATCGTCGTCGGTGAGGCGGTAGTAGCGGTGGCGGCCTTGCTTCTCCGGCTCGACCAACCCGCCAGCCTCGAGCTTGGAGAGATGCGAACTCGCAGTCTGCGGCGTGATGCCGGCTTCCTGCGCAAGCTCGCTCGCGGTCAGCGCGCGGCCGTTCATCAGCGCCGTGAGCATGTTGGCGCGGGCGGGGTCGCCGACCAGCGCGGCGATCATGGCGATGTCGGGTCCTGATTTCATGCTTCGATGGTAGCCGAAGCATTGCGGTCGGGCAAGCGCGTATTCTCTCACCACGTCGTCATTGCGAGGAGCGGAGCGACGAAGCAATCCAGAGATGTCTCCGCGGAGGGATTCTGGATTGCTTCACTTCGCTCGCAATGACGGAGACAACGTCAGGAGCCCACCATGTCCATCACCGTCTTCATCCGCTACCAGCTCGATCCGTTCAAGCGCGCGCAGTTCGAGGAATACTCAAAGCGCTGGCTCACCATCATCCCGAAATGCGGTGGCGACCTGATCGGCTATTTCATGCCGCATGAGGGCACCAACAACATCGCGTTTGCGCTGATCACTTTCGAAAGCCTCGCCGCCTATGAGGCCTACCGCGCGCGGCTGCGGCAGGATTCGGATGGCATGGCGAACTTCCATTTTGCCGAGGAGAACAAATTCATCCTCGCCGAAGAGCGCACGTTCCTGCGCAAGGTGGTATTGTAGCGCATCAACGACAGGAGATGTTCATGATCGCCGTGATCTTCGAGGTCTGGCCCAAGCCGGAACACCGCCAGAGTTACTTCGACCTCGCGGCCGATCTGAAGCCGTTCCTGCAAACCATCGACGGCTTCATCTCGGTCGAGCGTTTTGAAAGCCTGACCGAGAAGGGCAAGGTCTTGTCGTTGTCATTCTGGCGCGACGAGGCGGC
>WNGR01008592.1_pt1 | contig 15434 bp, 22 predicted proteins | sample 5407581 | NCBI WGS metagenome assembly WNGR01 (sample SAMN13153383, study PRJNA577476) | soil metagenome | isolation source: 80 cm soil or saprolite under Garry oak tree replicate 2 | place: USA:California | collected 2016-06-15
TGGACCACATGGCCTTCACGATAGTAGCAGCTTCTTCTAATTGTTCCAGGCGCGTCTTGGTGTCTGGAAAGGGATACCCATAGGCCTGATACTCGTCTGCCTTCCAGCCAGCCCCTAATCCCAGGATGAACCTCCCCCGGAGAGCAACTGGAGATTGGCGGCCATTTTTGCCGTCAGGGCTGGATTGCGGTACGACTGACACAGCACGAGCGCCCCCACCCGAAATTGAGGAAATTCGCCGGCAAAATAGCTCAAGGTGGTCAGACACTCGTGTGTAGCGGTTTCTCCCAAGTGCAGGTGATCCTCGACCCACAACGTGGTGAAGCCAGGCGACAACTTCCGAATCAAGCGGCGATTGTACTCGAAGAGCTCGCTCCCCGGAAAGTGGAGGGGAAACGGCTGAAGCATGAGACCAAATTCGATGGTAGACATAATTTGGAGAGCCTATCGACGTCGCGACCAGAGCCGCTCAAGAAGAAGTGGGCCAATGATCGAAATGGCAGTAAACGCACCATAGGCAAGCGATACCCATCCAATCGTTTTGCGCATGGTCGATGTGTTGTCTTTCACGAGTAGATTGCTCCTCTTTTCCTTTACCAGAGATACTGTTATGTATAGCATTTTATCTCATGGCAGTGGAGATGTGTTGTACTGGCTACTTATAATATCGGTTCCCCGAAATGAGCATCACAAAGTCTCGACTCCTACTCATCTCTCTCCACGGCGATACCGCCATCTTTGTAAAGAATGTTCTCGAAGAGCACATGCAAAGTGGAAACAATAGAGCTCTGCTCTTCAATACTGGTTAACCGGCACATCCTCCTTTTGCCTATGAGAGATATTCCAAAGAGCTTTCGGTGTAAATCTTTATTTTAAGCTACCGAGCGGTGATAAGGAGAAATTAACCAGGTGATAGAAAAGATGGCATCCCGATTGTTGTGTAATGATGGGGTCGCGCCCAAACCGCTCGTTGAGATAACATAGCAGGCATAGCCCCTTCCTTTGCGTCTTTGAGTTCGATTGCCACAAAGGAGGAACCTATGCCTGTTCATCGTACTAAAAAGTGTACCACGCAGACCACGCCCGACTCAACAGAGGGACAGTCAGTCCCAGGACTGCCCAGTCAGCAGGAATTCCAGCAATACCTGCGCGCCCTGGCGCGAGGAGCCATTTGCATCGTCTTAGAGGATGTGATGCGCGCAGAGTTAGATGCGCTCATCATCTAAGGTATCAGTAGGAAATGTTGTAAATAGTTTGCTCTCGCTACGGACATTTGCAGGAGCAGGTCAGACGCACTTACTCCTTTGATGGTTTACAAATCCTGGCACTAGTAATCTGTAGATTCCCTCTCTTGTCAAAACAAGGTGACGAGAGGGATAGGGCATTGACTCAGGATAGAGTGTGTCATAGAATTACGCCTGATATTACCTGTTTGTTAAGTGAAAGAAGCCATAAGAATGATTCATACCACGAATCTCGACCTGTTCGCGGGAATCCCAGTCGCCGACTACGCGGTGGCGCTGGAGTGGTACGAACGGCTACTGGGCTCCCCGCCCACATTCTTTCCAAACGACATAGAGGCCGTGTGGGAGCTTGCGGAGCATCGGTATGTGTTCATTGTGCGGCGGCCGGAGCACGCTGGCCACGCCATGCACACGATTTTCGTCGACGACCTCGATGCACTCGTCGCGCAGATAGCCGATCGGGGACTCGACCCTGCGGAGCGGGAAACCTACTCGAATGGCGTGCGCAAGACCACGTACCGCGATCCCGACGGAAACGAGATCGGGTTCGGCGGCGCTCCGCTGTAACCGGCTTCCGGCCAGGACAGCGGCAGGTGCCGTCGAAAACCTTCACCCGCTTCCGAAGGGGTTTCAGAAAATCGCTTCATCGCTCTGCAAGAACCGAATCACCAAAAGTGAGCCAGATGTCGGTGAACAATAAAGTCGTGAACTACACGATAAAGTTGTTGTGAACTCTGAATTAAAAATGATCGCGTCGACAGACAGAAACTCGTACGTGTAGGCGTAAATGTAGATCTGGAAGGTTGTGTTGCAAGAAATCTAGCGAAATTCTAGAGGCGCGAGCTCTCACTCCCCTATTCAGCTAAGACAGCCATTCCAAACAAGCTTGCGATATCAGTTCCTCTCAGTTCTCAGCATACCGTCGAGCTTACTACATCCTTGCCGTTTTTGCAACACAGCCTCGATATCTGATCAGGAATGATACGAGCGGCTGATGTGCGTCTGCTATAATGGAGAGTCGAGCAGGCTGTCATTCTGGATTTGGATTGTGAGAGATAGAGTGGCTTACCCAAAGTAAAGGAGCGTTGTACCTATGATAGAGACCATCCCTCTCTCCCGACGCCGCCTCGATATCATTCTTGTGGCTTTCTTCCTCGTCAACTTGCTGTTCGTTTCGTATCTGATCGATACCGAACAGCTTGTCATCGCCAATCCTGCGCATTTCACCTATCCTATCTGGCCTCCTCGCCCGTTGATCGATGCTGTTCACTGGTGGGGCTACACCTCCGATCCGCTGCTGATCGCCCGCCCGGTCTTTTTCAAAGTGACGATCTGGCTTGATAACCTGTTGTATGGACCCTTTTATCTGGTCGCCACCTATGCCTACCTCAAAGGCAAAGAGTGGATTCGCCTGCCGAGCATCATCTACGCCGTCTCCATGATGTCGGGCGTGATGATGATCCTGAGCGAGGAAGCCTTCGTGCAATATAAAACGCCACACCTGGCGCTGGTCGTGACTGCCAACGCTTCGTGGATCATCTTTCCCTTGATCATCCTGTTCCGTTTTGGGCTGAACGAACATCACTTCACCAGGCATGTTGAAAGCCGCCAAGCGATCGAGATGGGAGCAAGAGCATGACCCGAGCATTCCTGATCGTGATCGCAGCGTATGCGCTGGCGGGCGCCGCAGCAATCGGCACGGGCATCTGGCTGCAGGCCCAGCAGCCAATCGTGATAGTAGGATTGGCCGACGTGGCGGCGACCATCGTGATCTTCCTCTTCAGCGTGATCACCAATAATTCCAGCATCTATGACCCCTATTGGAGCGTAGCGCCGGTTCCCATCGCGCTTTTCTGGCTGTTGCGGCCTGGCTCGAACGGCTTCGCCAATGTGCGCCATGTACTCATCTTCGCGCTGCTCTGCCTTTGGGCGATTCGCTTGACGGCCAATTGGGCTCTGCGGTGGCGCGGTTTGAACCATGAAGACTGGCGCTACCACGATATGCGCAAACAGGCAGGGCGGTTGTACTGGCCTGTTAGCCTGCTTGGGATTCACCTGATGCCGACGGTGCTGGTCTTCCTGGGCTGCCTGGCGCTCTGGCCAAACCTGAGCGACCACATCACGCACCTGTCATGGCTGGATGGCGTAGCGGCGCTAGTCACGCTGGCGGCAGTGCTGATCGAGGGGACGGCAGATGTGCAGATGCAGCGATTTCGCAGGACACGCTCGGCGGAGCAGGCGATCCCACCTGGATTATGGTCGGCCTCGCGCCATCCGAACTACTTTGGTGAAGTGCTCTTCTGGTGGGGCCTGTTTCTCTTTGTGCCGCTGGCTCATCCAGACTTCTGGTGGGCCATCGCCGGTCCCATCGCCATCCTGCTGCTCTTCCTGGGCATCAGCATCCCCATGATGGAGCGCCACCTGCTTGCAGAACATCCCACATATGCGGAGTACCAGCGGCGTGTCTCACCATTCGTCCCCTGGGTATCGCGCTGAGTTTCCTGCATGTCAGACTCATCTATTGAGTTCCCGACTTTATTGTCTGTTAGGATGATCTAAAACCGGAAAGATTCCTCTCGAGTTCCCAACTTTATTTTTCGTCAGGTTGTACGTTTCACAAATTTTGAGCACAAATGAGCCGATGCCAGTTCCCAAGTTTATTGTTGTTCAACAGTGTAGACATGGAATTAAGTTGTCCCGTGTGGAATTAAGTTGTCCGTCAGAGCTACTCGTGGAATTAAGTTGTCCTGTGTGGAATTAAGTTGTCCTTTTTAAAGAGGATAACTGTAGATGTTGTTCACGCAGAATAAAGTTGCGGGCTGAATTGCTCTCATAGAGGAGGCATGCAGGGACAGTAGGACAACGTCGTCTGTAAATTGCTTGGCATTTCTGTCGCTCAAAGCTCAGCAGTCAGGGAAGTGCTTTTTGACTGGTCCCTGACTGCTGAGCTTTGTATGATCGAGTTTTGTATTTTAGGAATAATGTACTATATCATATGTCGCTCATGGAGGATGTAGTCGTCGAACTGAACTGGTAGGAGGCTATAACGGCAAGAGTTCATTCTGTTCCAGAACAAGCATAAGCACCTGAAACGCCGGATTGCACGACAGCATAGTCCTCTGTATAATGGTGTAATGGCTACTTGGTACATCTGTTCGTAAAAAATTGACAACTTGATCTTTTCCCATCCTCCCCTTTTCCCTTATTACATGATGCTCAACCTAGAAAAAAGCAAGAAAGGTTTTCTCATGCACGAGAGGAAGGCTCTCCTATGAAATAAACGTGCACTCACTTGCAGCATCCACTCTGGGAAGCCATACAAAGCCTGCATTGTAGGTCTACCAAAGGCACCTTCACACATGAGGTTACTATCTGGATCCCCCCTCGTCCGTCGGCTAACTCGATGGACTGTGTTACCAGGTCAGACTGCTCTTTGATAGTCATGATGGAGCCCACCTAATAGCGGAAGAGCAATCACTTTGTTCCTCGCAAGACACGTGGAATGAGACGAGCTGTTCGGTTCAGGAACCTGCTGATGGATCCCTTGATGCGGTCGAGCGTGGTTGAAGTCTGGAGTTGCCTCTCGTGAAAGATCAAGACATGATCAAGGCATGCTTGTCGCACACTCCTCATGAAGCGTTCGCAGATCGCATTGGCTCGTGGCGCATGATAAGGCGTTTTGAGAATCTCAATCGCACTCGTTGTCGCCACGCGAGCAAAGCCAGACCCAAATTTGCTATCGTTATCATGAATCAGATACTTAGGCGCTTGCCCATACGGGGTCGCTTCTCGGAGGTGTTGCGCGACCCAGGGATCGGTCGGAGATCGTGTCACTCCTATATGGATCACCTTCCGTGACTTCAGCTCGATGATGAAGAACGCAAAGAGCGGTCGAAAGAAGAGATCTGTGACCTGTAATATCAAATCCTGATGATTACTATACATTGGGCTGACACAATCGGCTTGAGAAGCCAACTTGCTGTTATACGAATGTACAGTGATTAACCGGATTTGATATAAGAAGTCGCAAGCCCAGATCTGTCCTGCGTGATGGTGCAAAAAGGTTGCCCACTTCTGACCCCCTGTCTGGGGAGTGCGAACCTGCCTCATGTACTGCTGAATGGTCCGCTTGCAGACACGCATGCCGAGTTTCAATAATTCCCCACGAATACGCTCAGCACCCCAGAGCCGATTCTCCTTCGCCATCTCGTCTTCTCAAGGCGATAGTTTCCGCGGTTACTTTGGGCTTGTGTAAAGAGGCCTTTGACCTGTGCTTCCAGTACAGGCGGAAGAGCTCTCGATGCCAACGCAGCAGAGTTTCTGGTTGAATGATGAGGAGCGTTTGCTTCCATGCCCGAACAGCCCTTGCCAAGAGTACGAGCAGGATTCGATCCGTCTTCGTGCATGCTGGGCGTTTCACCTGCCGCTTGAGGATGATGAGTTGTTGACGTAAGAGCGCATTTTCCGCCATGAGCTCTGGTTTGCTTCTGGTGAGATCTGTGAGTGTTCCAAGCAGCAAAGAAGAAGTGAGTGGTGTGGTCCATTGAACAAAACGAGTACGGAGTACGCTTACAGATGTACCAACGAGCCGCTTAAGACAGGAATGAAACAGGTTCAAAAGTGCGCTTCTCCTTCAGAAATATAGGTTGATTTTCATATTGTCTTGTGAGCACCTGTTCACATTCTCGAATTTTATCCTTGTTGCCCATCCAGCTGCAACCAGTGAAAGCATACTCTACCCTACTTAACAGCGGCTTTACCTGAACGGATGTCCCAAGTAGCCAGTACAACGGCCAGAGTCTGCTCTAGAAAGTCGTCAAAGTACGGCGTAGACCACCCGCCATACGTGAAGCCGAAGCTTCGGTCTACCTCTGGGCCATCGTCTGACTGCATGACGCCGTCAAGGGTGAGGAAAATGAGGACGATCAGTTTTCTCATGGGTTCACTCTCTCCTCTAGTGATGTCGCGTCGCGAGTAGTTAGAACTGGTGGCAGGTCTGGCCTCTGCCAAATGCGAAGACCCTGGTGGGTGTGACAGAGAACACGAGGTTCGAATCGACGATAACTCGTTCGTCTTCATCGTAGAGGCAAAAATAGCCGTTACGTACCCGGTATAGCCAGCTTTCTCCATCCCACTTGGTCGCCCACACCGAGGCTAAGCGTTCGAGGGTATCCTGGTCGGTGATCCGCACGGCGTCGCCTTCAACCACCACACTGAGTCCCAGGATCTGGTTGTAGCCGGTTGTCAGAATGACGTGTGGGTTTCCACGCAGGTTGGCTGCCTTCTGTGCGGTCTCTTTAGCGGTAAAGTGGATAGCCCCGTCGTGCCACACAGCCACGAGCGGCGTGACGTGAGGGCGACCATCGGCCCGCACGGTTGAGAGCCAGAACAAATCGGCTGTTTCCAGTACCCGACGCGTCTGGTCCCATGACGTGACCACTCCGTCTGGTGGGCTGTTTCGGGTGTCGAGTGTTGTGATGGGTTCGTTCATCCTTAGAACTCCTTTCAATCATTCCGTTCCTCTCGCAAGAAGCGAGAAGATACCAGTCCATTCTCTTTGCGGATGGGAAAACTGGAAAGGCCACACACGACGCGATGCCTCCAAAGGTCAGGGTGGTCGCTCCAGATGGAAAGCGGGTGGCGAGAACCTTCACACCATGGTAGTGGTTCACTTGAGAAGGATATGGTAGTCTGTGAGGATCAATTTAGATGAACAAGAGGAGCCTTCAATGGTGACGATCACCCTTTCCTGTCCCTACTGTGGAAGCGAGGCGCTGGTGCACGATGGGCATGCCCCCAACGGCAAACAGAAGTATCGCTGTCATGCCTGTGGACGCCGCAGCCGCGAGAATCCTACTCCCAACGCCTACCCAGAAGGCCGCAGCGAAGAGATCCTGCATGCCTATCAAGAACGCAGCAGTCTGCGCGGTCTTACACGCACATTTGGTGTCTCTCGCACGACCGTGTCCAGGTGGATCAAAAAAAAGTAGCTCAGCTTCCTCCCTTACGGACCACCCTGCTCGCCCCGGACCCAGAGGATCCCACGTCCACGACGCTGGAACTGGATGAACTGTGGTCGTTTGTACTCAAAAAAGGGCACGACTCCTGGATTTGGATTGCCCTGTGCCGCAAGACACGTCAAGTGGTGGCTTATGCGGTTGGGGATCGGAGCAAAAAGACGTGTCAATGCTTGTGGGAGGCCATTCCAGACAGCTATCGTACTGGTCACTGCTTCACGGATTTCTGGGTAACATATCAGGCGGTCATCCGATGCCGGAGCAGCACACAGCAGTGGGGAAAGAGACGGGAGAAACCGCTCACGTGGAGCGCTGGAATAACATCCTGCGGCAACGGCTCGCCCGTTTTGTCCGCATGACGTTGTCGTTTTCCAAGTCGGTGGTGATGCACAAGGCATGCTTGCTCCTGTTTCTCCATCGATACAATTTAGACCGAGCTGTCCTTCTCAAATGAGCCACCACCGTTGCCTGAACGGTGGCCTTCTTTACGCGATGAACTCTCTGGCGAAGCGGCGAATACCCTCTAGATTGGTCCCATCGATAAAACGGATCAGCAGTTCCTGCACTCCTGCTTCTTCATAGGTAGCCAGACGCTTCCGGATCGTCTCAGGACTACCAATCAGGGCAGTCTGCACTTCGCTTCCAAGCCTTGCTTTGCGTTCAGCGGGAAGCTGCGCCCTCGCCTGCTCATCGCTGTCAGCCATGAGACACACTGCGGTTGACGTGCGATGAATACTCTCGTAATCACGTCCCACGGTCGCGCAATGCACTTTGAGCACGGCAAACTTGTGTTTCGCGGTGACAGGATCATCGCCCACATTGCAGGCATCGGCGTATTGCGCTACCAGCTTGAGCGTCACTTTCTCGCCATCACCACCGATCAGTAGCGGGATATGGGGCTTCTGGACGCCCTTGGGCTGATTAATGGCATCACGCACCTGATAATAGGTACCCTCGAAGTGTGCCTCCTCCTGGGTCCACATCGCCAGAATGACCTGCACGGCCTCGCGCAACTGACGCAGGCGCACAGGGGCATCAGGATACGCATAGCCGTAGGCGCGGTATTCGTGCTCATACCAGCCCGCTCCGATGCCGAAGTTCAGGCGGCCATGCGAGAGCACATCGACGGTCGAGGCCATTTTTGCCAGCAGCGCAGGATGGCGATAACTATTGCAGGTGACCATCTGACCGATACGGATGTTCCTGGTATCACGAGCCAGCGCAGCCGTACTCATCCAGCACTCAAAGGTCACTTCAGGCGTCGGATGGGGGATCGTGTGAAAGTGGTCAACGAGCCAGGCAGAAGCGAAACCCACCTCTTCAGCCGTTTGAGCGACACTCGTCATCGTTTCGTAGGCTTCCACCGGGTCCTTGATCCGTGCCAGATCCATGGTCCAGCCTTGGGGAACCAGCACACCAAATTGCAGTGCCATGTATATGACTCTTTCTTCTTTGGAAAACGTTGGTCGTTTTCTCTTCTATGCTCAGTTCGCCTTTATCTACCGAAATCACGAAGGGTGTATCGCTCCCATTCTGGGCGAGCCTCACCCTCCCTGCTATCAACGCCCCAATGCCACGCCACGACATCCAAGACAAGCACTACCACAAGAATGATCAGGATCTCCATACTGTTTTCCTTCTCTCCCGTGTGACGGGAGTCATTAAGAGATGGTACACAACCGTGATCGGGCAAATATGACGACGAGAAGAGTTCTTCTGCTCTACACGACGGTTGCTACCGTCGCCTACGAGACGTCAATCTGTGTGAACGGAGCGTGCAGCCTTGAGGTGTTCGAGCTCGCTCATCCTGTCATCTGTGCTCTGGGCGCGATTTTTGGACCGTGCCTCAGCCTCCTTATGCAACGCTACCCCACTTGCAACTAGGAGAATGCCCGCGACCTCGGGAAGCCGCGGGATCTGTCGCAGCACCACGATCCCAATGATGGCGGCAGATGCTGGCAGCAGAGAAAGCAAGAGCGCAAACGTCGAGCGCTCCAATCGAACCATGGCGAGTTGATCACTCACATAGGGGATGACCGACGAGCAAATACCGACCCCAATGCCTGCCAGCAGCAGCAGTGGCTTGCTGATCGCGGGCAAGGCCCCGCTGATCCCAATGGGGGTAATGGTCAGGCAAGCGACGAGCATCGCTGCGCCCAGCCGATCAATGCCTGCTGCCCCTCCATCCTGGGCGATGCGATGGCCCAGGACCACATACAACACGAAGAAGACACAGTTCGCAAAAGCGAACACAAACCCAAGCGGCTCTCCCCCGAAGCGGACATCCGTGAGGAGCCATCCACCTGCGGCTGCTAGCAGCAGTGCGCCAATGTTGCGTGGGGTTCGTGCGCCGAGTGCTGCGAGAGTGATGGGACCAAGGAACTCGATGGCTCCCACGGTTCCCAATGGCAGACGAGAGATCGCCAGATAGAAGCAGGCATTCATCAAAGCAAGCACCATACCCAACGCGAGCAGAATGCGTCGTTGTGCCCAGGAGATTCCAACGAAGAGGCGCCAGGGCCGACGCCACAGCGCAAAGACAACGGCGGCACTCGCAATACGGAACCATGCCACCCCAAGCACCGAGACACTGGAGAAGAGGAGCACAGCGAATGCAGGTCCAAGGTAGTGAAAGATGGCACTCACGAAAAAGTATACATATGGCGGAACCTTGGCCGTCACGTCCGCTTTGCTGACTTGAAACATAGCATCTCCTTCAGCTTTTTCATCTACTTCTATGGTACAATGGAAATTGACGAAAATACATGGCAAGGTTAAGGAGGAATTGATCATATGGCTCAAGATGTAAGGGAAAAACGGATGTTTACTTACAGCCTCTCGTATGAGGAGATTGACGCAGTCAACAGACGGGTGTTGGAGGAACTCCTGCAAGATCCTCGCTTGACCATGTCCGAACTAGGTCGCCGCGTCGGGATGTCGTCGCCCGCCGTGACCGAACGGGTCCGTCGCCTGGAGGAAACGGGAGTGATTCGAGGATACCGTCTGGAACTGAATCCTGTCGCACTTGGGCTGCCAATTGCAGCATACGTGCGGATCCGCCCGAACCCGGGGCAACTGCCCAGAATTGCTGAACTGGCGCAGCAGATTCCCGAAGTCGTGGAATGTCACCGGGTCACTGGAGAGGATTGCTTCATTCTCAAGGTATACATCCCTGCCATTGACCAACTGGATCGACTGCTCGACAGCTTCCTCTTGTATGGTTCAACGACGACCAGCATTATCCAGTCTTCGCCGGTTCCTCTACGCCCTCCGCCCTTGCCCGAAGATGCATTACTTGAGTAGACCAGCAACCAATGCGGTCCTTGTGTTTTTGCAAGAGGGGGAGACCTGTCAAATCATTCTGAAGATGCCTACTTTGCTAACAGATGATCTAAGTAGCCAGCACAGGTCGTTCATTGCCTGCACATTCTCTCCCGCTTGTCAGAGCAGTCAAAGGCAGGCTGATTACTTGACCGATGTTCGAGGCTTACCCGTGTATATCTTGTTGGCATTACAAGAAACGAGAGGTGAAGCACATGCGAGAACAGTTGAAGCAGCAAAATATTCCTGTCAAAATCTACCGAACCGATGGGCGTTTGATGGTTGCGGCCCCGATGGCTGGACTTGAACCTGAGGACATTGTGGTCGAAGTCACCGCTGATGGTCGCCTGGTACTCCACGGAGCCCTACGTGGCATGTTAAAGGAAGTCAAAGAACTGCTGCTCGATGAATGGAGCGTTGGACCTTATCATCGTGAGCTAGCGCTAACTACTCCGGTCAATGCTGAATGCGCCAACGTCACCTATGGTAACGGCGTCCTGCTGATCACTCTGCCCATCAGCGAACAGACACTTCCCGCGCGTCTGACGCTCGAGCGCATCACGCCTACCCATGGAGAGCGAAAAGGCAATGCTGGCCATCCTCCATTGTGCGTTCACACCTGATGGCCAGGCATCGCGAATGTTCGAGGCGGATAATCAGGCAAGTTCGTAGGTTGTCAGCTCGACTCGGTGACCATCAGGGTCAAAAACATAAATCGAGTGAGCAAGCGTATGATCCTCAAAACTAAACGGGATATTCTGCTCGGCAAGCTCGACTTGAGCACGCTCGAAATTTTTACGATCCAGGCGCAGCGCGAAATGACGCATAGCAATCACGTGATGATCTGGAGGAGGAAGAGGATTCGTTGTATCAGGTGGAAAAAGTGCCAGGCAGGTTTCCCCTGAGCACGCCATGATCGGGTCATGCGGCCCGCTCCATACATGCTGATAACGCTGTTCCATCCCCAGTACCCGTTGATACCATTCCAATGAACGCATTGGATCTCTCACAGTCAAAGCAACGTGGTCAAGACCTACGACATGAAACACAACGTACCCCTTTCCGACTCGATTGCTGCCAAGTATCTACAAAGGAAGGCGGAAGATTGCCTGTTGCTGGCAAACTGGCTGTGGCTTTCCTTCTACAAGGATAGCATAAGGTTGTCCCAATGACCCCGTACAAAAGGCCAGAAGTGTTCTTCACCGCTCCGCTGCTCCTGGTCGCGCTGGTATCGCGTGGCTTGAAACGTCGAGTTTTCTGGCTGTACTGGCTACTCGAGACATCCGTTCCAAAAGAGTGCCTATGATGACGCTACCCGCTCCTTTTCTTCGCCGTTCATGCATCAGACAGATGGTGATCAGATTTTCTGTATGATCGTTTCCTTCCTGGTTTTGGAACAGATAGACGAAGTAGCCAAGACAGGGGTACGACATACCGAGACTCGACAGGCGCATGTGCGATCTCTCCATTAGTCTATTGTGCGACGCATCTCTTCCTACGTCTATTCTGATATGGAATATAATTACTCAGGCTGAGGTTTGATGGTCCTTTCAGGAAGAAAGATGTGCCAATGAGTGAGCCAGACGGAACACAAAAGACAGCGCTGCAACGTCCCTCAAATGATGATAAAGGAGCATGGAAAGCATATTGGATGACACGGGGTCAACCGTGGCGCACCGAACCAGAGATTGACGCAAAGCGTCAAGAGTATCTTGCGGAGCGTCGCACTATTATCCCTGAAATTGAGCAGGGTATTTACCCCTTCAAAGATATAAAGCTCAGTCGTGCCGATGTTGAATGGCTCGTGGCAGCCCACGAGGAGGGACGTGGACCTGTAGATTGGGATGATGAGCGTCAACGAAAACGGAAAGGTTTGGATTTGCGTGGTGCCGATCTACGACGATTGAACTTGAGCAGATTGCCTTTAACAGGAATGCATGCAGGAAGCCGCCACTGGAGTTATGCAACTGAGGACCAACACAAAGCAGCATTAGCCCATTTGGAAGGAACTAGCCTTGTCTATGCTCACCTAGAGGGAGCCTTCCTTGCTTACGCCCATCTAGAGAACGCTGACCTCAGCTCTGCCTCCCTGCAAAGAGCCATTTTTCGAGGTGCTCATCTAGAAAGAGCCTGGCTCTCCGAAGCCCGTTTGGAGAGTGCCGATCTCAGATTTGCTCACCTAGAGGGAGCATACCTCGGTAATGCTCATCTGGAAAGAGCTCTTCTCTGTAATGCCTTTTTTGATCAAGCTACTCAACTGAATGCGATTGTTCTTGGCAACAAGAAATCGGGAATAGCTTCCCTCGTCGATGTTCACTGGAGCGATGTCAATCTTGCCGTTGTGAAGTGGTCCCAGGTGGATATGCTAGGAGAAGAGTATGAGGCACGACAGAAGATGAATTGGGATGGGAAGGTGAAAAATAGGGACATGCGTGTAGAGGAGTATGAGAGAGCGGTTCGGGCTAATCGTCAACTTGCTACCGCGCTTCAGGCACAAGGACTCAATGAAGATGCCGCACGCTTTGCTTATAGAGCGCAGAAACTTCAACGAGTTGTCCTACGCAGGCAAAGAAAATTCACCTCATATCTCTTCTCTGGGTTTCTCGATTTGCTTGCAGGCTACGGATATAGACCCATACGAAGTTTGTTCTGGTATCTGGTGATGATTTGCGGGTTCGCTATACTCTACTGGGCATTTGGGCATCTCCCGCCGTTTCCAGATGCTTTCGTCTTCAGTCTCACATCGTTCCACGGACGTGGGTTCTTTCCTGGCCTTGGAGATAAGACCCCTCTGCACAATCCATTAGTCGTACTAGCTGCATTGGAGGCTGTTGTCGGTTTGTTTATCGAGATCAGCTTTATTGCGACATTCACGCAACGTTTCTTCGGGAAGTGATAGTTTTTTCTTGTCCTTTGGGTCGCCTTAACTTCCTTGTACGAACCCAGGAAGCCCCGATCACGGCCACCAGGTTATCATGTTGCCTATTGAGAAAATCGCCACCGGCAAGCAGAAACCGATGCATCCCGAAAGTTGGCTCTCCGTCATCTTCCGTGCTAAGCTCATGCCTAAGTAAAAAGTAATTCATGTTGGGTGTGGAGTCATGGCACTGCTATCAACTTTCGAACGGACCGCCATTGACAAGGAGCCATAGTGCCTCATAAGCAACATCACAAGGAGTATTATATCCCGGAGTATCTTTCTGTCGTGCTTGGACAATTCGCACTAATTGCATTGTAATCGTTTCTTTGCTCTGGGGAAATCGCTGCCCCAGCCGTGCGAGAGCGTGAGAGCAGGCTTTGCGTACAAGCATTTCGGTATCTGACAAACCTGTCAAAAGCGCTTGTATGGTTCGTTTGTTACCGAAGCCACTTTTTCCCAGAAGGTGAGCGCAATCCTGACGTACAGCCCAGTTCTCAACAGTGAGTGCTTGCACAATTGCAGGGACCGTTATTTTGGGTAGCTCCTTCAGGTTTTCTAGACACTTTACGACTTCCCAACGGACACCAAAGGAGGCGTCATGACGCAGAGCAAAAAGTAGCTCTGCTAGAACTTCGGAGGAGGTTGGCGCTATGCGTCCCAGACTCTTCACTGCACACGCTCGTACATGATCATTCGTATCGTGCATTGCCTGAAAAAGCGCCTGCATAACGTCCTCTAGTGGTTGTTCCATGTCACCTAAGCACTCCACTATACGAGCACGCACATAGGCATCTGTATCACTGGACAGGACATTGATGAAGGTGTCGAGCACCTCCGCAGACATTTCGAAGGCATTAAGCGTCTCTATGACTCGTGCTCGCACCTGAGCATTTTCATCATGGAGTGCCATAAGAAGAGCATCCTCCGCGCGATCAGTTAGCTCCTCCATCTGTTCCAGCGCCTTCACAGCTTCCCAGCGCGTCTGGGGATCATGCAGTTTGTAGAGGAGCAGCGCTTCAACTTCGTCAGGAAGCCAATACCATTGTTTGACGCAGAATGGCACCTGGAACGTCCTGGCAGGAGAACGCTGTGGCGGGACGTTGCGTAGCTCTTCGAGGACATCGGGCGATATATGGTCAAATGTTTCCAGAGCTTTGGCGACAGCAACACGAACACGTGGTGCAGCATCCTGGAGGGCGTTGACTACCATAGGAACGACTTCGGAAGACAACTGGCTCAATTGCCGCAAACTCTGTAAGACACTTTCGTGTGAAGACAACAAAATGTCACGTGGCAGAAGCGCAATGAGCGCGGAGAGGACTTCTAGAGAAGTGTCGCCCAGTTGCCCCAAGCTCTTTACCACCGCATTGCGCAGGAGGATACCACCAGGCGCATCAGCTTCGAGCAGTACATCAAGCAATGCCTTGGTCACCTGTGTAGAGCCCTCGCCGCGCTCGCCAAGATACTTCACCGCGGCCTCCTTCACAGAAGAATCAGCATCGCTGCTCAGTACTTCCAGGAGAGTAGTAATGAATTCATGCCCCGGCATCTGGCCCAGGCCCCAGAGCGCCGCAATGCGTAAAGATGGGTCATCATCATGGAGCGTCTGTAGGAAGAGCCAATGCACCTTTTTTTGCTCTAAAGTAGCAGCGTGCTCTATTCGCCCCAGGCTGTAGAGAGACCAGAGGCGAAGACTGCGATCAGTACTCTCGATGTTCTCGAAGAGATGAGGAAGCAAGAAGGGAGCGTATGCGCTGGTTTCCACATCTCTAAGTCCATCGACAAGTGCTTCCTATTAACGCCGGAGTATAATTGCGCCAGGATAAAATTGACCGTCCCCCGAACTGGCTGTACGCTGTGTGAACTGAAGTTCAGCAGTCACACAGGAGGCAGCCATGATCAGGAGCAGGACAGTGAATACAATACACGAAT
>WNGR01004281.1_pt1 | contig 15430 bp, 11 predicted proteins | sample 5407581 | NCBI WGS metagenome assembly WNGR01 (sample SAMN13153383, study PRJNA577476) | soil metagenome | isolation source: 80 cm soil or saprolite under Garry oak tree replicate 2 | place: USA:California | collected 2016-06-15
GCCCGAGATACGTGAAGTCGACATTTGTCTCCTCGGCGCGCCGTACGACCGCGGGTGACTTGCGCCCGGTGATGAAGCCGCAGCGAATTCCCATGGATTTGGCCATCTTCAGCCCCACTCCGTCGAGGGAGTTGAAGACCTTCAGTTCAGCGATTCCGGCGTCGTTGGGCAGCGCAAGCAGACAGACGCCACCATCGGTGATCGTGCCGTCGACATCCATGAGAAAGAGTTTGATCTTGCGGGCTCGCGCTACTATTTCGGGGCTGACGGAATGTTGATCGGGCATGTATTGATCTTAAACGGAAGGGGCTCAGATTGCGGGTGTTCGCGCTGATGGAGAGGCCCGCGCCAAGACGCGGGCCGACCCTGGGGGAGGGATGTTTTTGTCAGCAACAGCCGCCTGCAATGGATGGAATCACAAGCACCTCGTCGCCGTCCTGAAAGCTGTACTTGTCATTGCCGAGGAAGCGGATGTCTTCTTCGTTGACATAAAAATTGATGAAGCGGCGCACCTGACCGTCTTCACCGCGCAGATGTGGACGCAGAGCAGGAAAGCGGCCTTCAATCTCGGTGACGAGGGCGGGCAGATTGGCGGCGGTGCTGGCGATTTCGCGAATGTTGTTGGTGTGCTTCTGAAATGCATTGGGCAATAGGACTCGTACAGACATTTTTCTTACCTTCCTGCCAGGGTGAGTTCCTGGCTCAATGACGAATGTTCTTCGATGAAGTTTTCAAAGTCGGTGAGGCGCGGACGGATGGCACGGCCATGCTCGTAGACACCGCGGAGCACGTCGGTGGTCTTGAGGCCGTTGCCGGTGATGCAGGTGACAGTGAGTTCATCAGGCTTGATGCGGCCGTGTGCATAGAGGCGCGCCGTGACTGCGGTGGTGACGCCTCCCGCAGTCTCAGTGAAGATGCCTTCAGTCTCGGCGAGTTCCTGGATGGCAGAGACGATTTCGACGTCGGAGACATCTTCAGCCCAGCCACCGGTGGCGCGGATGGCACGCACTGCATAGGTGCCGTCGGCCGGGTTTCCGATAGCCAGCGAGCGGGCGATGGTATTGGGACGCTGCGGCTCGATAGCGTCGGTCGAGTTCTTCACGGCCTTCGCAATCGGAGAGCAGCCTGTGGCTTGCGCGCCAAAGAACTTCACAGGCTTATCGTCGACCAAGCCGAGGGCAATGAGTTCGTTGAAGCCCTTGCGGATCTTGGTGATGAGCGAGCCGCCGGCCATGGGAACGACGACGTTATCGGGCAGACGCCAGCCTAATTGCTCGGCGATCTCGTAGCCCACGGTCTTCGATCCTTCGGCGTAGTAGGGGCGCAAATTCACATTGACGAAGCCCCAGTTGTAGCGCTCGGCGATTTGCGAGCAGAGGCGATTGACGTGGTCGTAGTTGCCGTCGACACGCACCAGCGTCGCGCCGTAGACCTGCGTATTGAGAATCTTTGCCGGCTCGAGATCGGCGGGAACAAGAATGAATGTTTTGAGGCCGAGACGTGCGGCCTGCGCGGCAACGGCGTTGGCGAGGTTGCCGGTCGAGGAGCAGCCGACCGTGTCGAAACCGAAAGCCTGCGCGTTGGCCAGCGCCACGGCGACCACCCGGTCTTTGAAGCTGAGTGTGGGCATGCAGACGGCGTCGTTCTTGATGTAGAGATTGCGGGCGCCGATGCGCGCGGCGAGGCGCGGGGCCTCAACCAGGGGCGTGAAACCGGCGGGCGTCTGCGGAACGTAATCATCCGCGACGGGCAGCAGCGCGCGATAGCGCCACATGTTCAGCGGTCCGTTGGAGATGGCTTCGCGGGTAAAGCGGGTGCGGGCGTACTCGAGGTCAAAGGCAATCTCGAGCGGAGAAAAACACTCATCACAGATGGAAAGCGGCTGCAAGCCATAGGACTTGCCGCATTCCCGACATCGCAATTCGTAAGCAGTCGTCACCGGTCCCTCGCTTGTGCGAGAGCAGTTGCGGGAACGCGGGCGCGTGACCGGCTCAACAAATGAGCGAACGTGAAATGACTCGATAAAACCTTGCGAAGCCGCCGCAGAAAAGAGTACTGAAGCGACCCCCGAATCTCATGTTCTCCGCATAGGCGGACGAGAGTTGACACCATACTCCTGGATTGCCCAGGCAGGTTGTCGTGGCGTCACAGGGCCCGTCCCTCAGCCACTCTGCATGAAACTCAGGCTTGCCCTTTGGGGGCAAACTTGAATGTTTTTACTTTTATCACAAGGTGATGTTCAGCGCAAGCGACGTTGCAGTGAATGGGTGCAATTGGCCCGTCAGCTGCCACATAAAAGTGCCAAAGGGCATTGCACAAACTATGAATCGCTGAAACGTTAACGCTGGTGGAGACACAGATATATATCCGCCGTCCTGTAGTGATGGCTCAGTCTAAAACAACCCACGAACCCGAACAGGAGGCGCCATGCTTAAGTCAACGTTCACTTTCTTCGGCGCGACATTCGAGTCATTTTTCACTGGAGTCAATGCAAGTGCTCCGACGCCAAACCATCCGAAATTTGGATGGACGTCGTTTAACCAGGCGCACGCCGTGCTGGATCGAGCGGACAATGAATTTGTTCTTGCCCTTGAGCCGATTTTGAAAACGCAGTTTCTTCCCAACATCCAGAAAGCACTTAAAAGCCAGCCCCAGGTGACATTGACGGGAGGCCCCTTTGCCCAAATAGCACTGTGGCCGCAGGTGCCTTACTTCCTTTCGCGATTACCCGATCATCCCCTCAACACCACCCTGCTGCGGATATACATCAACGTGCATATTCACACACCGTGGCCGGCGAGCGACGCTGATGCCTCAATTTCTTTCTACATTTTCGTGAGACTGCAAAACGGAAAGCTGAAGGCAAGCGTGGATGGAGCCTGGGTGATTGTTAACGGGGGTTGGCCCGTTACAGGTCAGATCGCGGATGCGTTGGGCAAATTCGCAAAGGGAGAGATTCCCACCGTCCAGGCCGGTCTCGATTCCGCGCTCAAGGCAGTAGGCAGTGCCACATTCAAAGATATCTACCTGATTCCCGGTGACGGAAACAAAGCTCCAATCATCGCCGGCGACGCGACCCAGGCTTCGGCGCTGGGACTTGTTCCATGAGGGGGAGAGTATGGACAGTAAGCTGGCAGCGCGCTTGAAGGAATTGCTGATGCAAGAGGGTTTTGCCGATGTTCACACTGAATCAACAGACAGCAGCATCGTGCTCTCTGCGCACAAAGATCAAACGATGGCCTATGTTCAGATTGCCGAAGGTGTTTCGACAAAGGGAGCGCCGGTGACACGGTACATCCCGGGGCCAGCGGCGCCTGTGCATGATGCTGAGACGCGAGCTCCTTCCGTACACATTGCAGGTCTTGCGTCGCACTCCAAGTAGGCGAGCGACGCTGACTGAATGCTCACGACTAATTTGTTGCAGCGGGGTGGATCCAGATGGCGTTGCCGCCGCCGGAGACCATCTTCACCTCAAGCACCGTGCCGCGATCGACGGGCTGCTTGGTGAACGCTGTGTGCGTGGCTTCGGTGGCGGCATCGGGTGCGTCGGCGTAGATCTCCGCCACGTACTTCCCTTCGTCGAGAAAATCCAGCGGAACGCGCACGTCGCGAGCATCCCAGTTCGTGAGCGATCCAACGTACCAATCTTTGCCGTTGCGGCGCGCGAGGGTTATGTTCTCCATGGGGCGGCCTTCGATGACGCGTATTTCGTCCCACGTGGTCGGGATCTGCTTGATGAATTCAAAGTCGTGCTGACCCGCGTAGTGTTCGGGATAGTCAGAGACCATCATCAAGGGGCTTTCTAGCACGACGTAGAGCGCCAGTTCGTGGGCCCGGGTTCCGAGAGACATCGGCTCAAGATTTCGCGCGATGAAGTTATCGCGGTTGCTGTTGCCGAAGGCGCCGGGCGTGTAGTCGAGCGGTCCAGCGAGCATGCGCGTGAAAGGGAGCGTGGTGTTGTGGACAGGCGTGGTGCGTGCGCTCCATTTCGAATACTCCTTGCCCATGACACCCTCACGCGTGATCAGATTCGGATAGGTGCGGCGCAGGCCGTCCGGCTTGTAGGCGCCGTGAAAGTCGATCATCAGATGATGCTTCGCGGCCATGTCGACCACGCGACGATACCATGCGACCATCTGCTGGTCGTCGCGATTCATAAAGTCGATCTTGACCCCCGCAATGCCCCATTGTTCAAATAGCGGAAAAGCTTGGTCCATATACTTGTCCACTGAAGTCCAATGCGACCACAGCCAGATGTGAACGTTCTTCTGCTTCGCATAGCGCAGTAACTCGGGCATGTCGATCTCGGGCGTCACGCGCGTAATGTCGGCCAGGGCCGAATAATCCTGCGGCCCTTTGCGATCGGCCACGGCCCATCCCGCATCGATGAGCATGTAAGTGAATCCCGACGCAGATGCAAAGTCGATGTAGTGCTTCATAGTGGCGGTGTTCATGCCGGGCTTGAACTTCGCGCTGGGCGCTGCCTGGCCCGACCACCAGTCCCACGCCGATTTGCCGGCGCGAATCCACGAGGTGTCGTCCATCTTCGTTGGGGGGTTCAGGTTGAGCACGATGTTCGATTCGACGAGGCGTCCGGGCGCATCGCCGATCATCAACACGCGCCACGGAGTCGTCACGGGGGTGTCGGACTCGACTGCGATGTTCGGCATCGTCAAGCTTGGCGACAATTCCGCATGCAGGCCAAGCGGCGAGTTGTCCTTGCGCAGATACATGCCGGCGTAATTGTCGATGTCGGCTTCAGTCACGGCGACCCAGCCCACCGCGGCCACCTCGGCAAGAAGGGGTAACGCGATAAGCCAGTCCTTGTGGATGCCGCTCACGGTGCGCATCTGGTAATCGTCTTCATAGGCCGACTGAAAACCTTCGACGACCAACGGATAGAGCGTCGCATCTTTGCTGTATCGGAAGGCGGTAAGTTCGTGTTCAACACGAGCCTTGTCGAAGCCGGGCTGCTCTGGAATGAAGTACCGGAAAGCGACGCCATCGTCGTAGGCGCGGATATCGAGCCAGAGCTTATGCCCTGCGGCGTCTTCGCAGTTGGCGCGTGCGGAGTTGTAGTGATCGCGCACATTGCTGGTCTTGCCCACCGGGATTGTGTAGCTCTGATCGACCGAATCTGTTTTGACGCTTGCAACATGCATGCCGGGACCGAGAGCGGGCTGGCCTTCGATCTTGATGCCCAGCGTGGAATCATTCATGAGCGGCTTGCCATGAAATGCGACGGAGTAATGAAGGCCATTGACCGGAGCGTCTGCCGACGATGCGTGCCCGGCAGGTGCTCCGTTGCCGCTTGAAAGCGTCAGTACAATCTGACCGTTGGGTGAGGCGACTCGCAGCACGCCAGCACCGGTTCCCTGGGCTGAGAGGATTGCAACCACAAGAGCAAATGGAAGACAGGATAATACGCGCAGTAAACGAGACATGACTTCTCCGAAGACGGGATCATACCACTTCAGGGCGGGGTCATTTGCGAATAGTAGTTGTGGCGATGCGAGAAGAGACTCTCAACCGAGTGACTAACGACTTCGGGTACCCTGCAGGGTGCGGGGATAGGTCGAGTGACAACGTTAAGTCACACACTCAGGGGATAAGTCATAACTTATTCCTCAAATGTATCTCGACTGTTAGTTGGTATAGATGCGCACGTAATCCACAAGCATCTCGGATGGAAGAACCGTAGTGCTATCCGGAGGTCCGGGCCAGTTGCCGCCGATAGCCAGGTTGAGCAGCATAAACTGCGGGCCTGTATCGAAGGGCCAGGTGCCCGTTCCCGGAGTGAAGGTCTCGTAGGGCTTGGTTGGATCATCAACATAGAACTGAACCTGGCCCTTGCTCCAAATCATGCCGTAGGTGTGCCATTCGCCGGCGAAAAAGCCAGTGGGGTGATACGGCGTGCCGCCATTCAAGCCGCTTCCATGGATCGACGCCTGCACCCAGTCATAGCCTTGCGGTGTACCTGCGGCAGAGAGGGGCGGGTTCGATCCGTCGATGTGTTCCATGACGTCCAGTTCACCGCACGCCGGCCAGTTGATGGTGGAGATGTTGTTGCCGAGCAGCCAGAAAGCGGGCCACATTCCCTGCGATTCGGGAATCTTAATCTTTGCTTCGACGCGGCCGTATTGAAAGCTGAAGAGTCCCTGCGATTTCAAGCGGGCCGAGGTATAGGTCCCGGTCGACACCTGACGGGCGATGATGTGAAGATTGCCGTCGAGTCCGACAGACGCACTGGGATTGGCGGTGGAACAAGGCGCTGTGTTGGATCCCCACGCGCAGTAGGTTTCCAGTTCGTTGTTGCCGAAACCGTTGTTGCCGGTATCGTAGGTCCAGACCTTCGCATCGGGCTGACCTGGACTGCTGGAGGAGCTATTGAACTCATCGCTCCACACCAGCGTATTCGGTGGGACGTTGGGTGCGAAGGCCTTTGTGGCCACGGTACTGGCAGAGTCGGCGGGTGATGTCGCGATGGCCTTGACCGTCAGGTTTGAAGCCACTAGAAACGGCGCCTGGTAGACCTGCGAAGACGTAGTTGGCGTGGTGCCATCAAGCGTGTAATAGATGGTTGCGCCGGAAGTAGCAGACGCAAGGCTTACGATGACCGCGCCGTTTTGCGCGGATACGGAGGTGACCGTTGGCGCAGCCGCCGCAGGAGCAGGGGCCGGTGCGCTGGGAGCCGGAGTTGCACCGCTGGCACCGCCACAACCGCATATCAACGCACCGGACAACACAACAAGACTCAACATTGATTCACTCACCCGCATTCAGATTTCCCCCACGGCGTGGCCCGGGGAGCGAGCGCATTTGCGCCGCACCCATCTAAGCATTCAGCGTTAATCAGGGTCAATCATCGTAGAGAGTGCGGGATGTGACTGCGCGCACAGAGAGGGCGAGGACGGGCAAAGAGCCGAACCGGTGGGGAGATGCGAGCGAAAACCGGCGGACGCAAAAAGCGAACGGCCGGGAGCGCACCTGAGTATTGATCGGATCTGCGCCCGGCCGTTCGAGGAGGTCCATGTGTTCCGTTGATTGCCTGATTCCATTGAGCCACAAACGGAGATAATTCTCTGCAAACCGGGCTGCAATTAATTCTGCGATGGCAACTCAGGCAGATTTTCGTCTAACGCTTTCTTGAGGCGCGGACTCTCAGTGGCCAGCACCGCGCGTTCAATGCGGGTGCATAACTCGGCGCCTGGCGCGGTACGGCTGAGAGCCTCGATGGCCGACGGCGCTTCGCGCTCTTCTCTTTCGATCATAGCGATAAGAAAATCGGCGGCCTCGGGAAGGCGCGTGAGCGCTATGGCGCTCAAGAGGACTCCGCCAAACCATGGCTCCGTCACGCCTTTATGGCGCTTGAGCAAAGCGGCAAGTGCCAGCGGGCTGCGCGTTTCTGCCAAGGCGAATGCGGCCTCCGCTGCGGGATCGTCGGCAGCCTCAAGAAACGCGGCGACGAACAAGATGGCTTCATCGCGCTCAATCGCAAGCAAAGCGCCAAAGCAGGCAGCGAGAACCTCCGGCTCTTCTCCGGGAATGAGCGCGCGCAGGCGCAGAACCGGCACGGCCGCGTCGCCAAGCTGCGCCAGGGCTCGCACTGCCTCGACGCGTACGCTCTTGTCTTTGTCCACAAGCGGCTCGAGCAACAAGACAAGCAGCTGCTGAGTATCGAGGCCGTCGCAGGCGATGAGCGCGTGAGCGCAGTTTGCGCGAAGTGTACCGGCGGTGTCTGACTTGCCGCCCCACACCGGCTCCAACTGGTGATGGCGGAGCCCTCGCAGAAAGACCTCTTTGTCTGTCCACTCTAACTTGGAAAGTGCGCGGCTCAGGGCATTCTTTGCCCAGCACTGGGGGTCGGATTTTTCGGGATTCGTATAGAAGTGGTCGTAGGCAGCCAGGAGATTGGGAATCAGTTCCTTTAGGCCGGCATCTTCAGCGATGCGCGCAGCCTTGGCCACCAGAAAATTGCTGCGACTGGCCAGCGCTTTCTGTAAATCCAGGATGGCGGCAGAGTCGAGTTCGCGACCCTTGATCGCATCGAGAAGCGCCATTTGGTCGTCAAATCCGCGATTGGGCATAATGGTTACCGTGGTTGCTTAGTCCCTTGTGACGAGCCTGAGGTGCAGAGCAGAAGCGAGGCGCAGAAGGCTGCGATCCAGCGAATCAACCGCATTTCATGCCTCCTTTGGGGAAGCGATTAAAGCAAGAGATAGTACGACGCCAGGGCCGTATCGAGACCGGCGCAATATTTAAGCGTTTCGATTTGACAACTATACTATCGCCCGCATATTGGCGGAAGAGAGCTAAAGTACTGCGGTCGGAAATTTAAAGTAATTGGACAGCAATCAGCGAAACGGGCAATTTAAACGCGCCGCGCAACATCATGCGATGGTAAGAGAAAGGCAAACAGGCGTCCTACTTGGATTCGGTCAGGGCCTGATTCGGAACCAGCATATCTTCCTTGCGCATTACCAGGTTGGTGGCATTCAAAGTCGCCAACTCAAATCCATGACCGTGCGTGATGGCATCGGTGGGGCAGGCTTCGACGCAATATCCGCAGAAGATACACCGGTTGTAGTCGATGTTGTAGATCTTCGCATAGCGCTCTGATGAGGAGATGCGCTTCTCCTCCGTATTCTCGGCGGCTTCGATGAAGATGCAATTTGAAGGGCAGGCGGCCGCACAAAGAAAGCATGCCACGCACTTCTCCAAGCCGTTTTCGTCGCGCTGCAGCACGTGCGCGCCACGAAAACGCTGCTCGAACTTTGCACCTTTAAGGGGCCCGGGGCCGTCGGGGTAGTTCTCTACCTGCGTGGGCTGCAGCATCTCCCCGAAGGTGATGCTCATGCCCTTGGCGATGCCGGCGATGTTGCGCACGATCGACATGAAGCCAGTATACGACGCTTATGGAGACGGCGCGACTCGGACGGCTTGCCCGGATGGACGCGATTTCCATCGTGATCTGAGGGCATGCTTTGCACGCCCAGATGCGCAGGTCAGAAGCGTCGCGGTTGATATTCAAGAAGCGTCAATGCGGGTGCTTTTCGTCCGGCTTCTTTTCCTGAAGCCGCTGCGGCGGTGCAGATGGCCGCCGTTCGGGAGCCGGCCTTTGCTGCGCCTGAGGCTGCTGCTGAGGAGCGGAACGCGCCGGCTCAGTCCGTTGTGGCTGCGGCGATGCTTGCGGGCGAGGCGGCTGTGCGCGTTGCTGCTGAAGGCGCTGCTGCTCCTGCTGTTGCTGAACACGTTGCTGTTGCTGGATTCTCTGTTGCTGTTGCGCAGCTTGCTGTTGTTGGATTCTCTGTTGCTGTTGCGCAGCTTGCTGTTGTTGGATTCTCTGTTGCTGTTGCGCAGCTTGCTGCTGTGCGCGTTGCTGCTCTTGCTGTTGCTGCACGAGTTGCTGTTGCTGTTGCTGCTGCTGAAGTCTCTGTTGTTGCTGAGCTGTCTGCTGTTGGATTTTCTGCTGTTGTTGCTGGACCGCTTGCTGTTGAAGTCTCTGTTGCTGCGGGGCGGCCTGCTGTTGTTGGATTTTCTGCTTTTGTTGTTGCGCCGCTTGCTGTTGACCAAGTTGCTGTTGCTGCTGCTGAGGTCTCTGTTGCTGCGGGGTGGGCTGCTGTTGTTGAATCTTCCGCTGTTGTTGGGCTGCTTGCTGCTGCTGTTGAAGTCTTTGTTGCTGGGCAGCCTGTTGCTGCTGCTGGACACGCTGCTGTTGTTGGATTGCTTGTTGTTGCTGCAAGCGCTGCTGTTGTTGCAACTGCTGGTTTTTGAGCCGTTGGCCGACGGGTTGCGGCCGTGCGGCTGGATTCCGGTAATTCACAACGGCAGGAGGCCGAACGTTGCGATCGGCCGGCAACGGCTGGCTCACGGTCACAACCGCCGGACGCCCCTGGTTGAGTGCGGCGAAGTTGCGGCGATCGGTCCGCGCAGCTTGCATTTGCTGGATCTGCGCGGTCATGGGCGGATTGTGTTGCTCGTGGAGTGCGGCGATCTCCGCAGGCCGGGGTCGCACCTGGACGCCGCCTGGACCGTTGTAGCTGACGCGGTTGTTGTTGATGATGGTGGTGTTATTGACCGTGGTGTTGTTAATCGTCGTGTTTCTGATGTTGTAGTTGTAGACATTGTGAACCACTGCGGGGTTCAAGTTATTGACGGAGCGGTTGTAGGCGAACCGATCGCCATTCCAGTAGCCACCCCGGTAGCCATAGCCTTCGTAACCGTGGCCATAGTTGATGCCGCCGTAGTAGCCGATGTGCCGACCCCAGAATCCGCGATGATAGCCGTATCGATTTCGCTCGTATCCCCAGTATCCGGGGGTCCACAGCGCTCCCTGGTAGGGAGCCATGACCCACGCGCCGGGCACCCAGTAATAGCCCTCAGACGCATAGTTCCAGTAGCCGGGGGTCCAGATGTATCCGTCACCGGGACAGGGTGGCTGGTCATATTGCGGCAGCGGAGGAGGCGGCTGCGGTGCATACTCTACGGGCTGATAGTAGGAATCGTCATAACCCTGGTCGGACGGGTATTGATCCTGAGGGTACTGATCGGAAGCGTATTGGTCGGAAGGATACTGGCCGGACTGGTCAGACGCATGCTGATCAGAGGGGTACTGGCCGGACAGAAATCGGTCCGAGGAGTAATTTCTGGACCGCCGCTGTTGAGGCGGCGGGTATTGGGCGGATGATGGCGCGTTCTGCGGCTGGTTATCATATTGGGGCTGGTTTTGTTGGGGCTGGTTTTGATATTGCGGCTGATTCTGGTACTGAGGCGCACCCTGCGGCTGGCCCTGATCCTGGCTATAGTCGCCGGCGGGCTCTCCCTGAGCATTCGAGATCGGAGCGACATTGGCCGCCGCCGGATCCTGTGCTGGATTCGGGATATCGGCACCAGTGTTCTGCTTGATGTGACATCCGGCCGCGCCGAGCAAAATGGCCAGCGACAACGACGCGAAGAATGCGCACTTGGGGAAGACGTTCATGAGCTTGACTCTCCAGTAATCTTGGATGCCACGGGGGTTTGAAGCTTTGTACCATATGGCGTATGAGAGCAAACCCCCGCTCGCCGGGATTGTTGCGGACCCTCATCGCCTTGACAGCGAGGCATATTATGGATTCGGGCAGGTAGGCACAAAGCTTAATGGTGCGCGCCCGGCGGTGTCGACCGACCCTGATTATTGGCCGGGGGAGTGGTATTGGGCCTGCGTTCCGCGCGCGGATGAACGGTCTGCTGGCAGAGTTCGGAGGCCTGTCCCCGCGCCAGCCCGACGGTCTCGCCCTGAACGTTGCACAACCGCTGCTTCATCGACTCCGCATCTTTTCCGCTCAGAAGCTGGGTGCGCTCCAGTCCGCTGAAGGGGTCCCGGTCGTAGCGATAGACAAAATCCTCGGCCGGCTTCTGCTTGCCGTAGTCGAAGTGATTCCACGTGCCCATCAGTTGGCGACCGTTCGGCTCGGCCAGCACGGCGTAGACGCGGGTCAGGGCGACGCCTTCGGGAGTGCTGCTGTTCCACACCGGAACGGCTTGCCCACCTCGCACCCATCGTGGTGCAAAAATGCGCTGCTGCACATCATAGTGGAAGGCGGTGAAGTAGGTCGTAGAGGCGCAGTCGCTGCAGTCGTCGTAGAGCGCGGCCAGTTCGCGCGGAGAGCCTTCGGCAAACTGCATCCAATCGAGCCAGCGCAGGTTCACGCCCTTCATGAGCGCGGTGACAGCGTGGGTGGTGAGCGAGACGCTCCACACATCGAAGGTGTCCGTGCTGGGGGAGGCATCAGGGTTGGCCCGCCTCGTCGTCACCACCAATGCTGCATCGTAGAGAACACCGATTTCGCGGATCGATGTCCAACTTTGCGCCTGGAGAGCGCGTGTGACCCAGACAATTACGTCCTGATCCTTGGTGGAGTGAAAGTCCATCCAGCGAAAGTTGTCCTGCTCGGCGCGGACGGGCGAAGCGGCGGTCAGCAGAACGACAATATTAACGACAAACAACCGGAAGAAGGCGACCCGCATGGCTTCAGGTATAGCAGAGCTCCGCAAATGAGTTCCTCACAGCCCGAGTTTGGACCACATGGCATCGACGCGAGCCTTCGTGGCGCGGTCCATCTCGATCATGGCGGGCCAGGGGCGATCAAAGCCTTCAGCCTTCCACTTGCGCGTGGCGTCGATCCCCATCTTGGAACCGTAGTTGGGCAGCCGCGAAGCGTGATCCAGTGAATCGATAGGACCCATGGTGAACTGGATGTCGCGCTCGGGATCAATGTTGTTGGTGACGCGCAACACCACGTCGCCCACGTCCTGCACGTCGCAGTCTTCGTCGACCACAATAATGCACTTGGTGAACATAGCCTGTCCGAGCGACCATATCGCGTTCATCACCTTGCGCGCCTGGCCGGGATAACTCTTTTTGATCGAGACCAGCATCAGGTTGTGGAATACGCCCTCGATCGGCAGATGAACATCGACGATTTCAGGGATGGTCATCTTCATCGCCGGCAAAAAGATACGCTCGACGGCCTTGCCCATCCAGGCATCCTCCATGGGCGGCTTGCCCACGATGGTGGCGGCGTAGATTGGATCGCGGCGATGGGTGATGCAGGTGAGATGGAAGACCGGATAATCGTCGGTCATGGTGTAGAAGCCGGTGTGGTCGCCGAACGGGCCTTCGCTGCGCAGTTCGCCCAGCTCCACATAGCCCTCGAGCACGATTTCGGAGTGGGCGGGGACTTCGAGGTCGACGGTTTCGCACTTGACGATTTCGACCGGTTTGCCGCGAAGGAACCCGGCAATCATGAACTCCTCAACCTCAGGCGGTGCGGGAACAATTGCGGAGAAAGTGGTCGCGGGATCAGTACCGATGGCGACAGCCACTTCCATGCGTGAACCCTTGAGCTTTCCGAGCGCAATCTGCGGCAATCCCCCAATGGGGCCGTCGGGAATGGAGACAGATCCCCCGGCAGTCTCGGCCATCATGGCAACGCGGGCGGCCTTTGCGCCGAAATTTGCGCTCTCTTCAGCATCGGCGGCCGCGGCATTGCGCAGTGCTTCGCGGTAGTGTTCGGCGGCGATCTTTTGCCGCTGCCAGTGCATGCCCGTGGTCTGACCATCGTAGATCTGCATGCGGTACATGCCGATGTTGCGCTTGCCGCTGCGGGGATCGCGGGTGTGCACGCACGGTAGGGTGATGAAGGCGCCACCGTCGTGTGGCCAGCACTTCAAGATCGGGAACTGGCGTAGATCGAAGTTGTCGCGCAGAATCACTTCCTTGCACCGGGCATCTTTGGCGTTGACAGTCTTCGGGAAGGCGCTGGTAAGCGCGCCCAGCTGGGGCAGCATCTTGAGCTTGTCGAGCAGGCCTTCAGGAGCTTTGACGTTCATCAGGCCGATGATGCGCTCGGCGACTTCGTCGAGCTGCTCGACGCCGAGGGCGAGTGCCATGCGGCGTTCGCTGCCGAACTGGTTGATGAAGACCTTATGGCCAGGGTGCCCCTTGATGTTTTCGAATAACAGCGCGGGTCCGCCGGGGGCATACTTCGGCTGTACGGGGGTTCCATTCGCATCCGCGCTACGCGAACTGGCGCTTACCCTGGTTCCAATTTTGGACATGCGGTCGGTGATTTCGGTGATCTCGAGCTCGGGGGAAACCTCTTCCCGGATGCGCTTAAGTTCGCCGTGCTTTTCCAGGGTTTTGATCCAGTCGCGCAGATCGTCATAGGCCAAAGGGTTGTGCTCCGGGCGGTGGTTACCGCTTCCTCTTCATGGTAAGGCTTTTAGACGCCGCAGGCGGTCGAGGTATAGCCTGTCCACGGTGCTCGTGAGTTTTGCTTCATCGGGCGGGCCTATGCAATACTCGCGGCGAGACGTTGGCATTTCTCAAAAAGGAGCTCGTTTTGGCCTCTTCCCCCTCCCCTGTCCTTCATGTCCGGTGCAAGCCTTATTTCAAGCTGCGCTCCCAAGTGTCCAAAGTGATCGTCGGCGACATGGCTACGGCCGCCGCGTCGTGGAAGGTGCCCGACCTCTGTAAGGCTTACCAGTGGCCTTCGGGTCTCGCCGGCGGCGGTGTGATCGCCATCGTGGAACTGGGCGGCGGGTGGGTGAGCTCCGACATGGACGCTTTTTTCAAGTCGCTCGGCCAGCCTGCGCCGCACATCACCGACGTATCGGTCGACGGCACGAAAAACAGCCCCAACCAGGGCGTGGGCTCGACGAATGACGCGGATTACGAGGTTGCGCTGGACATACAGGTGTCGGGCGCGGCGTATTATGCCGCCACCGGCAAGGCCGCGACCATCCGCGTGTACTGGTCGCAGGATATTGCCACCGCCGTGCAGAAGGCTGCCGAAGATGGATGCGATGTGTGCACCATCTCCTGGGGAGCTGACGAGGCCAACTGGGGCGACACGGCCGCGAAGCAGATGGAAGACGCTGCGGCGGCTGCGACCAGCGCCGGTATGGTTGTGTTTGCCGCCTCGGGCGACAACGATTCAAGCGATGGCGGCTCGACACCTGCCAACGTGGATGTGCCATCCTCGTGCCCGCATGTGGTGGGCTGCGGAGGAACCTACAAGACACTCACCCAAGAGAGGGTGTGGAATGATAACCCCGGTCAAACCAGTGGCGAGGGGACGGGGGGAGGCTATTCCACCATCTTCCCAGCGCAGTCTTTCCAGATTGGCGCTCCTCCCCCGCCCACCGGCACCTCGGGAGGGGCTGGAAGGATGGTTCCCGATGTGACTGGAGATGCCGATCCCAACACTGGATACGAAGTCTACGTGCACGGTGCGACCACGGTGGTGGGCGGCACCAGCGCCGTTGCGCCCCTTTACGCCGGGCTGTTTGCCTCGTTTGGCAAGAAGTTTGGCTTCGTCACGCCCAAGCTCTGGGAGAATCAGAAGGCTTTCTCCGATATCACCGTGGGCGAAAACGGCTTGTACAGCGCGGCGCCGGGGCCGGATGCGTGCAGCGGTGTCGGTGCTCCCATTGGGACCGCAATTGCGGCGATCTTCGGGTCATGAGGGTCTCAGTATAAGCCGGGCCGGATGGAGCAGCGGGTGAGCAGCGCTCACTCACCCAGTTGAACGAGCGTGCCTTCGTCGGTCGGCGCCATGAAGGGCGGAATGGCGTCCATTGGGTAGCCGAGCCGCTTCCACTCATCGTAGCCTCCGCGCAGGGGGCGCACTCGCTCAATGCCGAGCTTGTGCAGGGCCATGGCTGTCTTGGCGGCTGTAGCTTCGCTGGGGCAGGTGCAATAGAGCACGACATCCCGATCGCGGGGAATTTCGTGGCTTCGTGCGGCCAGCGTTTCGGGCGACAAATGGTGCGCGCCGGGCAGGGTAAACGGATCGGGAAGTAATTCCAGCGGATGACGCAGGTCGACGATATAGACTTCTTCGCCCGCATCGAGCTGGCGCTTCAGTTCCTCGGGTTCGAGCCG
>WNGR01007949.1_pt1 | contig 15428 bp, 13 predicted proteins | sample 5407581 | NCBI WGS metagenome assembly WNGR01 (sample SAMN13153383, study PRJNA577476) | soil metagenome | isolation source: 80 cm soil or saprolite under Garry oak tree replicate 2 | place: USA:California | collected 2016-06-15
TACGAAGCGGAGGTCGCTGCGCACGAGGTGGCACATGAGGCTGCCCTGACCGAGGTGATGGCGGCGGAGGCATCGCACACAGAAAGCGAGAGCGAGGCGCAAGCCCTGCTCGGTGCTGCTATTCCCCTCTCAATCCGTGTGATGGGCGGTAAGATGGGCATGCAGCGCATCACTCCGACGTTGGTGAGAGTCAACGCCCAACTCGTACTGAATCTTCATCGCCAGGGGCATCCTGGTCGCCGACTGATAAGGACTGTGCCCGCTATTCAGCGCCGCACCCTGGCCACTCTCAAAGCGATCCAGCAAACGGGTCAGCCGATCACTCCAGCGCTGGCAAGACAGGTGATGGCAGGTCAGGCCACGCGTGTACTGGGAACACCAGGCATTTCTGGTCGAGCCCTCGTTCGCAACATGGCTATTCGCAATCGTACCGTCGCTCCAGTCAGGCCGACAGCAGCTCGTGCCTGAGTGTGAATTCACGCAATGAAGGGAGAGAGGTCCCACTATGGCAATGTTTGAGGCACCAGTTACTCACGAAGCAAGTCACTACGGCAATGCGTACAGCAACCCGGAGCTTGAGTTCGAAGAGGAGCTGAGCCATTATAGCAATCCGGAGGCCAGCCACTACAGCAATCCGGAATTCGAGTTTGAGGACGAAGCGGCTCATTACTCCAATCCGTACAGCAATCCGGAATTCGAGTTTGAGGACGAAGCGACTCATTACTCCAATCCGTACAGCAATCCGGAATTCGAGTTTGAGGACGAAGCGGCTCATTACTCCAATCCGTACAGCAATCCGGAATTCGAGTTTGAGGATGAAGTGGCTCACTACAGCAACCCAGAATTGGAATTCGAAGATGAGATCAGTGCCATCCTCGGCCCGACTGCAGAGGGTGAATATGAAGCTGACCAGTTCTTCGGGAGGATTCGCAGGGCTATCAAAAAGGCTGCCAGCTTGGCAGCACCGCTTGCCAAGAGGCTGGTCCCCTTTGCCGCAAAAGCCCTTGCGGGCATAATCCCTGGTGGTCTTATTGCTGGTCCGCTAGTAGATAAGATTGTCAGTTCAGTGGTCCAGGAGGCAGAGATGGAAGTGGCTCAAATGGAGAATCAGTTACTCAACATGCTCTCGCAGACCGGTGAAGTAGAACACCCAGAGGTTCACGAAGCACTCCTGGCAGAGCTTCTGGCCGGAAGTGCTACTGCTGCTCAAAGCGAGGCCGAGGCAGAAGCTATGCTCGCGGCTACTCTTCCCATGACTATCAGGTTCATGAGAGCACCGCGGACCATGCTACCTGTAACGCCAGGTCTCGTCCAGGCCAATGTACGGCTGGTAAGGACGTTGGGACGGCAAGGACGAGATGGTCGCCAACTCTTACGCCTTCTGCCTGAAATCCACCGTAACACGATCGCGATTTTGCGCCAACTTGCCCGTTCACAACGGCTGACCAATCCATTGGCAGTAGGGGCTATGTCTGTAGCTACTAAGCGTGTTATGTCTAATCCGCAAAGAGTGCAGCGTGCCATTCAGCGCAACATGGCAATGCAGGTGCGTGCCTCCAGAATGAACCAGCCTCGCGGTACTTTACCTTTGCGTCCTACACCGCGACGTCAACGAGTTACAGTTTAGCAGATGAACCATAAAATGTAGTGCTACCCAGCCGCGTGCGGGGAACGATGAAGGCAGGGATTGCCTGGAGCAATTACTATGGCAACGACAGGAGCCAGAACCTCTAATAATGATGACGAACTCGTTAATATCTTGACGGATATAAGCCAACCGAGAGCCCCAGCAGAGGCAAACGGGAAGTCGCAACCGGCTCGTAAACGAAGTCCGTCCCGCCCGGCACAAGGGAACCGACCTGTGCAATCAAGCGACTCAAGGTCAACCACTGCTCAGGCTGCAGCGCAGCCTACATCGGCACCAGAGCCTTCAACTATCCAAAGCGCTGAAAGCCGGAAATATGCCGCGGCGACAAATGAGCAGCGTCTGCTTGATAATTGGCTCACTATTCAAGGGATCAACCTGACCCGGCATGCCGGTTCTCTGCGACCCTTTACAAAGGATGAGTTTGGCACAGGGCCAGCCGCACCAGGCGAGGCACACATCAAGGCCGTCAATCGGTTTATTGATGGCTTGCGCATAAAGTTAGATGAGATGGTGCGTTGGGTTGGAGCGGCAGCTGGTGCTGCCAAGCGCGAACCGACGGGCGAACGCCTGCGTGTGCTCCTGGAGCGTAAGCAGGTTGCCGGCAATCGGGTGCTCTATGTCGAAGGCATCTGGGATTTCTACTTTGACCTGTTCGTGCAGCGTCTTTCCAACTTTAACGAGCGGTTGCTCTCGGTTGATCGTATTGCTGCCAACTGTTACGAAGACCTCTATGTTGGCATAGGCACAGCGCAGCCGACACCAAGTTTGTTACCTTTCAGCTATGCAAACAGTGGTTTCTCACCGGCTACCTATCGGCGTGATGTACCACTGCCAAAGCTGAGATTTAATAAAAACCTCTTTCCACTGATTATGTTGCCACAGCACCGGCTGGATAACGTCTGGGCCTTGTCCAGTGTACTGCATGAGGTGTCACATAATCTGCAGGCAGACCTGGGGTTGTGGGATGAGATGCCTGGTCACGTCTACCGGCGTTTGACCACCGAAGGGCGCATTCCACCCAAAGTGGCACAGGTGTGGGCACGTTGGCATAAAGAGATGATGGCCGATATGTTTGCTCTCCTGCTAGGTGGCCCTGCAGCGGTTGAGTCGTTGATGGATGTGGTGGGACGGGCTCCGGCCAGCACGATCAAGTTCAATCCGCTCGGCGTTCATCCCACGTCGTACTTGCGGGTACTGATCAGCCTGGTCTTGCTACGCAGAATGGGGTTTGAGAAGATGGCGGCTGATTTACGACGTGTCTGGCAACGCCTTTATCCACGTCTAACGCCAGCCGACATTCCAGTGCCGATCATGGAAACGTTCCAGAAGGCGAGCGAGCTGGTAGTGGACACGATGGCCTTCCAGCCGTATAAACAGTTTGGCAACAAGAGCCTGGCCCAGGTGCTCAAGTTTGGCCCCAAAGAGATGGAGATTGTTGAGCAGGCCGGGCGGCAACTGGCCGCCGGTCAGGAACTCGGTGCGGTTCCCGCCCGCTTTATGATCGGTGCAGCCCGTTTCTCCCTTGATAACCGGCTGGCAACGCCCCAGGCTATTACCGACAATTTTTACCGCATATTAGGGAGGCGATAAGATATGGAAGACCTATTGGGAAATTTGAAAGAAAAGTGGGAGCAGTTAAACGTGTCCACTCAGACATGGCTCTCGCACTTAGGTGACAAGTACAGTAAAGGTACAGATGCCGACACGAAAACGGCAAGAGAGCATGTAACAAACAAGAGATTTGTACTCACAAACTTTGATAGGCAGATCCGCCAGGCCAATCCCGCTACTGTTGCACAGCACAGGGATGTAGCCACAATAACGAAAACCTACCTTGATACGACAGAGGCTATTCACTTTGATCTTACTGATCGGTGCAAAGGAGATGCTACCGCTGAGCAGTATGCCAGCGATGTTCAGGAAAAACGGGATGCTGTGTTGACACAAATCAAATTGATACACAACTTGCCACTTGTTCCTGACGTGGCTCGGCCCTTGTCGGGGTCACATGCGGGTAGTGGTACAGCCGTTACCACTACGACGCTTGGCCCTGCGGGAAGGGGAGGTGGTGGAGTTAGTGGAGGCGGTTCACCTCCATTTACCTCTGGCTCTCCCTATGGTGGAGCAACACTTCCGCCCATACTAGATCAGCCGCTGCTCCTCACCATACTGATCATACTCAATCCATCGACGGGAGGATATGAGGCACCTGTTGTTACACAGACAAGGGCCGCTTTTGATCCCCACGGCAAGCCACAATTTACGGCGACCAACTCTATGCAGAATCTGAGCCAGAGTTGGGATAAGGCGATTGCCTTTTTTGTTGACCAGTTCAACAATGTGACTGAAGATCCCTCGGCTGTTGCTGGTCTTGTAGAACTACATTTTGAGTTGGAAACCTTATATGGTCAGCTTTCCTCAATCGTCTCCGAGACGGATGAAGAGAGCTTGCTGAGTGTCTATTAAGAGGTCAACCATCATGGAAAGTGTCATGCGCAAAGTATTCGTCAGTCGGGCGGCGGCGCAGCAAAACTTGCGTGAAGCGATGATAGCGCAACTGTACCAGGCGACGAGACAAAATCCCTATACTGGGACAGACGATATCCGTGAGAAGCAGGTTCAGGTTCTGAATGACCTGGCGAGCAGCTTTAGCCGCTTTGCCGGTAATCAGCAAACCGCCTTCGATAATGGCGCGGCTCGTTCAACTACTGTTACCGATGCCAGTGGTATGCAAAAACAGGTAATGCGTGCCTTCAATCAAGTGCTTGGGCGAGCACCGGGACGTGGGGCCGATAGCTTTATGAGTGCGCTCAATGGAGCCTTTCAGACCGCAGCCACCAATGAGGGGCAGCAGGTGACCTTTACGCCCTCACGAAGCATGGTTTCTCTGTCCACTCCCCCCGTCGCCAGCCAGAATGGGTATAGCAATGGGGCAGGCTCAGGCAATGCTATGGATGGTCAGTTGCCTGCCAGACAGGCTACCCTGTACCGCCAGGTAAGCATTTTGATAAATGATTCCCTGGGAGTGCTGGCAGGTTTGCAACCATTTGTGCCAGAGGCTAGTGTTGAGCAAGTGGAAGCACTGCGGGCGCAGCTACGAGCGGAAATAACTGCCATACAATTTGAAATTGGACGGCAGGACGAACCAAGACCGGAGCGAGTACGTACGTACTTTGACTCACTTACTCTGCATATGACTGAGTTTGGCCGCAGGGCGTTCCTGAACAGGCGTGACCTGGTTGCCACCTCTAGTGATGAGGCTCAGATTGCTGGCTTTGAGTTGCTCAAAAACTACATGAGCACCTTACGCGATATCTGGGACAGATTCTACATTGATGACCGTTCGAGTCCAATCTCTTCGCTTAGTGAGCGCGTCGAACGTGCCAATATTCTATTGCCCGTTATTGCTCAAGCCAATGAAGATTTTCAAGCTGCCATGGATTCGATTGATTTCTCAGAGAGTGAGCGGCACTCGACGGCAACGAGATTTACACGCTTGAGCGATCCTGCTGTCGGCATACCTTCATTGAAGCTAGGAGGGCAAACAATAGCGCTTCGTCAACCACTCATGCTATCACTGGCACAGCCGGATATTACTGTCTATGACCTCACAGAGTGGGTAGATCGTTTCTCAACCCTCGAAGGCCCCAGCAGTCTGAGCGAATCAGGGCTGTATGGCCTGGACTTTGTGACTGATCAGGCTAACACGCTCTTCTGGACGATAGCCCCTATCGTCAGTCATATGAAGGTGATGGTTCCCAGCCTGGTAGGGCGTACCACTCTAGAGCAAGTTCTTTCGAACGAGCGCGTTGGTTGGGCACTCGATAACATCTTGACGCAGCTTGACGATCTGGCTGACCTCGCTGCTCCTATCCGCAAGGTTAATCCGCGAGTACTCTAGTGGGAACTCTCTCGCAAACAGGAAAAACGGCCTGATATATAGAGAACGTTGGGCGACCTTACACGTCGCTCGTACGTCTACCAGAAAAATGATGGGAGGCAATCGATGCCTAATAAAACAGATTACGATCAGCGGAACGACCGTATCGCGGCACTGCTGCAAAATAGTATTGAGGCACTAGGGCCGGATCTGGTCGCAAATCCACAATTGGCCGAAGTGCTCAATAGGATGGTTGATGACCAGTTACGCAAGTACGATGCCTCTCAAGATGGCAAAAATCAGGCATCCGATGGCGGTCTGGCCGACTTAATAGGTTTGGGGAAGAACGCTCCAACCAACCTTGGCCAGGCTGAGATTTCACCAGGAGTCGTCAACTACGATGACACTGTGGTCAGCGAGCGCATCCTGGCGGCGGCGGACCTCTACTACATCTATATGCACGAACGGCTTGGCGTGTTTCGAGTGATGAGTAAGCTACAAGAGCTTTTCAAGGCAGGAACACTACGCATTTCAAGCGGTGAAGGTGCTTATGGTTTGTACCGCTTCGATAAGCATGCCATTTTGCGCTATCACATGCGTGATCGCTTGCGGGCGTACAAACGGGTGTTTGGCTACACTCGCTCTGACCCAGGCCCGGGGGCCCGTGGCAATCCAGAGTTTCATGGCCTGTTTCAGCACTTTATTGCTGAGACAGCAAAGTACTGGCGCGACAAACGGATCAGTGAGGTGATTCGCCATAATGCGACCGATCCAACCTTTGGTTCGATAGCCATTGTACGCCGGACAGGGTTAGATTTGCGCAACAATATGAAGAACTCGTCTTACGGTTACATCAATGTGTTGCGTATCGAAACCAGCCAGGCATTGGCCGAAAGCTTCAAGGTGCTGGAGTCGCAAGATGTTAGGGCTCAATTCGGTGCGCAAAACGCCTGGGACGTGATAGAGTTGGTGCTTTGGCAGTACTTCCATGAATCCGTTCATGCCAGCACCATGAACCGTATGGCGGTGACGGGGCGTGACATTATTCGCTGGTTAGCCGAGCCATTTGTGTTAAGAACCAATCGGACAGACTTCGAGACATTACTGTACCGTATTGCCGAATCTGCTGAAGAGTGGGTCTCGAGCGAAGAGGGTATGCGCCTGACATCTCCAACTCCACCACCACGTGGTGTATATATGTCAGGTCCTCCTCCATCAAGACACCGCCCAGCCTCAGGCGCACGCCGAGATCCTGTGTTCAGTCGCTCAACAGGCTTGATGCCAACGCCGCCAATTGTGGGAGAGTAACGCAGATGGGGCTGGCACTCTGTTGGCCATCCTATATTCCCCTGGAGGATTAGATTATGAATAGACAAGGTCCAGTGCTCTTCGAAGCCCCGCTTGTCCATGAGCATGCAAGCCATTGTAATTGTAGAGAGTGCCGCAGCATTTCCGCACAAGCCTTTGCACCTGGATGGGCTGAGAGTGAATGGGAAGCTACAGCTACGAAAAACGTGATCTACGGACTCGACACCGCGAGCGCCGGGGGTCCCAGGAACCCGAACTGGGTGCGGGCCAAGGCCGAAGGTGCGATCAGCTTTGCCATTATCCGCGCCAACGAAGGCATCTGGGAGGACCGGTTCTTCAAGGGCAACTGGCCCAAGATAAAGGACGCCGGCATCGTGCGAGGAGCGTACCTGTTCCTCCGCTTCCCGCACCCGAAGCACAGCATGAAGGCACCGGATCCAGTCGCTCAGGCCAAGGCATTCATCAACACCGTCGGGCCCCTGCAAGAGTCGGATTTGCCCCCGTCGCTCGATGTCGAGTTCCCGGGCGACAAAAGGTATCCCCACCGCAGTGGGCGCGAGCTCACGGGCATGACTGCAGAGCAATTGCTTGATGGCGTGCGCACCGCGTGGAAAGTGCTCAAGGCATACTACCGTGTCGCGCCGATCATCTACACGAGCGCCCGCGTCTGGCAGGAAGACCTTCACAACCTTCCGGCTCGTGACCTTGTGGAGTCACCCCTCTGGCTCGCACGCTATCCGTTCAAAAGTGGACCCGTGCGCTGGGGACCTTTCGCGGGCGGTCCGCCCGTCCCGCCGCCATGGGGTGACTCGAGGAACTGGTGGATCCATCAGTACCAGGGCGACGCGATCCGGCTCCCCGGCTTTCCTTTTCCCGGCAACGTGGATATGAACCGCTTCAACACGATGCTGAAGGGCGAGATCGGAAGCCGTGTGAAGTGGGTCCAGCGCCGGCTCGGCATCGCGCAGAGCGGTTGGTTCGACGCCGCTCTGGAGAGTGCCTTGCGCGCCTTCCAGGACAACAAGGGACTCGTGTTGAGTGGCGTCGTCGGCCTGCAGACTTTCGCGCACCTTTGCTGGCTGACCCTATAGCAAGGGTCAGCCCTGGATGAACCCATAAGCACTAAGTTAAGAGCAATGCGAGCTGCCAATGCAAGCCATCCAGTAAAAGCTGAGCAGTACTAGATTGAGAGGAATCCATCGATGTATACACAAAGTCCCCCGCTCTTCGAAGCCCCGCTGACCTATGAGATAGGCCATTACACCAATGAATTTGAGTGGGAGTCGCAAGAAGAGACACATTACGGTCCCGCAGTAGGTGAGAAGGAATGGGAAGGGGTAACTTCAACGAGCTTCGTCCCCATTGCAGTTGAGAGACGAGGTGGTGGTCGCATTCAGGACAAGAGAGACCCCAAACCTGCTGATGTTGTGATTGTCAAAGGGGTAGGTGACAAAAAGATTCCACTCCACCGATTGGCGGCAGCGGCCTGGCAGGCGCTAGTAGCCGAGGCACGGACAGCAGGTATCTCAGCACCTTTGTTATTACCCGTTTCTGGATATCGCAGCTCTAAACGTCAGAACGAGCTCTGGCAGAGTGCATTGCAAAGGTATGGGTCGCCAAGTATAGCAAGACGGTGGGTAGCTCCACCTGGTAGCAGCGCACATCAGAGCGGACGCGCTATTGATTTCTACCTTGGTGGCAAAAACAGTAGTAAGAATGTTGCTTATCTGCGAACACTTCCTGCTTATCGTTGGTTAGTCGCTAATGCTGAACGGTTCGGCTTCTATCCTTATCCTAATGAGCCATGGCATTGGGAGTACAATCCCCCGCATAGAGTCGCACCCAATCGCATTATTGAGGGGAATCGATCGATGTACACACAAAGTTTCCCGCTCTTTGAGGCACCAATCGCGCATGAGATTGGCGTACATGCAGACTATTGTAATTGTAGAGAGTGCCGTAGCAATTCCTCGCAAGCCTTTGCACCTGGATGGGCTGAGGGTGAATGGGAAGCTCTTATGGGACCAAATCCCCAAATGAATATGCTGATAGCACCACCCTCTCGCCAACAACCTTTACACCGCCGCCGTAATCCAGCGCCAGGGCTACAACGGCAGTTGCCCCCATTGACCACTCCCGCGCTGAGCACACGTACTAAATGGATGGGATCTAAACCTCCTGGTACTACGCTTTATGTGAATATTCCCCTGGGTAGCGAAGAGCCTGGCACCACACCAATGACGGGCATCTTTCTTCCAGACGGATACCGCACTCAACAGAAGGTTGATATCCTGCTCTACCTGCATGGCTATAAAATCGCGCCGAATCAACCTAATAATAGGTGGTCTATCGACTGGTATTGGCAGAACGGTCCTATAGGAGCATTTCGTGAGGACTTAAATAACAGCCACAAAAATGTTGTTCTTGTAATGCCTACGCTCTCAAGGAAATCAAATCCTGGATGGCTGGTAAGACCCGGTGGACTTGATCGTTACCTGCATATGGTCATGGCAGCCTTGAGGGCATACGGACCATACCAGGGAAAAAACGCGACGGTGGGGAACATTATTCTTGCAGGCCATTCTGGCGCAGGCCTATACATGAGAGAACTGCCACTATCGAACCGATGGTATTCGTCGCTCATCCGTGAGTGCTGGGGATTTGACTGTATGTACAATAGGGGTGATGCGGACAAATGGAGGCAGTGGGCGGGACAAAACCCAAATGCCAAACTCTACAACTATTATATTCGCGGTACTGGGACCGAAAACCAATCGAAGATGCTTCAGCATCCGAAGCATCTTCCGAATATATCCGTTACGCCGTTGAATAACCGGCCATACCGACCAGACTTGCATCATTGGGTACCTATAACCTACTGGAGAACCCGCATTGTGCAGGCCCCATTCCTGCTCAACATATAAATGGAAGCAAGCAATACTATGTTCGAGTCCGTGTATACCACAACTACACCACTCACATATAGCCGCCAGTCGTCTCGCAGGGATGACTGGCGGCTAGAACTAGGAGAACTGCTCGCATTTCCCACCATCTCGGCCCAGCCTCGGCATCAGCGGGACATATGGGCAGCGGCACACTGGCTCGAAGATCACCTGATAAAGCTTGGCCTACACCATGTACAGATCTTGCCCGGTCCCAACGGCGGCCATCCCAGCGTGTATGGTGACTGGCTCCATGCACCTGGACAGCCGACGCTCTTGCTCTATGGGCACTATGATGTGCAACCGGTTGACCCGCTGAAAGAGTGGCGTACACCACCTTTTCAGGCAACTCTCATCGGGCAAAAGCTGTTTGCACGAGGGGCCAGCGACGATAAGGGGCAGTTTTTCATCCATTTGAAAGCACTCGAAAGCTATCTGGCAACTCTTGGTTCGCTGCCTGTCAACGTCAAAGTCTGGCTGGAGGGCGAGGAAGAAATCAACAGCCCTAACCTCGCAGCTTTGCTGGATCGAGAGGCAACCCGCTTACAAGCTGACGCTGTGCTGGTGTCGGATACTGAGATGATCGGCCGTGGGCGGCCTTCTATTATCTATGGCCTGCGAGGTAGCCTGGCTTTTGAGCTGGAGGTGGGTGGCCCACGTCACGACCTGCACGCAGGCCGCTACGGTGGTGCAGTGTACAATCCATTACAGGCCCTCTGCGAGATGATTGCCGGCCTGCATGACCAGCATGGCCGCGTCACTATACCCGGGTTTTATAAGCGCGTGCGTGAAGTAGCTGCAACTGAACGCCAGGAATTGCGCTGCGCTTCGCCTACTGATGAACAGATTATGATGGATCTCGATATACCCATGGGATGGGGTGAGCCAGGATACTCGTTGTTTGAACGTATGACTATCCGACCGGCCTTGATTGTGAATGGTATCGTAGGCGGTTATAGTGGACCTGGCATTAAGACTGTCATCCCAAAGAAGGGAGTGGCCCGGCTGAGTATGCGCCTGGTGCCTGCCCAGGAGCCAGGGAACATTGCTCGCCTCCTATCGCGTCGTATTGCCGCACTAAAACCGGCAGGCGTTTATACCAGGCTGAAAATAATGGGCGGCTCTTCCCCTGTAATCATTCCTCAAGGTCATCCAGCTTTGTCTGCCGCAGCACGTGCTATTTACCATACCTGGGGCGTTCCTCCCGTCTTAACTCGCAGCGGTGGCACTATTCCCCTGGTTGCCCAATTTCAGCAACGCTTTGATGTGCCGATTATCCTGCTTGGCTTTGGCTTGCCCGATGATGATATTCATGCCCCCAACGAAAAAATCAGCCTGCCGAACTTCTTTCGGGGTGTGGAGACGATTATCCAGTTTTTGGAGGAATACCGGCTATGATTATCGATTGTCATTGTCATGCCGGCAAAGGAGACGGCTTTCGTGATTATCGATTGTCATTGTCATGCCGGCAAAGGAGACGGCTTTCGGGGGCCCTGGGATACCGAGGCGCGCATTGAACCACATCTCAGGCGGGCACAGGCCGCGGGTATAGATAAAACCATCGTTTTCCCCGTCTTCTACAGCGACTATGCGGCGGCTAATGCTCGCTTAGCCAGGATTGTACGCAGATACCCTGATGAGTTGATCGGTTTTGCTGCTATCAACCCTGTGCGTGATGCTGGCCGCGTTGAGTACATGCTACGACGAGCTGTCGAAGATTACGGTTTTCGTGGCCTGAAAATTCACGGCTTAGATTCATTTCCGAAACGAGAGGTTTGTGAGGTAGCCCGGCGCTATCGTTTACCTATCTTATTAGATGTTGTGCGGCGACTGTCGGCGGTAGAAATGGTGGCCCCGCAATATCCCGACCTGAATTTCATCATACCTCACCTGGGCGGCTTTGCCGATGATTGGATGACCCACATGCAGCTCATTGACCAGCTGTGCCGTTTTCCCAATGTCTACGGCGACACAAGCGGTGTACGCTACTGGGATTGCCTGGTGCAGGCCGTCAAACGTGCCGGCCCGCACAAAATCTTGTTCGGCTCCGATGGCCCCTTGCTGCATCCCGCTGTTGAACTTTATAAAATAGAAATGCTGGGTTTGCCCCGGCAACAGGAAGCGCTGATCACGGGAGGGAATATTGCGCGGTTACTCAGGGGTGTAAAGAGTAAAACAGAGTTCAATAATGCTGATATCCCAGGTTGGCGTCCATTACAAGAGTCGTTTGCCAGCAGAGCCATATAAACATGGGGAATGAGATCTGATCATGACTTGCAAATTATTTGGGGGATTTCGGATCACATGCAGATTATTGTGCTTTTCCAGTTGGGGCAGGTTATTTAGCTTTTCCAGGATCGCCTGTAGGTGACGGCGTTTTGCTTTGTTGGACAGGTTGCTTTGAACCAATTTTAGATGGTGATGGTTTTTGTGAACCATTGCCCCCCAATTTCAAAGATCCTCCAACAAAGGCACCAATCGGGCCAAAGGCAGCACGCGCAACTCGCTGTATCTCCTCTTCACGATCCTTAGTAGTCCAGAAAACATTTACCAGGAAGTCATAACCATCTTCGATTGGATTACCGCCAAACTTGATTTCCTCCCATACAAAGAACTCAATAAGTGGAAAAGTGATACCCACATTATGATTGAGGTAATCAAATTCTATCAGGATCTGTTTATAGCCATTTTCGAGAGCCTGTTCCACGGCTGTACCTGCCGAACCAAAAAAACTGCCAATCTTGCTCAGTTTACCCAGGAAACCGTTTATAAAAGGAGTAGCCACTGCTCCTATGGTAGTAACAATGGCAGTAATAATGACAGGAGGGCTGCTTATAATGCTCATTAGAGCAGAAGCTGAGGGTCGTGCGATCAATATTCCTAGCCCGATTAGCCCGATTAGTGTAAGGATGATACCTATAATAATTCCCAATGTCCACTTAAACGCTCCACTGTTAAAAATCTCTTTGCCTGCAGCCTCTTCAAAATCTTGCATGAACTCGTTTAAAATTTTTTGGGTGACCGTTTCTACAGTGAAGGATCGCAAACCTTGCTGGTATAGTATCAGCGATTGCCAAACAGTTGATTGTTGGGTCAATTCAGTGCGCAGTGTTTTTGATATTTCCCAGTCCAGGGGTTTTGATGGGTGAGGTGTTCCAGCGGCTAATTGATCATTTGTATTGACGGTGGGAGTAGGAGTCAATACAGGAGTGCCACCTTGAGTTTTTGCTGGCATTGGCTCTCGCAATGGTTTTTTCTTCATGCACATGCATGCGATTGCTCGCTCCCAGTAATCAAGACTATGCTTAACTGCCAGGATAGCCTGGCTTGGTAAATCGGGGTTTAGAGGAGCAAGAAGATCACCTGCACCCGGCAGTTTGAGGTCTTTACGGATACTATAGTAGGCTACATCCAGGGCCGTACTTAACGAGGCGATCTGATGTTGGACATGATTGACGTCACGGTCGTTGAAAACGTTCATCCAGGTGTTTTGAGCCTTTGTATTCAGTATTTCCCTTATATGAGCGTTTGGGTCATTAGCATTATTCTGTTGTGGGGGTAGGGATATCTTTTCCAGGGGCACAAGAGCTGCTGAAACACCCCATGATAAAGCGGCCAGCGATCGCCCAGCTTCGTAGGCAACAAGCTCAATTTCATAGTTTGAATCATCGTTCTGGGTGTTTGTATCAACATAGAAGCTTTCACGTAGAAAACTGTCCCAGGCCTCTAATAGAGGTATGACCAGGTTACTGAGTTTCTTGATCGCTTCTTTTCTTTTGTTATCTTGATCTGTCTTGTCATTGGATGACTGTGCAGTATTTGAGCCTGTTCCAACTTGTGGGGTGCCTGGCTTTTGATTGCTACTGTCTGACTCTGTAGAGCCTGGTGGAGGTGGGAGAACCTGTTGAACCAACGCTCGTTGATAGTCTGTCAGGGCCTCAGGTATAAGGCTATCCTCGGAAGCGGTTAGCAAAAGGGTCAGGCAGTTAAGCGCGCGCCGGGTGACATCATAAAGTCTAAAATTCTTCACGAAAGAGTCTATATCTATGTTGTTATTCCCAGCATCTGCCTTTTTGATTTTCCTGATGCCGATATTGGCATAGTCGAAAGCAGCATCAGGATACAGATAGAGATAAGGAAAAGGTTTTTGGGCTTTTTGTTGATAGGGAGTGTTCTGGTTGTTCTGGTCATCTTCCTGAGGAGGACGGATATCATAAATAGTATCGGTTACATTACTGCTGGGAAAGCGGTTCACATGCAGCGTTGCAATCTGCGTAAAAATTGCTCTCAACAAGCTTGTAAGCCAGACATTATCCCGTAGTTCGGTTGCAAGCGATTTTTCTTGAGAAGTCGGCCTGTTAGATTGGGCTAGCTTTCCCTGAACATCTTTCCATGCAATAACATCTTTCAGTACAACATTCTCTAGTAATGAGTCTATTGAGTCAGGTGGATTATTCTGATCGTCCTGAGATTGAGACTGTGAGTCAGGTTGAGTTGATACAGGTTGATTTTTTAAGGCATCAATAACAACGTCAGGATTTAGTGACAAAGTGCAAGCGGTGATCTGTACCCTACTTTTGAGTTCCATAAGACTCCAACCCAATAAAAAAGCATTATGAATAGCTTTGAAGTTAAGGTCGTTGAGCAGAGCCTTAATGTTTGCGGAAGTATTCGTGTTGGATGTTGCTGGAGCGCTGGCGCTAGTTTGTGTGGGAGCTTGACCATTCATGGGGTGCATTCCTTCCTCATTGATGGGTCATCAGAGTTGAAAGGGTTCTTGCCAGGATGGAGCGAGTAGGTGCAAGAGCATCTACTTTAGCAAACGTACAGTTTCGCTAGAAATGCTGTCTATACTACCTCAAGTATTTTATTATGAAATTGTACCCCTGTCAATAGGCTTTTCTTTTGGAGAAATTGCCAGAGGATAAGCGACCTGCCTGGCCTGCTGTCTTCTTTTTAGGTGATAGCCCGTACAATAAGTAGGAGAGGTGCAGTTTTATGTCGATGGCCTTGCAGAAAAAGGCCTTGCAGGTAGCACCTAATGAGGAGTCATTACCAAAATGTGGAGGAAAAGTGGTACCGGTTTATTGCTAATGGTTCTAGTTGCGATGGTGGCAGGATGCCAGTTGACGCAGCCTGCGTTCACCAGGACGGCAGGAAATGCCGGGTCTGCGTTCGCGGCGGCTGAGACGACGCTAAGCTATGCTCACGAAGGGAAGATTACCTACGCTTACGCGTCGTCTAGCTTTGTAAACTATCAAAGTGAGCTTGATGGTCTCGACCAGTCATTGCCCTCTCTACAATGAGTGAAGTGAAAGAATTTGGCCTGACGCTACAACTGCGGGGAATGTCAAAGGACTATCCTGTAGGTCAATCTGATCGGTGGATTGCAGAGCATATTTTGCGCTGGATTCCAGGGAATGGCCGCTCATGAAGCACACACAACGCAAGCAACGAGCAACTTCAACAATATCTATTGCAGACCTCATTGGCAGCAAGATTGTGACAGCAGAGGGCAAGAAGATCGGGCACGTTGTCGATATCGAGGTTACCCATGGCCCGGTGTACGAGGTGACCGGGCTGGTGTTTGGCCGCTACGCCTGGCTATATCGCTTCGATGTGCTCTATCCCTTTGCCAGAGCATTTGGTC
>WNGR01004284.1_pt1 | contig 15427 bp, 19 predicted proteins | sample 5407581 | NCBI WGS metagenome assembly WNGR01 (sample SAMN13153383, study PRJNA577476) | soil metagenome | isolation source: 80 cm soil or saprolite under Garry oak tree replicate 2 | place: USA:California | collected 2016-06-15
TCCTTGAACCAGTTGAGAGCCAGGGTGGGCGGATGGTAGCACGGAAAAGAGGAACGAGCACGTGCCGCCTCATCCGTTCACTCAAAGACTACGTTCTTTGCCGCCACTCCTTCGGAGCTCCGGCAGAGAGCGGCCAACTTCGCATGAAACACATTACGTAATCATCGTTTTTGGGGTCAAATCGCTCTTCAAGCCACACTTGTCATCCAAGGATATCTTCGAGAACTGAACGTTACTGAACACTGGCACCCACCTCACACAATCTAGAAGCACAATTGTACTCATTTGGATACCAGACACGCCACCTTGAGTTTCAGACTTTGCAGCTATGCGGTCTACCCAATAACCGACTAGTTTGCTCGCAAGTATGTACTCGTTCGTGCCTGGCATTGCTGGCGGGGCATCCCATCTGATCCCGTTGGAGCTCTTGATGTGCTCTGAGACGCTCACCCGTGGTGGCGACCAGCTTGGCGTGGATCTCGCTCTGGTGCTCCTGGTAGTCGCGCTTCAGCTCGTTAAACTCAACGGACATGATGGCCCACTTTGGGGAGAGGCGCTGCCGGAACGTCTTGCACACGCACGGATGAGCGCGATTACGACCGAGATGTTTTTCAAACCAGCAGAGCGCATCACACCCGAACGGCGACTTAACATGTGCGGGAGTTGAAGGCCTTGAGGAACTCGATGACGCGCGAAATTGCATCTGTCGTGAGCAGGCTGAGGTTGACGATCACTTTGAGGTAGTCAGTGAGGAGGAGCATCTCTTGAGGTGGCGGGAACCGTAAAGTAGCTACGCTCCTCGATACGGAGGTAGTTCCTGGCCTGGGGGGTTCGATTTGCTCGCAAGCGGGGAAGTCGGTCGAGGTGAGGAAGGTTGGCTGTCCTGGCCAGACACTAGTAACGGGGATGGTGGCGGCCGTAATGATGGAGGCGCCAAGAGAGGAGACGAGGGCGCAACAACTGCGGTCTCGATTTTAAGGATAAACTCACGTAGATCATGATTCATGTAGGGCCAGAAGCTAAACAAGATCACCGCAATCAGCATCCCAAGGCGATAGAGGCAGCAGCGGGGCATGTGAAGAAAGTAGGTGCATGCTTGAAGGTCTATGATAGCCTAGAGGAGGGGTGGTGGTGTGGAAATGCAGCAGTGAAGCGAGAGTGTGTAGAGTATGTGAGTTGGTGCTCCAGCACAGCTCCAGTACAGGTTGCCCTGCTATGTGGCCTGCGCTTGCGACAACGGCATACCTTACTTCGTTTCTTGACATTCTTACTGTTCTTTCTGCAAAGTCATGTCTAAATTGATAGTAAATTCTCTCTGTATTTAGCATAGATACGAGAAGCATTGGCACAGTAGAGAGGGCGAAATGATGAGGGAGTAGAGTGTTCGGAATTTCCCGAACGTGATGACATGGTTGTGCCACGCCCACAGCAGCCACGCTGGTCGGGCAAACTTGAATCACGAAGTGTAAGCTCAGTAAGTACAATGTGGGTGGAACTGTCGCCTTTTCACCATGCAACGTGTTGAAGGAGAAAACAAGTCTCTGATGTTAACCATCTCACAATCTCGGCAGCCAGGGAGCAGCTTCCTTCCTCTGCGCGGTGGGTATTCTTTCGTTTCGAGTGGGGCGAAATCTGATAACTGCACCCTCAATGTGTTACCGCGTATTACGCACCAAAAAATAGCCTGATGGAACCAGGGAGTCGAAGCAGAAAGACGATAAGCTGAGGTTCTGAGACGTCATCGTGTGCGTTGTAAGGAGCCAAGTCCGTATGAGTTCGATAGCAGAGCGGATTCCGCAGGGGTTAGGGAAGAGCGAGAAGGTCAAACAAGGGAAGAGAGGATGGCCAGAGCGAAGGTATTCGAGGTCCGAGCCAGGAAGCGTAAGAATATAAGTGTGCAGCTTGGTCCGTCCGAAGACGAATCGGGAGCGAAAGGGGCGAAGCGTGGAGGGATGGAAGGATTACTCGAGCAGGCGTCTAAGATCAGAGGCTTAGACGAAGTGGGCGAAATCCGAGGTCGGCGGCAAGGACGACGAAGGCAGGGCCCGAGGTCAGCGGCTCGGACTACTAAGGTGAAGAACCGAGATCAGCGGTTCGGTCGTCGAAGGCGGTGGCGTGGCTTCTACTAAGGCTGGGCTTCGGAACTTGTCTTGGCTGGCGTGGCGTAGTTTTGCAGGCTAGGCTGAGAGGCAGACGAGCGAGATAGAAGAGGTGAATGAGAGTGTCAAGAACGCCACTATACATGCGAGCCGTACTATACGATGCGTTCCGAACTTCCGAGACTAAGTCGAGCGTATAGTGAGAAGTAAGGGGAAAGTAAGGGGAGTATAGGGGAAAGGGAGCGTGTACGGCCCGAGGCGTAGGTACGATGAGTAGGGTGTGGCGAGAGCGACAAACGGACACAAGCGAGTCAAGAGAGATGGGCGCGAACACGAGGCAGGGTCAACTAATCATCTAAGGAAGTGGTGAAGAGACAGGCAGAGTGGTTTTGACGAGATGAAAGAAACCCGTGGTGATCGACGCAGGGATGGGCGATGCGATGAGAGGCGGGTTCGGGCACGAGTTCCGAGGCAAGGATATCGGGTGGCACCGCGCAGGTGTCCGGGGACGAGACAGTAGGGGCGACGATACCGGACGATGGTGCAGAGAACGACGAGGTAGAGTATGATGAAGATGACACCGAGAACAGCGAGGACGCAGAGGCGAGAGTCGGATTAGAGGTGGGCATTAGGATTGGGAAGGGAGACACTGGAGAGACGATAACATGAGGCGAGTGGAGGGGTTGAGATGGAAATTACAAAGTGGCGTGGCAGCCTGAGCGTTTACAAATGTCGTTCTTGCTTGCTATTATAGCAAACAAACAAAAAACACGATTAGTTGTACAGAATTATCAACATAATAACTTACTGGATGTAAAACTTAATAGGGATCTGAAAGCAGCCCTTATTTCTAAGGGCACAAAAGACTGCTTCAAGAGCAGCAGCTTCTGTGGTTGTATGCTCGGATTCGATGACTTCTAGTTCTGCTGTATTGCCATGAGCGTGTTTGGAAAGCTCATGGTATAGCGTGCGTGCACACGCATTAACGTCCTCCTTCCGGAGCTGGTAACGCTCAGTCACATTTGTAAGACATGTCTGGTACGCTTGATCCCTAAGAAGGTGTTGAAGAAGTGGTGTTCGGCCCGTCTCTGGGACCCTATGAATATTTCTGTATTCATCTAAAGAGAATTCTTAAGAAAGAGTTAGCGTCAGTGGTCATGTAAGGCAAAAGGAAACCATACCGAGAGCCCCACGAAGATTAAAGTTGTTACGCAGGCGTAACAGTTCTTTTTGAAGCCCACCTATCTTGGCTTCAAGACGCAGCTAGATTTGAATGTGTCACGCACAACATATCGTGAGCTAGAGTTGGGGTTCCAACTTGAGCAGGACGTACCCTGGCCAGGGCTTCTTGGTGATACTCTTCCCGGGATTCCCAAGCAATTTTCTGCCAGTTCCATTTTTTCTCAGCAGGAAGTGAGGAGAATGGGCGGACACGCATAAAGAGACGAAATGACAACATGATGTGAGAGAGTGAGGACAGATGCGGGTCTCAAGCCTATCTATAGTCAGATAAGATAAGGTTTGGTATGCTTATGCTACAGCTTTCGGACTTACAGTAACTTACTGTGCTCTAGACCCCTCATTCGGACAGGACCCCTCAGTCGGACACTTTAAATTTCTCACTCACTTCTGGCTCAATTACTACCAAATTAAATATATGATGTCTAGTACTACTCCTTAACATGCTCCAACTTTTTTTGTTGTTAAAATCTTGTGGTGTTGCAAAGTTGGCAAAATGGCCGTATGTCACGCTTGCCGACCCATACCGTGTCGGGGTTTGATTTCGTGGCTGACTGCAAACGGAAGGAAATACGGTGCGGTGGCTTGACAGTTCCAAAACGGGACTGTGATAACGTGTGACTGTCCGACTGAGGGGTCCTGTCCGAATGAGGGGTCTAGCACAGTATAGTACCATTAAAATTGTACCGTACAAGCAGGAAGCAAAACTCAAGGATCAGTCACTGCGGTACTAGGCGTAGTGTTGTTAAATTTTGTTCCTGAAACTTACGATACCATGTTAGCATGAAGCCTTGATGATCACGACGAGGACGGTCACGGACATGTGCTTGAAATTTTGTTTGTTGTCGACGCGAGCGTGACTCCCTCAAGTTCGAGCCCTCAGTCAACGACGTCAATCACTCATCAACGCAGCACGCGAAAATTATAGTTGAGCCAAATCCTTCATTTCATGCGAGTCACTACATAGCCCAGCTATCGATAAAAATACCAGACAAGAGAGGAAGATGTAAACGATCCAGCAATGCCGTCATTGGAGCACATCACAATTAGAAACAAACAACCAAAAAGAAAGAGAAAAAAAAATAGGAACTGAAGATACGTAGGTGCGGAGAAGGGGAGGTATCGCCACGCGGTAAAGGAACACACAAAACAGCCTTATAGTAGGATGCCTGCGGCCAAGCCGATTGCCGCGAGGAGGCCGCCTGCGCGTGCACCGGTGGTGAAGGCCGAGTTGGGTGACGACGTCCCGGTCGATGACGAGCCGGACCCGGTGGACGAGGGAGACTGCGCGGTGGTACCCGACCCGGAGGGGGAGGACGAGGAAGCGGGCGGGGTACCGTCGGAGGAGGAGGCCTTGGCGGTTGCCTGGAACGTATCAAACGACTTGTCCGCGGTTGGGTTGATAGCGAAGACCATGCCTGCCTCGCAGTGGGTCGACTGGCGACAGTAGAACCAGAGCGGGGTGGTCGCGTTGACGGTGACCGAGAAGGAAGGCACCTGGGTCGCGCCGGCGGCGACGGGCTGGTAGCTCGAGTCGATACCACCTGATAGCGGCTGGCACGGCGCGGCGAAGGACGATTGCGTCACCGTGTGGTTTTTCGGGTAGAAGACGAACGAGACGGTGTCGCCGACCGAGGCATTCACAGAGCTCGGGGAGAAGGTGAGCCCGCCGTTGCCGACTTGGACCTGGATGTTGTTCTGCGCGGACGCGGAGGTGGCGGCGGCGATGGCGGCAAGAGCAGCGGAGGCGAGAGTGAAACGCATCTTGATTTTTTTTTTCTTTGTTGGATTTGTTTGTTGATATGCGGGGGGGACAGAAGCAAGGCCGGCTTATATGAACAAAGAACTTGTGGTAGTGTAGTAGGGCTTTGCGAGAACTGTCGAGAGGGTTAGTAAAGACGGAAGAAAGGAGGGACAACGGGGGAAGAGGGGAGAACGTACCCTGCTCGGACGACAACAAAGAAAGTGGGAGAATTGGCTCGGGGGAAGGATGGTGGGAGTTAATTTGGGGGAGTGGGAGAGGTTATATAGGGGTGGAGACGCTGGCACCAAGATAGTGGGTCTCAGTTGGTTGTCACGCCAACCACCAGCAGCCGCCAACATTTTCATCGCATTGGAGATGTGGCATCTGCAGTATTGATCGCTCAATCAAAATGCACAGGTCAGACTGTGACTGATGATGATCCGTTCAGACGAAATGCCACTCTCTGGCAGTGCGCTATAGTTCCGGAGGGATGGGGTGGAGTACTGTAGCCTGAGGACCCACGCAAATTGCTCTGTTTGAGTTTGAGGGTGTCACGACAATTGCACCCCGGAAATGAGGCCTAATGAGGGCACGTTGATTCGGTCGCTCAATTGGCTCATGGTTACCGTGAGAAAAGGCGACCACATGTAATCCACGCGAATGCAGCTTGGATTCGATCTTCTGAGAACAATGCGATCTACGACCGTCCGTGCGACAACAAGGCTGTTTCTCCGACCCTCCCTTTTGTTCTCAGTCCCTGCACGTCCCTTCTCAACTTCGAGGTGCAGGTCCGAGCAGTTCCACGGCGTTGACGAAGCGGTAAATTGTGACTTTTTACTTTTTTTTTCATTCGCCGTTTCCGGTTCCCCCGTGTTGTGCTGTGCTGACGCGCAACCGCACCAGACCTTTAGAAAAGTCACGTCCGCTACAAAAACAAATGAGCGCGTAGTGCTCGTTGATTTTTACGCCGAGTGCGTTCTTCCGTGTCGTTGTCTTTTTTTTGCTAATGGGTGGAATGTGACGCAGCTGGTGTGGCCCTTGCAAAGTGCTCTCGCCAGTCCTGGAGAGACTCGCAGGGGACGTAGAGATGAAGACGGGCTCGGATCGGCCGATTGACCTCGTTACTGTCGACACGGACGTGCACGGTGCGCTCGCACAGAAGTACCAGGTGCGCGGCTCCCCCATTCCCCCGTTCATATGTAGACGATGTCCGTGCTGATACGCGTGGTGCCGATTAATGAACTTTCCATTCTTCATTCGTTCATTTATTTTTCTGGGCATGTGGGACAGGTCCGTGCGCTTCCGACGGTCGTTGCATTCCGCGATGGTGAGCCCGTGAAGCAGTTCGTTGGGGCTCTGCCTGAGGGCGGCGTGCGCAAGTTCCTCGAAGAGGTTTAGACGGCGCCGCATAGACTTGGGCGCACTTTTCAACAGTCAGATAGACTATATCATCCGGCGCTGGCTTGTAATACTGTCATACCTGTCTACCTGCGCGGCGCCTGATAACCTCCCTCCTGCTTAAAAGGGCGTTGATTGTCAAGGAGATAACAAAAAATAATGGGAGGATGCTTTTCATTTAGGAGTCGTGCGTGTGCGTGTGGACAGAACGTGGGAGTGGGCGTGGCAACTGAGATGATGAGACGGGTGATCCCATCCATCGAATTATCTCTCTTTTTGTCGAGTGGGGCCAAAAGGGCCCGACCAAAGCAGTGATCCTTGTTTTTATTGTAGGCTTTGTTTCTTGTGGAACCGAACAAAATGATTGTACAACATATATGCTGTACTATTATCGGAAGGGGAAGTGGTGGGTTCAAGAGGGGCGACTGCATATAGACACCTAAAAGGCTCGTTTGCGTTTGCGATGAGGTTTGCGTTCGGTTACAACTTACACGTGCGGTGATCAGAGGGTGGCCGGTGCCTGTAGGTACTACGTCCGGTGTTTTCACACTCTACCTCTCCCCCCTCCTCTCTGGGTTCCATCAACTCGACCCTTTCCACCCTCCTTCCTGATCTCTTTTTCCTTTTTTTCTTCTCTCCCTTTTCGTAAGCCAGTTCTTTTTTTCTCCTTTGTCTCTCTCAATCGGCGCTACTCCCTCCCATCCTTTTGACACATCGCCCAACAACAACCGATCGCCGTGTGCATCGCACTGTTGTCGCCTGACCAACACACCAACACACGTCTCCTTCCTTTAGGTGCGTGCTCCCCTGCCTTATCGTCACATGCCTTTCTTTTCTCACTCGCAAGGCCCGTCACAATAGCGTTGCAGCGCAGAGCAGTCTTCAGTATACCCCTCCTCACATCCCTCCACCACCATGTCCTCCTCACGTCCTAAGCCATCCATGTCCGAGCTGAAGCTCCGCCGTCTGCTCGAGCACAACCAGCGCCTGCGCGAAGACCTCGGCCGCCCACGCATACGCGTGAGCGAAGCGAGTGCAAGTATCATACGATACTGCAAGACAACCACAGATCATCTTGTAAGTCTCTCCCCTTCCTCTCTCCACTCGTCACCCTTGCCTTCCTATTTCTTCCCTCGTTGTTCGAACCCAGGCGGCGCTCCATGTCCGAGCATTTAGCCATATCCGTACTGATGCCTCATTCCTTCCGTACAGGTTCCGTCCGTGTGGGGCCCCGTCAGCAAAACCGAGGACCCATACGCCCCACAGACCGGCGGTGGGTGTTGTAACCTGCAGTAACTATTATACCACCAAAAAAACGAAAAAAGAAGTCGTCTCTCTCCCCCTCTCGTCATCGGCGTTACAAGGCCTTCCTTTTTTTTTTTTCCGTTTTGCGTTTTCTGTCTACACTTCATCGCCCGAGACGGGCACCTCCCTCCATGCAATACCTCACAAAGTTTTCCTTTTTTTTGGAGAGGGGGGATGTGATACTTGATCTGCGCTGGAGGTGAGGGTGTGTGCTATCAGCGAGCCCCCAGGATGTTATGCTCGGAGTAGAGTAATACTTATACGCTATGCGCTCGTGCGCTGGTAACTATAGTAGTTCTAGCCAAATTTGCCAGTTGGATGACGGACAAAGAGCAGCAGTTCGTGCAAAATCGATGGCCTACCTCGACCGCGACCGTGAAAAAAAAGGGTTCCATCGTAAGTACCATAGGCCAACGAATTGCTTGCTCTTATACCGCCGAGTATCGGAGCGTGCATATTCCGTTCGTTTTGCGTTATCTTTACAATAACACGACGAAAGCTCCCACCATGAGAAGAAAACCCTCGTTCAAGTTTTTTTGTTTTGGCGCCCCTTACCGTAATTATGCACCTTGGGGTACGGAACCCTCACCCTATCATTTAGTCTGATCGAATCTGTGTTATTTATACCGTGTTTCCGACTCGGCGTTGTTCGAGCGTCGTGGTTCGTGACGGATGTGGTCTTGCGTTTGAGCTCGATATAGCTGATTGGGGACGTACGTACGTTTCGGTGCGTCGCGACGGGCTTTGCCGGAGGTCTTTGCTTTGTCAGTGCTTTGTCTTGCGCGGGGAGAACCAAAAGAAATGTCGTAAGCGAGATTGGTCACAGCTTACAGAAATTCCGAACCACGTGCCACTTGAATGTTTGAACGGGTCATGTCCAGTACTCAAACTCAAGCTTCGAGGGTCTGGCCTCGACGACCGCATGACGAACGTGCCGCACCAGTTCCAAAACGCAAACCTCTATGATGCTCCGAGTTTCCTGGCACATGCTGCAGATAGTGCGGTGCCCCTGCTGCCGTTGTTCAGTGTCATTCTTATGGCAGTACCTCTGAATTGCACTGCCGTGCGCGAGTCCATGGTGAAGAGATACTGGACCGACTGCTAAGCTCTGGGTCTGACTGGATGAACCACGACGCTCCGTGGCAAACGAAGTATCGGACTTGTGCATCCACGCGCACCTGTCAGCCCGCTCGCGAGGTTCTTGCGTCGTGACCACACGAAACACATGGTGCTCCTTGGAGGGCGGTGGGGGGAGGGGGACGCGGATTTTGCATAAATTGCGAGGTGGCTGTCGAGGATTTCCCCCAGCATCTCTTCAAGCATGCGATCCCTCCTCCAAATCATCGCCTTGGCCACTCTGTCTCTGTCGCTCGGCGTCGCCGGCGCGCCTGCTCCCGAGAGCGAGAGCGAGCCGGTGCTCGTGAAGCGCGCGGATCCCCCGGGATGCGACGTCTCCAACTGGCAGGGAAGCCTCAACTGGGCCACGATCAAGTCCGAGGGCGTCCAGTTCGCGTACATCAAGGCGACCGAGGGCACAAGTTGAGCATCCCCGTCTTTTTTCCTCCCCTAAGTGGCAGCGGCGCGTTGGTGTTGACTGACGCCGCGAAACAGCGTACATCGACCCCTACTTCAGCCAGAACTACGTCGGCGCGACTAACAACGGTATCATACGCGGCGCGTACCACTTTGCGCACCCGGATACCTCCAGCGGCGCGACGCAGGCTAACTACTTCCTCGCCCACGGAGGCGGATGGTCTGGCGACGGGATCACGCTCCCCGGAGCCATCGACCTCGAAGGTGCCCGCCCTTATTCTTTCCTGTCCTCGCGTTTTCTGACTCGTCTTCATATCCAAGGCTCTTGCGCCGGCCTCACTGCGTCGCAGATGGTCTCCTGGATCCACGACTTTGCCAACACGTACCACGCCGCGACGACCAGGTAAATTCTGTCCTTCTGCAGTGCTTCGGCGCGACACATGGTTCTCACTTTTTTTTTCAACCACGACTCGCGACACGGATAGGTACCCAGGTGCGTTGCTATTCGTTTTGCAGAGTCGCTATCGTCTCTTACACTCTTGCACGCATCCCTAAGTGATTTACACCACGACGAGTTGGTGGACCTCGTGCACGGGTAACAGCGCCGGATTCGGCACGACCAGCCCGCTCTGGATCGCCCACTGGGCAAGCACCATTGGCACCCTACCCGCTGGCTGGAGGTAATTTACACCATTTCCAATGCTATGTAGTTTTCGTTGCTGACGGTGTTCACAGCTACACCACGTTCTGGCAGTATGCTGACTCTGGCACCTACCCGGGAGACCAGGATTTGTTTAACGGCGACGCTGCCGGATTGAAACGGTACTGTGTCTCAATGCTTTTATGTCCCTGTATTCGTGCGAAAGTTAAACGGCATTCATCTCTAGGATGGCTTTGGGCTCATAAGATGATAGGGCAAGACCGTTCGGAGTAGAAAGCGAGGGCGGACTTGTATACTTGTTGTGAGGTGCTACGTAGGGTTATTTGCCCCGACTCGCACAAAAGTCGATTTAAAAATATACAAAAAGGCTTTGGGCTGATTGCGCCATGCTTCTCTGTCGCCCAATATTGTTTGTCTCTTTCTTCACTGGTGTCTGGACCACGCAGTGCAGCAACAGTCAGGATGGCACTTGAATCCCACATTTGTTCCAATGCCAGGCGTGTGCAGCCGGCTGACCAAATCATATGATGTCGCGTTTCCAAGGGTCAGGGTACTAGTCAGTGGGTTCTCTCCCTCGCGTCGCGCCTTTACCTTACAGTATATATGGTGGGGTCGGACATGCACTATCCGGAGGACACAGCCCGACATGGTAGTGGCTGTCTTTCTGGTCTGAGAAGAACATGGCGTGGGTCAACTGCCGCATGCAATCAGATCGTTTTCCTTCTTCACGATTGGGGGTCCCATTAATTCGGCGAAATAGTCTTTTCAAGCCACTTGTGGTGCATGATGCAAATATATGAGGGGGACTTTCTCTGTTCCGAGACTACAATCCGGGAAAGTCAAAGTCGTGTGACTCGTCTCTTGTGTCCCCAATCAGCATCGAAATTGGGGGATACATGTGTTGGGGGTAGACCCGCGATCTCATAACGTCTTGGGCCCGTCCGTGGAACGTGATTGGCCTGGGAACGATGCCACGTTGGTTGCCACTTCCCAAAGATTTCACCGGAACTGCTCTATGTAGAATAGCCGGCCGGGGAATTACAGACTTTACAGTAAATGACCGTGACTGACGTCTCAAAATAGCATATTTTGACCCATTTGCGATCACGGTCTGCTGGACCCAGCGACCATGCACTTGCCTCGAAGCGTGAGTACCATCGTTCTTGTAGCTATCCGTGTGTGGGTGCGGGTAGTCGCCATTCACAAGCGATGGCCCGGTCCTTTTTGTCAGAGAGTCAATGCCAGAACAACGTGTGCGTGAATGTCACCTTAGATTCACCTACTGGCACTTAAAGCTCGTGGCCAGAGAGGGATTACCGTGACCTCGAGCCAATGTAACGGTACTAACGGAAGTTGTGCATCGATCCTTCGACGGGTTGAGACTGGAAGCTGGAACAGTCAACGCGATCGATGCGCTACCACCAACTGAAGCCTATGATAGACCGTTGCCCGAGTACGGACGTATACGGACGTATCTGGATCAGGAAGGACGCGATCGGCCCGATTGCATCCGGGATCGTTTCAGTATCGTTTCCCATCGGTCCCACACCATCGGTCCCACAGTGCATAACTTACTATGGACAGGCTCGAATCATCGCCGGGCTGAAGCAGACGCTTCTACTCTCACAATACATGCGACGGACAGTTCCTCTCCCGAGCAGAATGGGCATCTCGATGGCCTGGACATGGTTTCGGCTTGCGCTAACTTCTAAGGGAATGAGATTGGACACTCGGAGAGGCTTGAGGCAGTCGAAAGGGGGAATTCAAGGAGGGGCTATCGAATCGGCTCTCCTTATGGGAGCAACTACTAATCCGCTACCCAGTGCGAAATGTTCAGGTCCTCACAAACGATGAATTTCGGCTAGTATGGCCGAACTTCGCCGGCGGCCCACACCCACTTCAGATTATTTCTGTCTCAACCCGCAACACAGCCGATGCTATCTTCTCGTCTTCACTAGGTTTTGAAGATCCAGACCTGCTGGTCACCACCAACCTTACCGGCTTCAATTGAGGACGGGATCTCGCGCCGTTTGCTGCCTGGGCGCTACCACATCCAAACCATAGATGCCTTCAGGGAACACCCAACGCTGATGCTGTCCGGACTTGGGCAACCTGATGGCATGAAGGGCCGAAAGTATCACACTCTTATCGTTTGCCCTCTGTCGCCCACCTAATGGCCGGCCCCTGCACGACCCCTGGCTCGACCTCTCCAAGCGTAAACATTGCAATGATTTCAGACAGGAAACTATTTCCTCTCTTTCAAATTTCTTACCGGTCATGCTTTTACAAGTGAACATGCTACCTTTTTTTTTTTCCAGTTTCGATAACCTGGAATGCGAGTGTGGCTTCAACCCTATCCAGACTGCCGAACATGCCTGTTCGACTGGCCTTCCCATGACCAAACCAAGCTAGGGCAAAACTTGGTCATAACATTTGTCTTCTACCGTTCTACGGCATCTGGATGGGACGACCTTTCCGTAACCTCATCAAGATTCTGGGCGACAAGGACATGACGTGGGTCTTGGCCATCTTTTTGGAGACCATGAGGTGTCCTTCAGGCCATGAATGCCAGCGGATCCCGGATGAGAAAGACTTGGTCCCGCCTTTTCCACCTTCCTGGCACGAGTTGCTACGAGGGCTGATTGATGTCAATCCGGTTTTCCATTCCCACACTCTATTGGCTGCTTTCTGTTCACTTTACTACATGCGGTGCGTGCCGCATGCATTCCACACTTGCCTTTTGGCCCGATGCCTTGTTATTAAATCACGTAATTCAATAGGCTTGTCCGTTTCTGGCTCGGGCCCCCGGGCCGGTCCTATCTGTGACCGCCATCACTCCGCCATCTTGCCCCAGCTCCCATCAAGTGGCAATTCGGTTGTTGTGAACATTGGGAAAATAGTCACCTGTGATGCAAGATGCAGATTCCTGAGTGGGAGTTTCTGGACCACAGTGTCGATCTGTGATATGTCTCCTGTCGGTGCTGCTGTCTGTGCCACCAATTTGCCATGCAACAACCCCGTCGCCACTCCATCAGGGCGATTATGCCACGTCAATAACACCCTCACACTCATGCCATCACACGGGGCTTGTTTCAGAAAGAACCAATTGTCCCTTTTCTGTCTTTGAAGGATTTTGTGAGCTGAAAAGGCACTGAAAAGGTGAGCTGTATTTATACTAATGCACCGCTACCTTGTACACCTACTACCTCTACATCAAGCGATGTGGCGTGCAGGTGTCAACCCGCCGTGAGGTTCTTGTGTTGTGACCTCAGGAAGCACATGGCTTTGGGAGCTTGTATTTTGCATAAATAGGCTGTCGTGGTAGTCTGCAGTACCCCAACATCACACACTCATGCAGTCATTCCTCCAGATACTCACCTTTGCCATCCTGTCTCTGTCGCTCGGCGTCTTCGGCACACCCGTGGGCGGGAGCGAGTCAACGCTCGTGAAGCGCGCGAACCCACAGGGCATCGACGTCTCCAACAATCAGGGAAGCCTCAACTGGGCCAAGATCAAGTCCCAGGGCGTCCAGTTCGCCTACATTAAGGCGACCGAGGGCACAAGTTGAGCACTCCCACCCTTTCCCTCCCCTAAGTGGCGGCGCCCATGTGGTCCGCAACCCGCACTACGTTGACGTTGACTGACGCCCCCACGACCGCAAACAGCGTTTGTCGACTCCTATTTCAACCAGAACTACGCCGGTGCAACCAAAAACGGTATCATACGCGGCGCATACCACTTTGCTCACCCGGGCAGCTCCAGCGGCGCGGCGCAGGCCAACTACTTCCTTGCCCACGGAGGTGGATGGTCTCGCGACGGGATCACCCTCCCCGGAGCCGTTGACCTCGAAGGTGCTCTTATTCTTTCCGCATCACCCAGATCTTCTTCACTTTCTGACGTGACGGGTTTTTCTCTCTTCAAGGCAGTTGCTCCGGTCTCACCCACGCCCAGATGGTTACGTGGATCAAGGACTTTTCCAACACATATCACTCGAAGACGACCAGGTAATCACCATTTGCTCGCCCTTCGCTGGACTCGACGCAGTAATAACCTCACGTTGAATCGCGACTCGCGAAATGACTAGGTACCCTGGTGCGTTGCTCTTTCTGTACATTGATTCATAGTCGCTCTCGTCTCTTATGCTCTCGCACACACCCCTCAGTGATCTACACTACGACGAGCTGGTGGATATCTTGCACGGGTAACAGCGCCTCATTCGGCACGAACAACCCGCTGTGGATCGCCCACTGGGCCAGCTCCATTGGCACCCTCCCCGCCGGCTGGAGGTAATTTGCTCAATTTCCTGAATGCTATGTAGTTCTAATGGTGACCATAGCTTCACCACGTTCTGGCAGTATGCTGACTCTGGTCCCCACCCGGGAGACCAGGACAAGTTCAACGGTGACACTGCCGGATTGAAACGGTACTGCTTTTGTGTAACTATATTCGTGCGAAGGTTAAACGGTGTTTATCTCTAGGATCGCTTTGGGCTGATTGCGCTATTTCTGCCCGTGTGAATGACGACTATGGGAGCTGGGGAAGGGCAGGGGGTGGAGTTGTGGTAGGATTCTTTGTCGCCCGATATTGTCCGTCTCTTTCTTCCCTGGTCGTCTGGACCATGCAGTGTGCAGCAATAGTCAGAATGGTACTGGAATTCTATGTTTATTTCAATGTCAGCCTCGTCCGTGGGCAGGCGGCCGACTAAATCATATGATGTCACGTTCAAGTTTGTGAAAGGTTAAAGTGCCAGTCGGCGGGTTCTCTCTCCTTGGAGTCGCGTTGCGCCTTCGCCTTACAGTAGGGTCGAACATGCATTGCTCAGGGGACACAGCCCGACATGGCTGCCTTTCTAGTCTTAAACACAAAGTGGCGAAGTTACTCGTCGAGTTTTTCTTCGTTGTAAAGCGCGTAATCTCCACCAGCGTACTTGAGAAACCGGGCCAGCATGACCTTTCCTCGGACGGGAGCTGCGCCAACTTGGCCATTCCAATGCTCGCTCGACAAGGTATGGTTGCTGAGTCTCCGTTGTCATGAGAGGACCTGGAATAGATGGTGACGCAAATAAGAAGTCCGTACAATGCGTGGGGCGGAATCCTGAAAAGTCTAGGCTAAGGCTCTCGCCGTGCTGAATAGAGCCGAACCCTCTCCTTTAAACTGTGCTCCACCTAGAAGTACCGGTGCTTTCTCTTCTAAACGGAGCTTCATAGGACATCAGAGCCTTGAGAGGTACAGGGTGCGCTCAGGCTCGGATCGTTTCCCATTCTTATTCTTCAAGTTCATGATTGTGGATCCCAATCAATTCACAAGATGGATATGCGATGTCTCTCGTTTCTCCAGTCAGCATCGGAATGGGGAGAAACGGATGTTGAAGGTGGATCTGCGATCCCTTAACGTTTATGGGCCTGGGAACTCCGCTACGCTGGTTGCAACTTCTTTTTTTTTTTTTTT
>WNGR01003406.1_pt2 | contig 15426 bp, 17 predicted proteins | sample 5407581 | NCBI WGS metagenome assembly WNGR01 (sample SAMN13153383, study PRJNA577476) | soil metagenome | isolation source: 80 cm soil or saprolite under Garry oak tree replicate 2 | place: USA:California | collected 2016-06-15
CGGAGGGGCAGGCGCGTACCGCGCGGATGATTTCGTCCATCCTTGCTCCATTGGGAGTAGCGAATGTTTCATCACCAACGTGGAACACGGAAGCGAGCCGGTCCGTGCAGAAGCCGGAGTGAGCACAGATCCCTCGATTGTCTAGCACGGTGATTGCTGTACCAACGTACGTATCACGCCGGTCGGGGACGCGCTTCGGATCTTTCTGACCAGTGAAGCCGATACGGGCATGAGTGCCATCACAGAACGGCTTGTTGGCTGACTCACCACAGCGACAGAGGGCCATCTGGGGACGTGCCGGAATAAGTTCTCCTAACCAGTTGCGCAGGGTTTCGGCGTTGGTCACGAGATAAGGGCCATTGACCGAGGCCTGGATGGCGCACTCCAGCCCGGCCTGCATCTGTTTCAGGGTGGCTACCCGGGCCTCCACGCCGCGAGGACCGTCCGCGGGGGCGAATAGGCAGGTCAGCTCTTGCAGCGCGGCGGTGGCCTCCTGGATTTCGGTCGGCAGGCCGGGAGTCACGCGCAGCGTTGTGGCCGCCACAGCACACTGCCACAGCCGCTCATCGATCCATGCCCAGGCCGACGGCTGGTGCAGCAGTTCGGGTACATCCCCGCTGTCGCCGAAGGGTGGGCCAGCGCACCTGTCTGGGAGGGAAGCACTGTCCGCCAGCATCTTTGTCAGCGCCTCGCCCAGGGGGCGAATGACCGAGTTCATAAGCCGCAGGGCGGCTCGTGCGAGATGTTCGAGATCGGCGTCGGTCTCCTCCGTATGGGCGAAGAAGCGCCGCAACATGAGCAGCATGGTGTCGTAGGCACCGTTGAAGAGGTCAGCCACCCCAACGGTGAGTGGGTCTACGAGACGCGTGCTGCCTGCTGTCTCCTGGGAGAGACGCGTCCTCGGATTGCTTCCCACCGATCGCACAGGCTCGAACGGAATGCCGGTCTGCTGGACGTCCGCCACGGCCGCAGCATACTCGCTGCGGATCGTGTCACAGACAGCCGAGCCTGCATCGACATCCGACGGTGTCGCCCCCTCACCCGTCCCAACCATCCTGTCGATCGCGGCACAGGCCGATGCCTTATCGACGACGACGATGAGTGGGTTGCCCAGATTGAGCAAGCGCGGGTTCGCCTGCGCCTCTGGAGGGCCGATATACAACTCCTCTATGGGTATGCTCCGAAAGCCCGTCGCGATCCTGTCATAGAGGTCTTTGACGGTGGTGGAGTCAATCGGGAAAGGCAAGAGGAGCCCGCTGTTGCCGCTGCTTGCCTGCGCGTCGAGGCTCGGGGTGTGACCGGCATCCACAGTGGATCGCGGCTCCGCTGCCACGATTGGGGTGTCTGAACGCTCGTATGCGGCGAGCCGCTCGATCGTCCGCTGAGAAAACGGTTCCAATGTGAGCCCGACCTCCGAGGAAGCGGCTGATGCCGGCATGGGGAAGGTTGGGCGTGTGATGTGGGGCGCTCCACCGATCGCGCTCAGCAGGTTCGAGAGCTGGGCCAGGCGGCCCATCCTATCCACGGAGGCCTGCGCGAGGCGTCGCCGCCAGCGGCGGACCATCTCTGCCTGTACCTCGTTCAATCCTCCCTCGCTCGCGTCGTTCTTGAGTGAGTACGCTGCGAACCAGTAGGCACAGGCGAGCCCATGTTCGAGTTCGGAGGCGCGCGCTAGCAGGGAGATCAGCTCCTCGCGCGTGGTCACTGGCTTACCAGGTGAGCGGTCGAACGTGGGGTCAGGGGTTGTCTGTGTCATGTCTGATCACTCCTTCTTCCCCGTTACGCGTGTCACCTCATAGTGGCGCATCTCCTGGATGGCGTTGAAAAATGGGCGCACTACTTCAAAAAATGTCTGGAGCTCGGGGCTTCCACGAAACCCCTTCAGGTGACCATCCGAGGAGTCCCATTCAATGCGCAGGATATAGGAGGTGGGGTCCTCGACGCAGCGGGACAACTCATAACTGAGACAGTGAGGGGAGGTGATGAGCACGCTTTGAGCGCGTTCATACGCCCTCTCCAGGGCACTACGCTGCTCGTCGGCCACCTGGTAACGCGTGTATTCAACAATCATTGACTTGTCCTCTTTCTCTTCATGGATACGACGATACGACAAAGTGTCTGGTGCTACCTTGACTCCCCGCTCATCGCAGGGCGATGCGTCTCGTACAGAGACAAGTATACATGGCACAGGCCATAGGAGAGAATGGCAAAGCTGATCATTTTACTGATCATCATTTATGTCCTTCAATGCGTTTCATCATCTCATCGTGTTCTTTTAAGCAAAGAAAGTAGCCAGTCGTTGTGCGACGATCCCCGGAGACTCAACTGCAAGCCAGTGACCGTTCTGAGGAAAATGTTCAACGTGTGCGCTCCCAAATTGTTCGGCATACTCTGGTGTAATAAAGGGATCTTTGTCTCCCCAGAGCACCAGGGTAGGGACATGAGCTGTCAGGTGATGGAGACGCTCTTCCCGCTCAACGAAATCCTTCGGATTGACGCTGCGGTACAATTTCAGCATCATGCGGCGGGTCTCAGGTTTTGCTAGCGAGAGGGTGTAGGACTCCCGGACATACGCTGGACTCACGAGCGGAGCATGGTGACGCATCATCTTCTCCTGGGAAGGAAGGGTCACCGTTGCCATGGCTACTTCTCCCAGCAGCGGTATCCGCAGCAAGCGAGCAGCTCCATGCCAGCGATAGCGGGAGCTAAAGTTGGAACCGCCGACAATGGCGAGGCGCCCTATCTTGTGAGGATAGGTCACGGCCCAAGACAGACCATACGTGGCCCCAAAGTCTGCGACGACGAGGTTGAGCGGTGTTGGGATGGCAGCCTCTTCTATGAGTTGGTCGAGAAAATAAGCCATGTTCTCGAGAGAGCAGTTGAAATCTGCCGGGGCAGGAGAACGCCCAAAGCCCGGCAGGTCAGGAGCGAAACAACGGTGTTGATCCTTCAGATGCTCTATCACGCCTCTCCACATCTCAGCCGAGTCGGGAGCACCATGAAGGAAGAGAAGAGGGGAACCAGACCCACAGTCTGTCAGGTAGACGTGGACCCCTTGAATCACGAATGACATACTTTTCTCCTTGAGAGCTATTCTTGTAATTCCTGCGCCTCCAGCGAAGGGTGCCTGGTCGATATGCTTGTAGTGCTCATTGTACCTCCCTTTCCTTAGGCCTTTCCACACCTGGAGGTGTCGCTGCCTTCCAAACAAACGCCAGGAAGAGCAATGATGGTGCCAAGCAAAGCTGTCAGTCATGTACTTTCAAAATGGACGGAGCGTTGTTCTCTCCAAAAACTGGATCTCCGGCAGCTCCTTTTACCCGCTGCTTCATCTCGTCAGCGCGCGGTCCCAGCAATTGGAACAACGAATAAATGTGCAACACGATAAGCAATGGAACGACAAAGGCTGAGATGAAGGCCGTATAGTTCATATAATGCACCGATGTCCCGGATGCTGCAAGCTGGGCAATAAACCGGGCATTGAACACGAATGTGGTCGTGTACCCGTTTACGAAGTCCAGCAGGCCGAACACGTTCCAAGCAATCACGAGCGCACGGGCAAATGGTTTTCTCGTTGACAGGAGGTAAATCATCACGGGCGCCAACACCCCTGCGACGATGTCGGCATAACCGGCAGAAAGTGCAAATTGAGGCGCAAGCAGTTTCATATCCGCCAGGGCGAGCCAGTAAAAACCGCCGAACACCCTGATGGCTTGTAAACCGTAAAGCCACGTTGCGGGGATTGACCGGACGATCTGCCGAAAAACTGGCGAGAGCAGCAGCGGCAGGATACCTGCCAAAAGGCTCACTACGGCGAACGGAATGACGAATGCTAGTCCCAAGACCGTACTGCTCTGCGCTAACACCCAACGGGCAAGCAGCAACGTGAGCAGCACAATCCCTGCACCCCAACGCCATCTACGCTTGGCCTGCGGGGCGATGGGTGAGCGTCTGATCGCCACCGACAGGCCGACCCATGCACCAGCAGTAAACACTGTAATCGCCAGGGTAAGTATGATAACTGTGTTGGTTGGAAAATCGACTGTCATTTTTGCCTCCCTATGTCTGATTGTGAGAATGTCCACCACCGCCTTCTTAGAACCCGATGGCGGCCCACCCCATCACTAAGATGTGGTGGTCGTGAGTGTCCGCCGTGCGAAAGCCTCATGCGAAGCGAATGTCGCTGAGATCGATCGAGATGAGCACCGGGTCAAGCGCAGGCGTGTTGTCCGGCTGACGAATGAACACACGACGCTTCGTCGGCATCATGATGCCGGACACGTCCTTGTAGTCAGAGACGTAATGGGCAGCTGGAGTGTTGCCTGTGATCTCTACATCATAGTCGTGCCGGCGCAACAATCCATCGTCACCGAGATAGAAGATCTGCTCGGTGCTGTGCGAGGCGATGTGCGGTGGGAACTTCACCTTGAGGCGCCGCCAGGTCTCGTCCTGCTCCTGCCACGGCTCGATCTCGGTGACTTCGAATCCGGCCCAGGTCAAGGAGAAGGGGACGGTCAGATAGGTCCACATCGCATAGCTTGCGAAGTAGATAAAATGCAGATCATCCCACGGGGTTTGCAGGGTATGGCCAGCGAAAGCGGCACGGGGATTGGTGCGCTCCTCGACGACCGCTCCTTCGGTGGTCTCAACCGCAACGCGTTGCGGTGTGAAGGCCGTGCGCTGGTTCGGAAGCTGGAACGGCGCGAGTGATGCGTGCTCCCGGTGCAGATTGACGGTCACGCGGATGCGCACGTTGCTCATTACTCCCTCCTGGCCCTTCAGCGCCCACATGCGGCCGCCGAGGACCAAATGCGCGGAGACCGTCTTGAACTGGTTGAAGCGATCGAGGCCGCCGTGGGCTGCAACCGCAAGATCTAAGCTCGACTTTGTACAATTCCCCTCAGTAACAAACAGCATGAGCAAGCCGAGAAAGCGTAGAGCTGGGGACTAAAACCACATCAGGATCAGTGGGTGATGTGGGAAAAGTAAAATTGCCCCACAGATGCCGCCTCACGACTGCCAAGACATCACTAAACGTCGCAGCCTGTTTGTGATACCAGGCAGCTTGCTTGAGAGGGAGCTGTCCATCTGGATAGAGCGCTTGCCCAAAGAGGGCCACAAGACTGTAGAGACCAAAGAGAAGAGGCGTGGTTCGCTCAATCGCCAGATCCGACCATTGCCGTTGAGTCTCTATCCCTAAATGGGCATGGCTTTCCTCGAAGGTGGTTTCCAGACTCCACCGCTTCATGAAATCGAGGACAATCTCCTCAGCTGTTTGGCTTTGATCGGTTGAAAACAACGCTTTTGGAGGACGCTTGCCCTCAGGATCACAGGTGAGCACCCACCGGATAGGCAAAGGATCAGAGCCATAGCGATACCACAGCGCCGTGGCCGTGCAGATCTCCACGACGCGTTTGCCTTCCCCATACCAGTCCACCGTGATGCGCTGCCACCCCGTCTTGGGGTCATGCAAGACCGTCTCGAGCGATGGCAATCGTTTGCCAACCACACGCGGACGACCAATCGTATGCTTGGTGCGCACTTCGGGAGGTTGGTGGATCACCGAGTCCAAGCGAAAAGGAGCGACCAGCGTCACCTGTTGAGCGACACAATGAAGTCCCAGTTCAAGAATACTGTAGGCGGTATCTCCTATGAGCTTGATAGGCACGTTGGGAAGCCAACGACGCAGTAGACTTACCATCTGATGTGCCCGCATACCCACAGTCTTGTGACGTTTTCCCAGCTTCTCGCTTACTTCAGGAGTCGTCGCCAGGACACATAGAAGGGCAAGGCCCAGCGTTGCTGGGTCCAGGGCAGCGTGACGACCACGGCCATCAAGATCCAGCGCAAGCCCGGACTGCTCACCGACCTCTCGCGGCTGGAGAGGGCGCTGTCGCGGTAATGCCCACGTTTGCTAATCTTGGCTCCCCAACGCCGTTCGAGTGTTTCGTCGATCACCACATCGATCCCGCCTCCTGCTTGGATAAAGGTCTCCATGATGAGTGAGAGCAATTGCCGACTTAGCTCCAGTGGAGACCAGCGCGCTCGATTGAGCACCTGGTGAAACCTGCTAAAGTTGCTATCCAGATGATGGCCAGTTTGCCACAACGCTGCTGTCACCGTTCGGCGTCCTCGGGCCAAGAGTGTTCCAGTCAGAAGGGTCATCATTTTCTTCCAGGTCGGTGTGGTGAACAATGGTTGAAACTGGGCGAGAATCGCTATAATGGGGTCAGAAGGGGACATGAACTTCCTCCTTGGTAAGATGAGCTTTGGTTCGCTTCTATCTTACCTCAAAGGAGGCGTCATGCCCTGTCTATTCCCCAAAATGTACAAAGTCGAGCTGAGACGAGGAGTGTCGAACATCTCGCGCCTGGAGTTATGAGCCTCTACCAAGCCATCACTGTAGAAGAGGAGGCTGTCTCCAGGTGCGACGATGACTTCCTGCTCCTCGTAGCGCGTACCTGGCATCATCCCAAGAGGCATTCCTGTCGCCCAGAGTTCAGAAACGCCATCTTTGTGACGTCGATACGGCAGGTCTTGTCCCGCATTGGCATAGCGCAGTCGCCCGCTTTTGGGGTCAAGCAGCGCATAGAAGCAGGTGACAAACATCCCGGATGGCGTTTCTGCATAGAGCAGGTTGTTGACCCGCGCTAAGATCTCGCCTGGAGCACTCATGCCCTGCACAGCCGTACGCAGCATGGTGTGAACCGTTGCCATCACCAGGGCGGCTGGCATTCCCTTCCCGGTGACATCGCCAATTACGATCCCCAGCTGGCCATCTGCAAACGGGAGGAAATCGTAGAAGTCGCCACCGACTTCGCGCGCGGGTTGGTAGTAGGGCGTGAGCTGCCATCCAGGAAGCGCAGGCACGTCCTTGGGCAAAAAGGCGTGTTGAATAGCCTGAGCCGTCCGCAACTCTTGCTCAATGCGTTCGCGTTCGCGCACCTGCACCTGTTGCGCCTTTACCATCTGGGCTACGTGCAGCGCAGGTGCTACCTGGGGGGCGAGGGTATCGAGCAGGGTGCGCTCCTCGCGGGTATAGGCTTCGCCTTTCAGATGCGTTCCCAGGATAAGCAGCCCAAGCAGTTCTCCCTGACTGGCTAAGGGCAGGAGAATTTCTGCCGCACGGAGCGAGAGCTCCTGCAAGGCCGGCGAATCCAGGTGCAGACGGTCAATCTCCAGGGTGCCGGGATGACGCAGCACGTAGGCCAGGAGCGGATCATCGTCGGCAACCATGATCTTTTCTGTTGAGCCGGATTGCGCAGGCTCGTCATTGGAGGTGTGTATCCAAAAGGAGATGGAGTACGGTTGCATGGTGCGCTGGATGACGGTGAGGAAGCGCTCACGCAACTGCTCGAGATCAATCTCCTCGCGCAGCGTCGCGGTGAATGCCTCGATCGCTTTCTCCCGATCACGCAGGTTGAAGCGCCGCTCAATGAGCGACTGGACATACATGCGCGCGGGATCAAAGATGATCGCAAAGGCGAGTGTGGAAGTGACAATGATGATATGAGGTTCATCGGGACTCTGGTAGAGCAGCAGTTGCGATGCGGTGAGCGCGCCGTAGTAGATGATCGTCAGGCAGATCGTGAGCAAGAGGTAGAGCGGCGTACTCTGGAGCAGCTTGCTGATGTTGTAGCGCTGGGGTTGTGCCCAGGTGAGGCTCACCATCACGGGAAGCAGGATGAAGACCGTATTATGTCCGACTTGCACAAGCAGGGTGAAGAAGACTCCACCGATGAACCCGCTCCCGACAACCCGCGCGACGGCATACCACTGAGCGGGGAAGCGTCGAGTGCGCTTCCTTGGTGGTCCAGGGTGCTGCACGCTTCTCGATGACACCTGAAATACGGCCATAGCTTTTCTCCCTATCTGTTGGCCACCTCTATTGATGACCTTTCGACAACAGGTTCCTGGGGTTCTTTCTCTCTCTGTGTTTTCATCGAGGGGAGTATACCGGTTGTCGGTCACCGGAGAGAACGGCGGGACTGATCATTTTCCTGATCATTGTGCTCATCATTCTGCAGATCACGCTCATGTTGCGAGCATGATCTGTACGATGCTCAGTAAAATGATCAGTCCTGCCGTTCTTTCCCAGGGCCCACCCCACGCCAGGTATACTTGGCGTATCAAAGCTGTGTGCGGAGGATCAGAAACTCTTACAGAAAAACAACTGATGGAGGATCTTATGGCGCAACCGGAGGAAAACACTATGAAAAGCGAAAAATTTATAGATGTACGGAAACTTGCTGCCCTGGACATCGTCTTCCAGGGGCCCAGGCTTATTCTGGCCGAATTTGCGCTTAGCATGGTCTTGTGCGCCATCCTTGGCCTATGGAGCTTCCTTAGCCCCATCCACTCGCCCTTCATGATCATCATCGGCTGTTTCTTCCTGTGGGTTGCTCTCAACTACGTGCCGCTGTTGCTCTATGCGATAAGCATCGTGAGGCGGAAGAGTGCCCATCAGGAGGTAGCGTTCGAACTGGCACATAAAGAAACCTATGCACGCAAGTATACGCTGCAGACGGCCATGCTCCTGCTCGTCCCGCTCGTCCTGCCACTGCTCGCAGTGTACCAGGAGGTGCACCATCGCTCACGCCAGGAGCTTTGAGCAGCATCCTGATCAAAAGGAAGCGAGGAACATCGTATGCATGATATCGTGACAGCCGATGGAAAGGGCTTTGACCAGGATTCTGGTCGTGCGGGGAATGCCAATGTGCCGACAGGTCGTACCACCGCCAATGAAGAGCCGCATCCGGGCAGCCATGGCGCACCTCCTACGCTTCTACAGGGGTTGTCAGAAGATGCAGTGCGCCTGCGCCGGGCTCGTGGTCAGGGCAACAATGTCAAGCTCCAGACCAGTCGCTCCTACGGCCAGATCCTGCGCGAGAACATCCTGACCCTGATCAATAGTATCCTGTTCGCGCTGAGCGGTGTCCTGATTCTGCTCGGTCACCCGCTCGATGCCATCACCACGGTGTCCGTCATCTCCTTCAATCTCGTGGTGGGGATCGTCCAGGAGATCCGTGCCAAGCGCGCCCTCGACCGCATCGCCCTGCTCACTCGTCCCACCGCCACTGTGATCCGGGCGGGCCACGAGCAACCGGTTGATCCGAGTGCCCTGGTCGTTGGGGATTTGCTCGTGGTGCGACCGGGCGACCAGATCGTGGTCGACGGTCGCCTGGTAGGCAAAGGATGGATCGATGTCGATGAATCCCTGCTCACGGGTGAGTCTGACCTGATCCGCAAGTGTGCTGGCGATCCCGTCTCATCGGGCAGCTTTTGCGTCAATGGCAGCGCTGTGTACGAAGCCTTGTAGGTGGGAACCCAGAGCACCGCGTATAAACTCACGGCAGGGGCACGCACCTTTCGCCGGGTCCTGACGCCATTGCAGCAACAGGCCACGACGGTGATCCGCATCCTACTGGTCCTGGCCTGTTACCTTGGCCTTGCCCTGCTGATGATCACCACGATACGGCAGACCCCGCTGCTCCAGACAGTGCAGATGGCGGTGGTGATCGCGGGCCTGGTGCCCAACGGCTTACTGCTGGCGATCGCGGTGGCCTATGGCCTTGCTGCGGTGCGCCTGGCCAACACAGGGGCGCTGATCCAGCAGGCCAACGCCGTCGAGTCCTTGAGCAATGTCACGGTGCTCTGCTGTGATAAGACCGGCACGCTGACGACAAACCGGTTGTCAGTGCACGCCGTACAGCCATTCGGCATCGGCGAGGAGGAGCTGTGTGCCTTGCTGGGAGTCTATGCGGCCAGCGTCTCGGTCAGCAACGCCACCGCTGCGGCCATTGCGACAGCATACCTGGCCCAGGCGCAGCCGACAAGCGCTGAAGTCCCTTTCTCTTCGGCCAGCAAGTGGAGTGCTCTGACCCTGGCTGAGACGCAGAAGGTTTATGTGCTGGGAGCCTCGGAGATGCTCGAGCCTTTCTTGCGGCCTGAAAGTCGGCTGGGAGACCAGGCAACAGCCTGGGCAGAGCAGGGACTGCGCGTTGTGCTCTTTGCCTGCTACGACGAAATCAGGGGTCTCTACGACGCAGACGGGCAACCTCGTCTGCAGCCAGGCTTGAACCCGCTGGGATTGGTGAGCCTGGGTGACATCCTGCGCCCGGAGGCGCGCGCAACCCTGGCAGCGTTCAGCCAGGCAGGGGTGCAACTGAAGGTCATCTCTGGTGACCACCCGCACACGGTTGCGGCCCTGGCCAAGCAAATGGGATTTGCTTCCGATCTCAAGTCTGTATCCGGGCTGGACCTCTCAGAGATGGAACCAGCACAATTCGCCCAGGTTGTGCGCGACACCACGGTCTTTGGACGGATCACCCCGCAGCAAAAAGAGCGCATCGTGCAGGAACTGCGTGCTCAGGGTGCCTATGTCGCGATGGTGGGCGACGGTCTCAACGATCCGATCTGGTGCTGCTGGGTGACTCGTTTGCTGCCCTGCCACGCGCGGTGCAAGAAGGCCAGCGCGTGGTCAACGGCATGCAACAGATCCTCACGCTCTTTTTGACGCGCGTGGCCTCTTTCACCCTGTTGATCCTGCTGATTCCAGGGTTTCCTTTCAGCCCACGGCAGTCTTCCCTGGTCACCTTGCTGACGGTGGGCACCCCCACGGTCGCGCTGGCAGCCTGGGCGCAACCTGGCCCGACACGAGGCAACAAGCTGCTCCTGCGCCTGGTGCATTTTGTGCTCCCGGCCATCCTGACGGGGAGCCTCGCGACGCTGTTCATCTTCTTGCTCGTAGTAGCGATTGCCATCTCTAAAGGACTGCCAGAAGCAACAGTGATCGCGACGGCCCGTTCAACCATTACGGTCTTTGCCACGGTCTGCGGGGTTCTCCTCCTGGTGTTCGTCGCCCCCCCCACACGCTTTCTGGCTGGAGGAAATACCCCGCGTGGGGATTGGCGACCCACAATCCTGGCTGCGGTGCTGCTGGGAGGGTTAACGGTGCTCCTCAGTGTTCCCCTGGGTCGCGCTGTTTTTGAAATTGGAGCGTTGCCACTGTTCGATACTGTTGCGATTGTGGGTGTTGCGCTGCTGTGGGCGCTCCTGCTGTGCTTCATCTGGAGATTCCATCTGCTTGAGCGTATGCTCGGCAACGTAACGGTTGGTTGCTGAAGAAGCGTCAACAGGCATGTTCACAGGTTTATCTCCTTTCTGCTGCCGGTTCCATCCTCTCGTCGAAAGCAGGCACGCTCTCTATCTGAAAAACCCGACGCCGCACCCGCTCGAACACGCGTGGCGGTAACCAATTGCGCAGCGCCACCAGCAGGCTGGCGCGCGGGCCAACGTAGGAGCGCAACGGAGGCCTGGCACTGCTGGCAAGCTGGAGGATGCGCCCGGCCACTAGTTCGGGGTCTGGCCCATGCTCCACTCCGTCCTGGACGAACCGCAGCATGGACTGGCGGGCGGACTCATACACCGCAAGTGGTGTCGCGGGAGGCTGTGCCGTGAAGTGTGTTCTGAAAAACGTCGGTTCCACCAGGGACACCCTGATATGGAAAGGACGCAATTCGTCCTGCAGCCCTTCCATCATCCCCTCCAGTGCGAATTTGCTGGAGGCATAGAGGCCGAGGTAGGGCATAGCAACTATCCCAAGGAGAGAACTGACGGTGATGATCTGGCCGCCACCCTGCTGACGCATGGCCGGCAGGACCGCCTTGAGCACGCGGAGGACACCGAACACATTCGTTTCAAACTGTGCCCGCGCGTCATCCAGGCTGTTTTCTTCGAGCGCACCTCCCTGAGCGTAGCCCGCATTGTTCACGAGCAGATCGATGCGCCCTGTTCGTTGCAGGATGGTCTGGACGCATGCCTGGACAGAGATCTCCGAGCAGACGTCGAGCGGAAGCATTTCATAGCTTCCAGCAGGGTGGTCTATAGGAGTACGACTGGTGCCGAACACCTGAAAGCCGTGCTTCGCCAGTAGAGCGGCAGTAGCCTGGCCAAAGCCAGATGAGGCCCCGGTCACCAGGGCGACACGTGATGTGGTCATATGAGTTCACCTTTCCTTAGCTTCAACCTCTCCCTATTTCGTGTATATACACGCTTTATAACAAAAAATTTACGGTTCACAAGCCAGCGACACCACGTCCGACAAATCCGCGAGGAGCGTGTTCCAGTGTGCGCGTCCCAATCCTGAGACGATACGCGTCTGCGCCTGTTCCCACAACGGAAGCGCCTTCATCAAAGCCTCGCGCCCCTGGTTGGTTAGTGTCACCAGGCGGGTTCGCTGATCGTCACCCTTCGCGATGGCGACCAACCCCCGGTGTTCAAGCAGGGTGAGGTTCCGCGTCAACGTGGTCCGGTCCATCACCAACTGCTGAGCGAGATCAGTGATGGAGATCGAACCTGTCACTGAGAGTGCCACCAGTAATGTAAACTGGGTTGCTCGCAAGCCTGTAGGCTGGAGTGACTCGTCGTAGAGTTGTGTCACGGCACGCGAGGCCTTACGCAGGTTGGCACACGCACAGAAGGAAGCAACTTCGAGTACCTTCGCCATATTCACTTCTTGATGGTGTTGCTCTTTCATAATTAGGAGTATATACACATATTTTCTCTTTGTCAAGAGGCCGAACTGGAAACAATAAGAGAGCATTTCGTGCTTTTTGCAGGCTTCGAGCTAGAGCTTCACGTCCCAGAAGATCCCTTCTGTGAGGTGCTTTGTCGCTCTTGCGTCCGTCGCCAGTTCGCTGGCTCACCAGAGTTCATAGAACTGATCTGTGCCCAAGGTGGGAATGAGCGCACGGGCCAATGTTGCCACGGGTCTCGTTTGCCTCAGTTACAACGATTCTTGAGTCAAGTCACCGACTTGTTTTCAGGGTTGTACCTGCATTGGGTCCCTGCCAATAGATGTCTCCCAGGTCGGGATCAAGGTTGATCTCTTCCCTAGCCTCCTCGCTATGATTTCTATCCCTTGGCGACCGCCTCGCGTACGCCGGGAGTTACCTCGCGGGCAAAAAGCTCGATCTGTTCGCTCGTTGGTATCTCAGGCCAGAAAATGAAGGTATCAAAGCCTGTCATAAGTGCCAGCGACGTCAGTACCTCGATCCAATACGAGCTTTTCCCCTCGAGGGGAGTGTTTCCATGTGGTTGACCACCGCCCTGGCGATGAGTGATGCTGCCTACGAGGTTTGCAACGCGCACGATGCTGGAGGGGTCGCGCCCTTTTTCACGAACGCCGGAGTCAATCGTCTCCTGCGCCCATCCCCAGCGCTCGTAGGGCAGGTAGGAAACGATAGGGGCCGCCCAACCGTCGGCGAGCCGCCCCGTCAGGTGCAGCATCCTTTCACCGACCGCGCCGACCCAGATTCCTATGGTATGGGTTGGCCTGGAACCTGGCTGGAGGCCGTGCAGCGAGTAGTATTTCCCGTCATAGCGCAGGCTGCCTTGCCCGTTCCAGATGGCTCGCATGATCGCGATACCCTCCTCCAGCGCCTGAATAGCCTCGCCAGGTGTGCGCCGCTGCCCGCCCATCGCCGCGATCCCTTCCCAGGAGGCTCCAGAACCAATCCCCAATTCGAAGCGCCCACCACTCAACATATCCAGCGAGGCGGCACTCTTGGCCAGCAGGGCGGGAGGACGCAGCGGGAGGCTGGCCACGTTCGGGAAAATGCGTAACCTCGTGGTCTCGGCCAGTAGCACCGAGATCAGGCTCATGGAGTCGAAGAACCGCGAAAAGTAGGGGTGATCCTGTATACCGAGCAGGTCGAGTCCAAGCGTATCTGCCAGGCACGCCAGTTCGCGCAGCTTCCTCATGTCTGCGATGTTTGGCGCAAGGGAGATGCCAAATTGGACGGTGCGCATTGCTTACCTCCTCTCCAGTTGTAACAGGATGCTGCGTTGGTGTCGAGAATCCGGTGCGCTTCGGACGTGGAAAGCCCGGCATCTTCTATATAGGCTACCGAGCGCCTGTATCCATCGCCTGAAAGATAAGGGAAGTCTGTGCCGAGCAACAGACGGTCAGCGCCGAACGACTCACAGGCGCAGCGCAGCGCCGGGACGTGAAAGTGACCGACCGTATCGTACCACATACGCCTGGCCTGCGTACTTGGAGGTTCCGTCATCTGCGGGGCCGCCCAGCGGTATTGATTATCCAGCCGTTGCAGGAGCATCGGCAGCGCTCCTCCCAGGTGTGAATTGATGATCTTGATGCGTGGGTAGCGCACCGGGATGTCCTTGAAGATGAGTTGCGTGGCGGAGATAGTATCCTCGATGGGGGCACCGATTGGCCAGGTCAGCCCGTAGTTCGCAATCAGCGGCGAACAGGCGCTTACGCCCGCGGGATGGATGTAGAGCACTGCTCCTCGCCGGTCGAGTTCGGCATACAACGGTTCAAACTCCGGATCGGCGAGCGAGCGGCCAAGGATAGAGGTCGCCACCGTGACCCCGACCATGTGGAGCTGGTCAAGCGCTCGCTCTATCTCCGCGAGCGCTGCATCGATTTGGGGTAAAGGGGCTGCGGCGAACGCGGCAAAACGGGTGGGATAGCGCCGCACCAGGTCTGCATACAGGTCGTTGGTCGCCCTGGCGGCCTCTACCGCGTGGGTCTCATCTTCAAAGTAAGGGAGCTGCGGAGATACTGAGAGCACCTGCATCTGGACCTGGGCTGAGTCCATCAACTCCAGACGGGCCTCCAGTTCTTCAGAACTGCCACCGGGAGCCAATGCCTCGTATGTATATTCTCATGTCTTACCGACGATGCAACAAGAAGCGATGAGCAAACTCAACGATGCGCTTCAAGGGTGATTCCAGCTTTTGCTGTCAAATTTGCTGTCAGCGAAAAAAATTGAAGGTTATGGGCAGCTATGAAACGAGATACAGAGCCAGACTATGCGACTTGTATATGTTGAGAGGTTCCGAATCTCTCTTGTTGAACACTGTTTTTCTTTATCCACTTTCCTCAATGATTTAGGAAAGGGCAAAGGCGTGGCGTGGAAAAAGGAGACATCCTGGGGCAAGTGGCGTTCATCGCCAGCATCTTTGGAGTGGCCGCCTAAGCTGAGCAGGAGGTGGGGCTTGACGCCCATCGCGTTCCCCCTGAGTTTTTGCAACACAACCTGTCAAACGGCCTGCCAGACCTGCACTGTCCCGTCGTTGCCTGCCGAGGCAATGCGTGTACCATCGGGCGACCATGCTACAGTATATATCCAACTGGAATGATCATGATAGGTAAACATGACGTGGCCAGTGACTGCGTCCCACACCTGCACCGTCTTATCACGGCCTCCAGAAGCGATGCGAGTGCCATCGGGAGACCATGCTACGGTATTGACCCAATTGGAATGACCGTGATAGGTGAAAAGTGTGTTTCCGGTGACTACATCCCAAACTCGTATGATGTTATCCCAGGAGCAAGAGGCGATACGCGTTCCATCAGGCGACCATGCCAGGGCATTGATTCCAAAGCGATGATCGCGA